>Ga0209023_10001595_pt1 | contig 30102 bp, 31 predicted proteins | sample LakOneMetagenome_FD_187468 | JGI IMG/M metagenome (GOLD analysis project Ga0209023, IMG submission 187468) | Freshwater and sediment microbial communities from Lake Erie, Canada (SPAdes) (version 2) | ecosystem: Environmental > Aquatic > Freshwater > Lentic | place: Lake Erie, Canada...
TTTCGGCTTTGGTTTTTGTAGCGTCGTATTTAATTTTGGCAAATTGATTCTTTGCAATTTGTCTTGCCTGTGTCAAACTATCGCTTAGAGAAAGGTGCATTAGTGCATATTTCTTAGATTCCTCCCCCGCAGTATTTTTAATGAGTTTGCTTAATAATTGCAATTGGTCATCGGCATTTTTCAACTGAGATGCAATTTCATATCCTGTCAAAGCAAATTCTTTGGAAAGCGCTGGCTGACTTATCTCATAATAATCTGCTAAATGGAAGTAACTAGCAATAAGACCAAATTCATCGTGATTTTGCTTTCTTAGCTCCAAGGATTCCTTCAAAAAAGAAATACCATCAGTTTTACCAATTTTAAAATAGCAATAACCAAGATTGTCTAGAATCCTGGCTTGTGTTTCCTTATTTTGACTGATGGCTTTGTTGTTATTGAGCGCTTTCAAAATGGTGATTGCATCATGAAACCTTTTTTGATCCATATACACTACCGAAATATTGTTTTGCAGAATTAACTTTTCAAGCGAATTTGTATTAAATCTTGAGGCTTGTTGGTAATAATAAAGCGAGCTTTCATAATTCTTTTGCTCCTTATAAGCAATCCCTAGAATATTGTAAACAACAGGCAAATACGTATTTTGTTTTGTGCCTTTAAAATAAGGTATTGCTTCTGTCGCATTCGCTTCACTTCCAGAATAATCACTTTGAATTTGTTGTATGAATGACATGCGAATCAACGCGTAAATGATCTTGTCATGGTCAATCTTAGGATTACAGCTGACCTTAGCTTGATTGTAATAATAAAAAGCACTGTCGTAAATGAGTTTACTTTCGTAGTGTTCCGCTTTCTTCAGTAGTGATGAGTAGGTTTCTACTTTTTTGGAACCCGTATCTTCCTTTTCCTCTCTTTGACATGAAAAGAAAAAGCAATGTTAAACGGCATTGCTCCACAACAAGTAATTGGAAACCTAACGTATCTTTTAAAAGAATATCCTGTTTCCAATCTCTATGATGAAAACTCGAATGACAATGTGGGTATTGTACTTTCACTGGATGATAAAGATAAAACCAGCTTACAAGATATTGAAAACCTAAAAATAAAAGGAAGTCGTGGCAATGTAGTTCCTGTGAGTGATTTGGTTAAGGTAGTTCAAGATACGTTACAAAAAACGATTTACAGAAAAGACCAAAAACGAGTAGTTTATGTTACAGCGGATATGGCGGGCGCATTGGAAAGTCCCGTATATGCCATCTTAGGTATGAATGAAAAGCTACAAAAAATAAAATTGCCCAAAGGATATAAAGTAAACGAACTCTATATGGAGCAACCCTCAGACGAAAGCGATTTTACCGTGAAATGGGATGGCGAATGGCAGATAACTTTAGAAGTATTTCGTGATTTAGGATTGGCCTTTATGATCGTTATTGTAATTATTTACATGCTGATTGTAGGTTGGTTCCAAAACTTCAAAACACCAATGGTGATGATGATGGCAATTCCGCTTTCTCTTATCGGAATTGTATTAGGACACTGGTTGTTGGGAGCGTTCTTTACCGCTACTTCCTTTATCGGAATGATTGCGTTGGCGGGAGTTATGGTAAGGAATTCAGTATTGTTAATAGACTTTATTGAAATTAGATTGCAGGAAGGAATTCCATTAAAGCAAGCCATAATAGAAGCCGGAGCAGTGAGAACTACACCTATTCTTCTAACAACAGGTGCAGTAGTAATTGGCGCTTCGATTATACTATTTGATCCAATATTCCAAGGATTAGCGATATCGTTAGTATTCGGCGCCATAGTATCTACAATACTTACCTTATTGGTAGTGCCAATCATCTACTATGTTACCGAAAGAAAAAAATGGGAAAAGTAATTCTTTAAAAAGTAAAAAAAATGAAATTAGTAATTATCACCTCCAGTATCGCTTTTCAAAAGGACATCAAAATCCTGTTGAAAAAAGCGGATGTTAAAACCTATTCGTTCAGGGAAGTAACAGGCTTTATGGATTTTTCAGATACGGCAACCCCCGAAAATTGGTTTGCTTCAGAAGTAAACGAAACCCAATCTATTCTTTTTTACGCTTTCGTAAAAAAAGAAAATGTAGAACAACTTTTCCATTTGATAGGTGAATTCAATGCTCTTCAAGAGTCACTATCACACATTCACATAGCAGTCCTGAACATTGAAAAATCCAACAATCCAACAATCTAATAATCTAACAAATGATCAACAGACTAATTCGAGCTATTGCCGGAACATTCATCCTAATCAGCCTTATGTTGGCTATTTATGTCAATCAAAATTGGCTTTGGTTTACCTCCTTTGTGGGTGTCAATCTTTTACAATCTTCAATCACTAAATGGTGTTTAATGGAGGATATTTTAAAAAAACTGGGCGTTAAAGACTAAAGAAATTGAAAAGAAATATCCTGATTGTTGTACTTATCATTTTAATAGGTTTAAAGGCAAAAGCCCAAGAACATAGTAATAGCTGGTTTAGAACAACTTTAAGTATACCCTTAGCAACTAAATTTAAAATAGATTTAGAAGGGCAACTTCGCCGTCAAAATGGTTTTGAAAACGAAAATCCATTTGGTAAAAGTCTATTATACTCTTTCAGAACTTGGTGCTATTACAAGCAAAGCGATGATGTTACTATTGTTATATCTCCTTTTGCCTATTTTTCAAACTACAGAATTATTCAAAAGCAATCGGACGAAACAGTAAGTCCTACCAATGAATATAGGTTTTCAGCAGCCATCGAAGTACAACACAAAATGGTCTCGAATTTATTTTTAATCAACAGAACTGCTTTTGAGTATCGTGTCTTTGAAGGCACAATCGAAAATGTAATTCGATTGAGACATCGTATAATGTTTCGATATGATGTAAACCCAAAATTTAACTTTGCTGTTGGTAATGAAATTTTTATAAATGCTATGGGTACTGATGCGCAACATCTATTTGACCATAACAGAATTATAGCAAACATTGCTTTCAAACTCACAAACTCCGTAAAATTTGATTTAGGTTATATGCATATTTCAAGAATACCAAAAAGCTCAATTGATTTGCTAGAAGAGAATAATATGTATTTAAATTTCACCTTTACTATCAATAATAAATAAACAAAAATCTATTCCCTTCTTAAAAAGTAAAAGAGCTAAATTTGCAAACTCTAGCTTGCTTATGTTAACCGATACTTTTTTACAACTCGTCAAAAAATACTCCAAGGACCACGAATTGGCCAATAACCTTTGGTTGGAAATATTTACTAAATATTCTGAGCCCAAAAGACATTATCATACCATCGATCATTTAGAAGCTATGATAACTGACTTGAAAGAAGTAAAAGAGAATATTACCGATTGGGATACTACCCTATTTGCCGTTTTTTATCATGATATAATCAATAGAGCCTCCAGTAAAACTAATGAAGGAGACAGTGCTAAATTGGCAAAAAAAAGACTTTCTGAAATTGGCTTCAATAATGATAAAATCGAGAAATGTTTAGCTATGGTTTTAGCGACCAAACAACATCTTTCATCCAATGATGGCGATACCAATTATTTACTCGATGCCGACTTGGCAATACTTGGAAAAAACTCAGAAGATTATCAAAAATACTCAAATCAAATACGTGAAGAGTATACCATCTACGCCGATTTTATGTACAATTCTGGTAGAAAGAAAGCACTACTGCATTTTCTTGAAATGGAAGCCATATACAAAACGGAACATTTCTTCAAAAAACAGGAAGAACAGGCTAGGATTAATATTAAAAACGAACTCGACAATTTAAATCATTGAGAGTGATAGTACATTTTCAATTAAAATCGGGCAGCTAAATTTACAAACACATTACGACCCATTCTGGAGAGATTATTCCAGTCACTATAGGTAGAATAATAGGTGTCTAATACATTCTCTACCCCTGTTTTCATTTGTATTTTAATGGTGCTCCATATAAACTTATATCCAAAACTCATATTAATTGCAGCGTAACTTGGTGTTTTATCTTCTCCATAAAAAGTACTGTAATTAGTCTGAGTGGTATTTCCATGAATCAAAATTTCCGCAGCAATTTTTTCCTTTGCAAAATGTAAGGAAGAAGTATAGCTAAACGGTGCTATAAAAGGGAGATTCATACTATTGCAATCATTTCCTTTACTATAAACGAATTGTGAATTCCACACAAATTGTTTCGAAAATCGATATTCAACCGAAAGATTAGCATTAATAATAGTCGCATAATCCAGAGCTGAATACACTTTTACCCCATTAGCCCCTATCGTCATTGGAACCAAAGCAACATCTGGTATAGCCATAATGTAATTGGATATGTGAAAATAAGACCCCGTCATTTTAATAGCTACTTTTCCTTTCTGATACCCAATATAACAATTCCCTTCCAATGATTTTTCATTCTTTAGGCTCGGGTTCCCAATATGATCAAATCCATCAAAACTATTAAATAAATAAAACCCATATCCTTCAGACACAGAGGGAGCTCTTTCTCCATAGGCAACCCCTAACCCATATTCCCATCTCGCTTTATTATAATTGTAATTAATCGCCAAACTCTTAAGAAAACGCTGCTTTTGCGAAGACATCTCAGGGTAAAAAATTTGCAGACTTTCAAGACCTGTCTGACTCGCCACTTTATTTTGATGAAAACTAGCAGTTCCCGAAAGTTTAATGCCGGAATGGCAATTCAAAGCATAATTATCTTCTACATAAAGACCTTGGTATAAAGTACGTACATCTGGCCAAGTATACATAAACATACTATTCTCATTTGGATTAGCGGGATACATGGTCATTTCAGCCAACGACTGATTATAAAATGCATTAAAATTAAACAACAAATGATGCTGTTCCAGTGGCACTTTTATCTTGGAATAATAACCATACGTTTTACTCCAACCCGGCATATCCATATGAATGGGAACTATCGGCCGTTGGGTATCATCCATCCGATGCGTTATGGTGTTAAAATAGACTTTGGTTTCCCAATCTTTAATAACGGAATGATGTGGAATGTATTCTAATTTTAAGGAGCTGATAAGTGCCTCTGCCAACGATACATCCATAGGTAATGCCGGATAACCTACATTAGTCGCTTTATCATATATTACGGAGGCCTCCACCAATTTATTGCTTCCAAGTTTATAACCCAGAGTAGTGGATAAATTCATTTTTCGGAATTGAGAAAATAGGATTTCCTTACTGTTTCCATCTCTATAATTTTCAGCATCTCTAAGCATAAAATCGGTATCAGCATAAAATAGACTATCAGCATAACTTACCGTTGCTCCAATAATTTTTTGCCGATTATTAGTTTCGTAGCCACTATTCACATTGAAATCCCATTTCTTTGTCCCAAATTGATTTCGGTTGCGCTTCAAGTCAATAGAACCTCCTATGGTACTACCAAAACAGGCTCCTTCCTGACCAGAAGAAATAGTAGCTTCTGATAAATTGGACACCTCTACATACGAAGTTATAGGGTCCATTTTATCGGTACAGGCACCAAAAATCCGCATTCCGTCAATCGTAATTAAAGTTCTTTCAGTCGCCATACCGTTAATGATCGGCTCCCAAGCATAAGACCCACGTTTTATCATATCAACTTTCGCTGATTGCTGCAAATACTCATCTAAAGTGGAGAGTAATTTGGCTTGCTTTTCAAAAAGTTGGGCTTTCTTTCCTATAACGATAACTTCTTTGAGTTCTTTGGGGTGAGTGCTATCTTTTACCGTTTCCTGCGCCATTGAAGAAAAAGTGAACAAAAGTAACAGGGGTATGAAATATTTCATAATGTTTTAGGTTAAAAAGGTCATTAACATATAGGCTAATGACCTTTTTGTTATAATGGAATGCAATTAAAATTCGAAATCAAAATAAAGACTGCTCTCAGTAACAGAATCTGTTATGTTTTCGCCTTTAACCACTGTGCCGTCAGGTGCAACCAACTGCAAATTAATTTTCCAGTATCCCGTCATGGTAAGTGCCATTTTACCGGTATATAATCCTCCTGCCGTTTGTTGTATCGCATCCACATTATTTGGAGACCCATGATTACCCATGCTTGGCATCCTTGGGTCAATTTTTAAGGTATAGCCATCAACTGCCGGAAAATGCATCATATCCTGCATCTTGAAGATACCAACGATCATATCGTTTACAGCAACTTTAGGATGATGTGGCTCTGCATACGCCACTATATATTTTTCACCATCTGAACCTGTAAAGGTATTAACACGTCTTTCTGTCGATTCTGGTACATCAATTGTACTGGTAGCGGTATAGGAAGTGCCATTGATTGTATATTCAATTTTAAGATCCCAATATTCGGTATCGTTTTGAGGCATTTGAAAAACGATATAGCCTTCATACAAAGTACCATTAGGAGTAACTTTTTCTACAACTGATTTTGGACAAGAATGAGTCATCATGCTCATGTGCATCAAAGGAGTCCAGCTAACCTCCGCATCTTTTACGTAGCTATTGGTTGCATTATCTTTGATTCGTAATTTAATTTCATTATATCCCTGCTCCACCGTCATATGCGAATACAATTCTATCGTGTGTGTGTCATTGACAATCTCTTTAAATTTGGTAATATCTGCTAATTCGTCAGTTACAGGAGTGGAATCATCATTGGAAGAACAAGAGGTTAATACTGTTCCTAGGGCAATCATTGCCAATATATTTTTTATAATACGTTTCATTTTTTTTAACTTAAGTTTATACAATAGTCAGTCTGAAAAGATTTCTCTTCAAACAATTTTGGACATAAAAATCCTGTTGATTACAATACACGAAACCAACAAACAATAAAACTTAAACGTTAAAAGTGGGAGGATGAAACACAGCGTTACTATTCAAATAAGAGTATAAATTAGAATAACTCGCATGCATCTTGGCAGTTGTTGGATAAGAATCTTGAATTGTTTCAAATGGATGGATTGCCTGAAAAAATAAGATTTCATTTTCAGATATTCCACTTTTCTTATCTGACGAAATAGGTTTTTCACTTTCTGACTCTTTGGCCATTTCCTTCATCAAATGACATTTCCCATTACAATGCATTTGAGGTTTTGCTTTATTGACACAAAGTACTGTAGCGATATAATCATAGTTAATTACATAGTCAATAACCGGGAAAATTGGTTTGAGTAACATGACTAAGGCTAATATGAGTATTGCTTTTTTCAATTTAATGAATGTTTTTGATCTAATTAGATTTAGGTGAAGTATATTTGAGGATTGCTCAGCATCTATCCCTCGTATTCTACTTTGCAAATTTAAGTCCGCAAAAAGGCTTAATTATATGACTATGGTCATATTTTTAGTATTTTTATATGAACTAATTTTGTAACCTAAAGCGACAATTGCTACTAAAAACAGCACTTACAAGCTTAAAAAACACTTGAAATCAATTATGCAAATAGATTTAGATTTACTCTTTACCTGGGGAGCCATAGCTAAAGAATATAAAAAAGGCGAAATGATTTTTTGTGAAGATGAAATGGCAAATTTTTATTTTCAGATTATTGAAGGAAGTATCAGAATGTTCAATTCAAATGACGAAGGAAAAGAATTTACTCAAGGTTATTTTTCAGACGGACAAAGTTTTGGGGAACCGCCCTTGTTTATCGATGAATCCTACCCCTCAACAGCAGTAGCTTTTCAAGACAGTAAAATAATAAAACTATCAAAAGATAAACTGTTGAAGATTTTAGAAGAATACCCAGCAATACAAAAGAAGTTTTTAAACTTAATGTGCCGACGTATTCATTCCAAAGCCATAACCTCAAAGGATATCATCAATCAAAAACCTGAATTCAGAATTATGGCCTTCTTAAATGCTCACAAAAAAGGTAAAAATTGCAATGAGAAAGAATTGGTTCCGTTTACACGTCAGGAAATTGCCAACTTCACAGGTCTAAGGGTGGAAACGGTCATAAGAGCTTTATCTAAAATGAGTAAATGCAAAAAGGTTGATATTATAAACCATAAAATATATTACTAATGACCTTTAACAGTAAGTTTTGGTTAAAATTTTCACTAATCAATCTGTTGATTGTTGCGCTTCTTGGGCTTTTAATGCGTTACAAAATAGGTTTCGAATTTCCTTATTTCAATCAAAAAAGCCTCCAACATTCGCATTCGCATTTTGCTTTTTCTGGTTGGATTAGTCATACCCTAATGGTTTTAATGATTGCCTATCTCAATAAAAAAAGTAACGCGCCTATCAATTTAAAAAAATACAATAGCATTCTTGCCGCCAATTTAATTTGTTCCTATGGCATGCTAATATCTTTTATTATACAGGGTTATGGAGCTTACTCTATAGCATTTTCAACAGCATCCCTTTTTGTTTCTTATGCTTTTGGATATTATTACATAAAACACTTGAAACAATTACCTTCAGATGATTTGTCTAAAAAATGGTTCACCGCCGCTATTTTTTTTAACATCATCTCCTCTTTAGGCACATTTTTCCTAGCCTATATGATGGTTGCAAAAAACATTCATGAAGAAGAATATTTAGCTTCCATTTACTATTACTTACATTTTCAATACAACGGCTGGTTCTTCTTTACCTGTATGGGCTTATTATATGGTTTTTTAAATCTAAAAAAAGTAGACCACTCATTTTTTGATACTACATTCAAATTGTTTTTCTTTTCGTGCCTACCGGCTTACTTTCTATCCACTTTATGGGCTAATTTACCCCTTTGGCTATATATACTAACAGTAATAGCTGCCTTTACACAAGTAGTTGCTTGGTATAAATTTTTAATAATTATAATTCAAACTAAAAAAGAATACCTTACCAACTTTCCCTATTTTCTACGTTATATTTTGCTGTTTGTAGCCTTTGCTGTAAGTATCAAAGTGGTATTGCAATTAGGCTCTACAATACCATCAGTCAGTAAATTAGCCTTCGGATTCCGTCCAATAGTAATTGCCTATTTACATTTAGTCTTACTGGCCATTATTAGTTTGTTTTTGTTGTTTTATATTTATGCCAATCATTTAATTCATAGTAACAAAAGAATCAAACTAGGTGTAATTATTTTCTCTCTTGGAGTGTTACTTAATGAAATTATTTTGGCAGTACAAGGCATCGCTTCTTTTAGTTATACATTAATTCCTTATGCCAACGAGCTGCTTTTTGGCGCTGCCATTGTACTAGTCTCCGGAATAGGACTGACCGCTTTTTACTCTATAAAAAAAGTCAAAATAGCTATTAATTTATGACTCAACTCATAAAATAACCGTTTCATAATTAAGTACTTTGTACGTATAAACCAAGTATTTATTATTATGAAAAAATCAATTAAATTAGTACTACTAGTAGGTCTGATATCTTTTTTTGGATGTAAAAAAACAGACGAAGCGACTACAACAGCTACATCTGAAAATACGGAAGCAAAAGCTCCAGGTCAAGAAGGAGTTGTCGATGACACTTCTGCAAAAAACATTGTTCAAACTGCCATTGGAAGTAAAGATCACACAACATTAGTTGCAGCAGTAAAAGCTGCCGATTTGGTTACATCATTAAGTAATTCCGGTCCATTTACTGTTTTTGCACCAACAAATGCTGCTTTCGACAAACTTCCAAAGGGAACCGTTGACGATTTATTAAAACCGGAAAACAAAGAAAAATTGACTAACATTCTAGGGTATCACACTTATGTTGGCACACTCAAAACAGAGTATATGCAGGATGGACAAGAGTTTGATATGGTTTTTGGAGGCAAAGTAAAAATAACTAAAAAAGGAGATAAAACGTTTGTTAATGGTTCTGAAATAGTAGCTTCTATACCAACATCAAACGGTATCATTCACGTAATTGGAGACGTACTTTTACCAAAATAAAATAGTATTATTAATTCAAATTAGTTATTCTTTTATTAAAGTTGAAAAAGCGTGAATTCCCCTAGTTCACGCTTTTTTATAGAATTACCATCCTATTTTTTCAATTGACAAATGATTCTATTTGTACTGTTTCACCAAGTAATTTTTTAATGAATCCATCCTTAAAATACGGAGTCGCTCTATGTACTTTAATCATAGTATTTCTGACTTACAATACACTACTTTACACCTCAACCAAAGCCTACGGCACTATTCATTTATCAAAAAAAGCACAGCAAGGCGAAAGTCTTTGGTTGCAAAACAACTGCAATTCTTGTCATCAGCTCTATGGCCTCGGAGGCTATCTTGGTCCTGATTTAACCAATGAATATTCCAGAATTAGCAATGAAAATTACCTTAAAGCCATGTTCAATAGTGGTGTAAAAACCATGCCTCAATTCTGTTTTAATGATGAAGACAAAATAAAGCTGATTCAATTCCTGAAAGAAGTTGACAAAACGGGGTATTATCCAAACAAAACTGCAAAAACAGAATCCAGCGGCTGGGTAACTCTCAAATATAAAAGCCTTTACCATGAAAAATAACCGCTACCCATATTATTTCATCACAGTCGGTTTAATTTGCTTAGTATTGGGGATACTCTGTGGATTATTAGCCGGATTTCAATACATAATTCCCAACTTCATAAAATCACTTTTACCCTTTAGCGCCTTGCGTCCTCTACACACCTTGTTTGTTGTTTCCTGGATCTTATTGTCAGCCATTGGCGGAATTTATTATTATCTCAACCTCAACTTTACAGAAAAAAAAGTAAATCCAAAACTCATCTCACTGCATTTTTGGATATTTAGTATAACTGGAATAGGAATTATTATCTCTTATCTCTTTGGATATTTTGGAGGAAAAGAATATCTGGAATTTCCATTTTATTTCTATTTCCCAATAATGTTAGGGTGGATATTGTTTGGGATTACTTATTTCAAAACCACTAGCGCTGCATTTAAAACCTGGCCGGTTTATTACTGGATGTGGGGAACAGGTATTGTATTCATGATATATCATTTTACCGAAGCGCATCTTTGGTTACTTCCTTATTTCAAAGGTCATTTTATTCAAAATATGGCAATGCAATGGAAAGCAGGTGGTTCGTATGTTGGTTCTTGGAATATGTTAGTTTACGGCACCTCCTTGTACGTCATATCAAAAATCAGTAATGATGGTAGTTATGCAAATTCCAAGAAAGCTTTCTTCTTTTATTTTCTCGGGCTGACCAATCTGATGTTTGGCTGGGCACATCATATTTATATTATTCCAACAGCTCCGTGGATAAGGTATATAGCGTATGCTATTAGCATGACCGAATGGATAATCCTTTTTTCTATTTTATACGACTGGAAAAAAAGTCTAAGTAAAGAAACGATTACCAACTACCCATTAGCTTATAGTTTTATGAAACTTGCTAATTTTTGGGTCTTCCTAAACATTATTTTAGCCTTATTAATCTCTATTCCTTCCATAAACTTATTTACACATGGAACGCACATAACAGTAGCTCATTCTATGGGCACTACCATTGGAATAAATACTTTAATTCTACTATCTTCAGTAACCTATATTTTAGAATCGGCAAACCTAATTTCCATTGTAGCAACTCGCAAAATACAATGGAGACTTCGTTTTTTTAATATTGCTTTTACTGGATTTTGGGTTACCCTATTGGCATTAGGAGTCAAAAAAGGATATTGGATGTACTTTTGCCAACAAATTTCATTTGGTGAATTTCAAGACTCATTACATGGAATGTACATTCTATTTATTTTCTTTGGAATAGGAATGGCAATAGGCTTGTATAAAATTGTTTTTGAATTACTTAAAATATTGAAAACTCAGCTAAAAGTCAATCTCTAAAAACCACATCAATAGTAGGGCAAGCTTTAATTCCTGTAGCATTAATCTTGACGGAATAAGGTAATTCAGCTAAGGTCTCCACATTATTCCTAAAAAACTGTACATAATAATTACCTGTATAATGGTGTCTTTCCAAATAAGCAATCATTTCATTAAGTTCTTCTACAGCAATCAATTCTGAATGATAAGTGGTTCTGATTTCAAATGAAATAAGGCCCTTTTGGAGTATTTGAAAGGATTGTTCAAACGACAAAAACAAACTCGATTGTGTAATGTATTGAAACCGATTCTTTATTGCTTTAAAATCTAAAGCTACATAATCTATTAAATGCCCGGCAACCAATTGTTTTAAAACATCGGGACGAGAACCATTGGTATCTACTTTAACCAAAAAGCCCATCGCTTTTACCGCTCTGATTTGCTCAATAATATTTTTATGAATCAAACATTCGCCGCCACTAAAAACCACAGCATCCAACAAACCTTTTCTGGAATGTAAAAAAGAAATTGCTTCAGGAAAAGTTACGACACCCTTTCCTAAAACAATTTCCGGATTATAACAGTACAAGCACCGCATATTGCAACCGGCATACCAAAAAATACAAGCCGATTTATTGGGATAATCCAATAACGTAAACGATGTGATACTGTAAATGGACATGCTTAGTTTTTACATTCCTGAAAATGCATACGTTGCTTGTGTTCTCCTTTTTTTCCAATGTTAAAGCTTTCTACAGGTCGATGGTATCCCATAACCCGGGTGTAAACCAAACATTTTGTTCTCAACTGTTGGTTTTGTTCTAAAATCTCAGTGGTCTTTGTTTTCATAATTTGAGTTGTTTTGATTCTCTAGTATAACTTCATCACATTTCGGGCAGTATTCGTGCTCACCGTTCAAATAGCCATGAATAGGGCAAACACTAAACACTGGTGTTACAGTGATATAAGGCAATTTAAATTTTGACAATACCGTTTTTACAAAATTTTTACAGGCTTCTGACGAGCTGATACGCTCATTCATATACAAATGCAGCACGGTTCCTCCTGTATATTTACATTGCAATTCATCCTGCATCAATAAGGCTTCAAATGGGTCTTGTGTAAAATCGACTGGAATTTGGGAACTGTTGGTGTAGTAAATATTTTCACCCAAACCTGCTTGCAGAATGTTGGGATACCTTTTCTTATCTTCTTTGGCAAAACGATAGGTAGTGCCCTCAGCAGGTGTAGCCTCCAGATTATAAAGATTTCCCGTTTCTTCTTGAAATTCTTTCATTCTATTTCTAATATAATCCAAAACTTCCATACAAAATTCATGACCAAATGACGATGTAATATCTACTTTGTCATTGGTGAAATTCCGCACCATTTCATTCATTCCGTTTACGCCAATGGTGGAAAAATGATTCCTGAAATGCGGCAAATAACGTTTAGTATAAGGGTATAAGCCTCGATCATACATCTCTTGGATAAATTTTCGTTTCTTTTCAAGCGTTGATTTTGCCAATAGCATCAATTGATCCAGTTGTTTGTATAAACCTTCATCGTCCCTCTCATATAGATACCCTAATCTTGCCATATTGATAGTAACTACTCCAATACTGCCAGTCATTTCGGCACTACCAAAAAGGCCATTACCTCGTTTTAATAATTCTCTCAAATCAAGTTGCAAGCGGCAACACATACTGCGAACGGCGTTCGGTTTATAGGCATTCGGATTTTCAACTCTTTCTCCTTTATCATTCAATATATATTGGCTTCCTATAAAATTCTGAAAATAAGAGGAACCTATTTTAGCTGTATTTTCAAAAAGCAACTCGGTATTTTCTCCATCCCAATCAAAATCTTCAGTAATATTTACTGTCGGTATTGGGAACGTAAAGGGTTGTCCGTTAGCATCGCCTTCAGTCATTACCGTATAATACGCTTTATTAATCAGATTCATTTCGGTTTGAAAATGCTCGTAACGCAGATCTAGTAAAGAAATCACTCCTCTCGTTCCAGCACGTTCCATCAATCCTTCATCAATTATTTTATCAAAAAGATGGTGGTCATTTTTAGTCGGGATTTGCTCTTTCAAATCGGCAGGAACAACCCAATCCAAAGTAATGTTGGTAAACGGAGATTGCCCCCAACGGGCGGGAACATTCAGATTATAGACAAAACTCCGAACGGCTTTCAATACTTCATCAAAGGACAAATTATCCTTGAAGACATAAGGAGCTAAATAAGTGTCAAACGAACTGAAAGCCTGCGCTCCCGCCCATTCACTTTGCAAAATTCCAAGAAAGTTAGCCATTTGACCCAAGGCTTCTCTGAAATGAGACGGAGCCTTGCTTTCAACTCTGCCCCGCACTCCATTAAAACCATCATTCAGCAGTACTCTCAAACTCCAGCCGGCACAATAGCCAGTGAGACAATCCAAATCATGAATATGGATATCACCGTTGCGATGCGCATATCCTTCTTCTTTGGAATAAACTTTATCCAACCAATAATTGGCAATAATCTTTCCGGCTACGTTATTCACCAAACCCGCATTAGAATAGGATGTGTTGGCATTGGCATTGATACGCCAATCCGTTTGCGAAATATATTCTTCAATAGTTTGAGTACTGTCAACATAGGTAGTATCATCATTCAATCCTTGGATGTGTTCACGCTGCAACTTTCGTGTATGCCGATACAACATAAAGGAACGCATGACCGTAAAATATTCATTTTCAAAAAGTTTTTTTTCAATGATATCCTGAATCTCTTCAACAGCCCAAGTATCCTTAGTATTAATAGTGGCAATAACTTCTTCATAAACAAGCTTGTCAAATGCAACCGAAACGCTTTGAAAACTCTTAACTATAGCATCTTTTATTTTATAACTTTCAAAAGGTTTATAATCTCCATTTCTTTTGATAACATATTTTTCCATGAAACATAGGTTTTAAAGTAATGAATGATCCAATTTATCTAAAATGGTGAATTGTCTTTCCAATACTTTAGCTCCCGGAAAAAGAATATTGTTTTCCAAATGAATGTGTTTGTGTAAGTCATCCTCAAATTCTTTTAGCATCGCAAAAGTTACTTTATAAGTTTCGCAGGCATCCTCTGGTGGCATATAATTATTAGTTAGCTCTGCAATCTTGCGAAATCTTTCTCCTTCAATAGTATGTTCATCCTCCATCATAGCTATTGGATTGTCTACAGTTCCAAAATTTGGCATATCGATTGACTCGCCCTTTGTTTGTGCCATCCTTTTAATGAATGGAAATAAAATCAGTTCTTCTTTCATCATATGCTTTGCTAATACACCAGCTCCATCAATAAATAATTTGTTGATTTCAAATAGCTCTGGATGTCGACCACCATGTACTTTACATAGTTTGTCCAAAAACTTGTAAAGCACTCCAGATTTCTCCTCAACATAACGATGATGAGTCTTTTCAATATAGTCAACCAGCAAGTCCAATGGCCAAGATTTAAAATCTATACTTTGATCATTTGCCGTATTCAGAATAGCATTAATTTCATTTTCTAACACTTCAGGGCTGATGGTTTTCTTTTCACAGGCTTCTGTCAAAGTTCGGTTGCCTTTACAACAAAAGTCTATGCCATATTTTGAAAATAAAGCTGCTGTTCTAAAATCTTCTGCTACGTAATTACCTATTGTTTTTTTGTTTATTGTTTCCATTTCATTTATATATTAATTTACTTCAATATTACATACTTATGAGGTTTGCCATGTATGATTAAAATCATATAAAAGCTTAGTTTTCAGTAGTTATTTTGCAAGGAAATCAATAACACCTTTCACATAAGATTTTCTACCATTTATCCTTTTAATACACAATACTATGCAAGCCCTTAAAGAAAAAATACTGGCACTAAAAAAAGTTAAAAATGCTATTATATTGGCACATTATTATCAGGAACCCGCTATACAGGAAATAGCTGATTATGTTGGAGATAGTTTAGGGCTATCACAGCAAGCTGCTAAAGCAGATGCAGATATCATTTTGTTTGCAGGGGTACATTTTATGGCAGAAACGGCTAAAATTTTAAATCCAGGCAAAAAAGTAATACTTCCTGATTTAGCTGCGGGTTGTTCATTGGCAGAATCCTGTCCGCCGGAAATCTTTAAAAAATTTATAGAGGCACATCCAAATCACATAGTAATAACTTATGTGAATTGTTCAGCTGAGATTAAAGCAATGAGTCATTTAGTTTGTACTTCTTCCAACGCGATTAAGATAGTGTCTTCCGTTCCGAAAAACATCCCGATTATTTTTGCTCCCGATAAAAACTTGGGGCGGTATATTGAACAAGAAACCGGGAGAAAAATGGTACTATGGGATGGATCTTGTGTCGTACATGAAGCCTTCTCTTTAGACAAGCTGATTACACTTCATAAAAAATATCCAAACGCCAAAATCATTGCGCATCCGGAATCAGAAGCTCATATCTTAGAAACTGCTACTTATATTGGTTCCACTTCTGGTATGATTGACTTTGTAAAAAACAATCCAGCTAATGAATTCATTGTAGCCACTGAAGCTGGTATACTTTATAAAATGCAACAGGAAGTTCCCGATAAATTATTGATACCCGCACCATCAGTTGAAAATAACACTTGTGCCTGTAGTGAATGTGGTTTTATGAAAATGAATACGCTACAAAAAGTATACGATTGTTTACTAAATGAAGAACCCGAAATCAAAGTCTCAAAACAAATTAGAAAGAAAGCCTTGCTTCCTATTGAACGCATGCTTGAATTATCACACTAATGATACATACCAATTATTTAATCATAGGCTCAGGAATAGCGGGTCTTACGTTTGCCCTTAAAATTGCAGAAGAATTTCCTGAAAGATCAGTTGTCATTGTTACAAAATCCTCGGCTGAAGAATCAAACACCAAATATGCCCAAGGTGGCATTGCAGTAGTGCTAGACCATCAGGATGACACTTTTAAAAAGCATATAAAAGATACGCTTATTTGCGGCGACGGATTATGCGATAAAACTGTGGTTGAAATGGTTATTGCTGAAGGACCTAAACGCTTACAGGAACTAATAGATTGGGGAGCACAATTTGATATTGCACCAGATGGGAATCTTGATGTTGGTAGAGAAGGGGGCCACTCTAAAAACCGTGTGGTGCACCATAAAGATCAAACCGGTTATGAAATCGAAAGAGCCATTTTACTTCAGGCTAGGAAAATGAGCAATATTACATTGTATGATTTTCATTTTGCGCTTAATTTAATAACCCGAAACGATATATGTATGGGAGCTTATGTTCTTAATGAACAAACACATGAAATCCTGACCTTTGAGTCCAATTATACATTGCTGGCCACTGGAGGAATTGGTCAGCTTTATGGACATACTACCAATCCGGCAATAGCAACTGGCGATGGAATAGCGATGGCTAACAGGGCAAACGCTCGTATTTCAGACATGGAGTTTATTCAGTTTCATCCAACGGCTTTATACAATAAAAATCTAAGTGCCACCTTTCTGATTTCAGAAGCCGTTCGGGGTTTTGGTGCCTGCCTAAGAACCAAAGACGGGCGTCAATTTATGCAAGATTATGATGAAAGAGGTGATTTGGCTTCCAGAGATATTGTATCACAAAGCATTGAAGCAGAATTGAAAAAATCAGGAGAAGCTTGTGTTTTCTTAGATGGCACTCATTTAAACATTACGGCGTTTAGAGAACACTTTCCTATGATTTATAACAATTGCAAACTCTTGAATATTGACATTGAAAAAGATTGGATTCCTGTGATACCGGCGCAGCATTATTTGTGTGGTGGTATTTCAGTAGATAAGCACGGTCAAACAACTATAGAAAACTTATTTGCTTGTGGTGAATGTTCTCGAACCGGATTACATGGAGCAAATCGTTTGGCTTCCAATTCGTTATTAGAAGCTTTGGTTTATGCTGACAACATATACCAATTTCTTGTTGATGCCCCGCCAAACAATTCAGAAACAAACCCAACAATTTCTGAATGGGGTTCAAATTACGGTTCGTTAATAGATGCTGCTTTTTTGATGGAAATAAAATCCGAATTACAATTGTTAATGCAAAGAAATGCTGGTATAGTCAGAAATAACAATGACTTATATAGAGCAATGATGCAACTTAAAATTTGGCAAAATCAAATTTCCGGCCTGGAAAAAAACCATCAAATCAATACAGCTTTTTACGAATTGAAAAACATGATAACGGTTGGCATACTGATTATTGAACATTCCATTCAGAGAAAAGAAAATCGGGGTGGTTTTGTAAAGGAGCCTCTCAATTTACAACCCCCCAATTCTGATTAAACTTCCTAAGATTAACATAGTAACACCAATTAAGGTTACTAAAATAATTTGAAGTGCCGCTTTAGGAAGGCTTTTTGAAGTAAGTTTCGGGAATAGAAATAATTGTGCATTAACCGCCAATGCTAGAGTAATAAATAGCAAAATCAATTTGAGTGAAACTACTTTTTCAATACCATTAGAAAACGAAAACCATTTGGTAAAAGTTACTCCATAATCATATGCCATTAATATACCTGTTAGTATAGAGATAATCAAAGCGGGCATTCCTATGGGTTCAAATTTATCTTTAAAGTTTTGAATAATTGACACGTCTTTTGTTTTAAAAGCTTCAGGCAAAAACCGGATGGATAGAAATAAATGTCCTCCAACCCATATAGTGGCCGCTAATAAATGTAAAATCAAAAGAATTTGGTGATACATTATGCTATAGTTTTATACATCATTACCAACGAAATGTTAATCGCTCTACTTTTAATTTCTTCTGCTTTAGAGCCTTCAAAAAGTTTATCAACAGTTTCGGTAAATAAAGTAGTCCAATGCTTGAAATGCACTTCAGTCATTGGGCTTTTTTCATGCAATTCTTTGTGTCTCATCATGGGGTTTCCATTATAATTACCTGTGCAAAATAGTATATTTTCCCAAAAATCATACATTTTCGGTAAATGTTCTTCCCAATTTACATGAGCTACATCCGTAAACAAATAGCCTATGACCGCATCGGTTTTAATTTTATTGTAAAAAGCATTGACTAATTTTTCAATATCTTTTCTATTTCTGATGTCTGTTTTCATTTTTATAAATCTTTACGATTGAACTTTCTGAGTGAAATGAAAAACGGAACGACTACCCACAAACAAAGCAATAAGAAGGAAACAAACAATCCGACTGAAGTACCAAAAAAATCTTTGAATATAGCACCGGTATAACCCATCATGGCCGACACATCAAGATGCAACAATATTTGAATGCGAGCCAAATCAATCGGGCTTAAAGCGGTCACACCAACCATAGCGTTTTCTACAGGATAATCGGAAAACTGAAATAATAAAAACAATACCATTCCATCAAACAATAAGGCAAAATACAACCAAGTCATTATAGCAATCCCGATTCCCTTTGCTTTATCCCTAGTCATTATTGAACTAAGGAAAGCTAAAGCTACAAACACCAACGAAATTAAACATCCCACAACAAGCATCATCAGTCCTACACCATCAGGCGAATTAATCAATAAAGGAATTCCGGCACCCACAAAAAAGGCCAATACCATAGCCAACGAAAGACCGAAAAACAAACTCAACCATATCTTTCTTCTCTTAATGGGCTGACTCAACAGCAACTCAATAAACTCTGAACTATTATATAAATAAATGGTCGAAAACAATATTGAAACTAAGGGAACGGTAAACAAAATCACATTCAAAATGGTCAATATTCCTTTAGCAGAATTGTCTTCTAAAGCAAAAGAACTCCATGATAATACAGCCAAAATAAGCGTGTAAGCCAAGACAATTTTGTTCTTCAATATGTCGAGCAAAATGATTTTAATGATTCTGTTCATCTTTGTTTTTCTTTAATATTTGGGCAATCGCTTTGGATATTTTCTCTTCTCCAGTTTCAGATTGCAACAATTCCACTTTTTTATGAAAAAAGACCTTTCCGTCCTGCATAAAAATAATCTCGGTAATCAAATCATCCAATTCACTCAACAAGTGAGAAGTGATAAAAATAAGTTTGCCTTTTTCTTTTTCTTTTATGATTTTCTCTTTCAGAATTTCCGAAGCCAACGGATCTAAACCTGCTGTAGGTTCATCCAAAATCAAAACATCAGGATTAAACAAAAAGGCTAAAACCGCACTCACCTTTTGGGTTGTTCCCCCAGATAAGGTTCGCATTTTTTTATCGAACATTTTTTCCAGTTCAAAAGCTTTCAGCAAATCTTCATCCAATTCATTAGTTGAGTTTCTGATTTTTTTAATCATATCGATAATTTGACCAATAGTCATATTATCAGGATAACGACCAATCTGTGGCATATAGCCAATGTTTTCACGATACAAATATTCTTTAAGAACGGTTTTACCATTGAACTCTATAGTACCTTTATCGGGCAAAACCATACCTAATATTGACTTTATGAGGGTCGTTTTGCCACAACCATTCGGGCCAATCAAGGCTATACATTCTCCTTTTTTACAAGAAAGATTGACATCAGAGAGCACTTCAAGTTTTCCAAACTTTTTATAAATATTTTTTATTTCAATCATAACTGTAGCGACTTCATTAGGGGCGTTTTATCTATAAAATTATCAGGCGTTATACTGGGTAGCACTTTTTCTGATTTATCCAAAAGCGTAATCATAAAGCTGCGGTATAGCAACATAGTGGAGGCATTTTTCTCGGTTAAAACAGCGAATAGGCTGAGTGGATGATAAGGAACATCCCCTACTCCGTTTTTGTCTAAATCATAACCTTCGTATTTATCCCAATAATTGCTGTTAAAAGTGTTCAAAACCAAACTGCCGTTGGTACTAATATCAAAAGTGTTTTTTAGGAAATTATTGGACACAACTTCATTATCCATACAACTGGCTTGTATTTTCATTCCCCAACCATTAGACACAAAATCATTTTTTTCTACTTTAATTCGGGAAGTTCCTTCCATGTAAATTGCTGAAGTATTTTTGATAAACTTATTATTGAAAATATAGCCGTCAGCGATTTCTTTAAGCAATAAACCATAGGCTGAATCACCCCAATTTTCTTCAAAAGTATTATTAACCATTTTGACACTTTTAGAAAACATCACAGCAACACCGGCTCCGTTATTTTTGAACAAATTAGTAATATAAGAATCATCATTGGAAAACATAAAATGCAAACCATAGCGAATGTTTTTTGTAGAAATATTTCTCCAAATAACGGAATTCGTAACAAACTCAAAATAAATACCATCACGATGACCAGAAATCGTATTGGCAATAATTTGCAAATTATCACTCTTCCAGCAATGAATTCCATTACCGATGAGCTGTTCCTGCGTACCGTGTGATACGATAGTGTTTCCTTTAACGATACAGTTATTACAATTCTGAAGATAAATGCCAAAAAAATTGTTGTCAAGGCGATTATTATAGATTCTCACAAAAGTTCGATTGTATACTTTAATTCCGCAAGGATCATCTAGTGCAGCAAAGCCTGAGTTAATAATTTTAAAACCCTTAACTACAACACTATCCGCTTTTACAGATAATACTTCACCATGTTTTTGAGCATCTAAAACAGGAAATTCTTTCCCTAAAAAAATTATCTTTTTATTGATTACAATGTTTCCTTCTCTATACAATCCTTGATGAACAATAATGGTGTCACCGTCTTTAGATTGCACAATAGCTTTATGAATACTTTTCACAGGATATTGTTTTCCAACATGAATGGTATTGGCAATCAAGACTTGAAAAGTGAAAAAGAAATAGCTTATATAGCTGAGTTTTTTCATTTAGTAACTACTGTAAAGTTCTTTCCAAGATAAAATGGTAGCATTAAATTTTGATTGATAACGCTCAGCTTCTTTTTTTGAAGTAAAAGCAATGGCATTACCATTCATAGGACTATTAATAGTGCCACCTTTCAAGAAATAGCATTTTTCAACTGGTACAAGTGTATTACTCATTAAATAATCACATACAAAAAAAGCTTTATAAGGAACAATTGTATTTGACTTAGCAAAATGAATCATACAAGCAACATCGTCAAATTTATAGTAACGCCCTTTTTGTGTAACAAGTTCGGCTCCAAATTGTCCGCTAGCAATGGTCATTTTACAAAAATCACAAGCATCTGCATTTAACTGTAAAGGTTTAGGTTCTCCTGATACGCAGGAAATAAGCACTAATAAGGCAAATAATAAAAAGACTGATTTTTTCATTTTGAATATTATTTTTTCTGAAACAAATGATACTCCTTTACTATTATAAATAAAAGTAAAACAGCAGCTCCCGTCATCAACCAACCCCCTGTATCAGGAATAGAGTAGGCTCCAAAGTTTAATAACTGTTTATATCCTATTAAAGGCGGCTGATAAGACATACCAGGCACCTTAATGGCTGCGTCAGGATCCAAGTTATGCCCATATTGATAATTCCATCGGTAAAAATCAACAGCAGCTAAAAGTATAAAAACTACATAAGTAATTAAAAATATCTTGACTCCTTTTCGTTTATTAATAAAAACCAAGAGCAAAGAAACTAGAGCGAATACGCCAAATACAACAGGCAGAATCTTAAACTCCGGGAAGTTTTCGGTGTGTAATGTTGCCATTCCAATATAATGATTCAATCCGTTAATGATGTCTACGTCACCACCAATTTTATTAGCAAACAATTGCAGTACTAACCCCTCAGGATATTGAGGTGCTTGCAATTCTATTCGCCACATCGGCACAAACAAAGAACCTACAAAGAGTGCTGATACAATCAAAAGCAAGACTTTAGATAGCAAGGAAATTTTTTGAGTTTTCATAATTGAAAAATAAAAAGGAGCAACTTTTAAATTGCTCCTTTGATGAATTGGTTTCTATTTTTTGTCAGGAGCTGGCAAATTGGTTCCTAAACTATAGGTAATAGGTACTGAGCTACCCGTAGGTGACACTCTGATATATCCTTGCATTTCTTGGTGCAAAGCACTACAAAAATCGGTGCAATAGAATGGGAAAATACCAACTTTATCAGGATTCCATTTAAGAGTAGCTGTTTCACCAGGCATAATTAAAAGTTCGGCTGTTGCAGCTCCTTTAATAGCAAATCCATGAGGCACATCCCAGTCTTGTTCGAGATTGGTTACATGGAAGTATACTTCATCACCCATTTTGATACCTTCTATATTATCAGGAGAAAAGTGAGAACGGATACAAGTCATATACACATCAATTCGTTTGCCATTACGCACCACTTTTGTCTCTTTCTCTCCTTTGCTAACAAACGGGTGTTTGTTGTCGTCAAGCTTATAGAATTTGAGTTGACCATTATTTCTAATCAAATCTGCTGGTGCTGCTTGTGCGTAATGAGGTTCTCCAATCGTTGGGAAATCAAGTATCAACTTCATTTTATCACCACTGATATCATAAATCTGTGCTGACTGTGCTAACTCGGGACCTGTAGGCAGATAACGATCTTTAGTAATTTTATTATACGCAATAAGATATTTACCAAATGGTTTTCTACTGTCTCCTCCAGGAATACATAAGTGACCAACAGAATAATAAGTCGGAACTCTGTCTAATACTTTAAGTGATTTAATATCCCATTTCACTACCTCAGATGATACAAAGAATGTGGTATAGGCATTCCCTTTTCCATCAAACTCAGTATGTAATGGGCCTAATCCCGGTTTTTGAACTTCTCCATGAAGTGCAGCTTCATATTTAACTACTGGAATACCATCGTATTCGCCTTCAAATTGTTTGTTTTTAATGGCGTTCATTAATTTGTCAAAACTAAATACAGGAATTAAAGCAGCCAATTTTCCTGAACCTACAATGTATTCTCCTGTTGGATCAACATCACAGCCATGAGGTGATTTAGGGCAAGGAATCATATAACAGATGTCTTTTAATTCTTTAGAATCTAAAATTAATACTTGAGTTTTTATTTCAGATTTGGCAGAATGTGTTTTCTCATCCCATGTGTTATGCGCATATCGGGTTGACGTAAGTTTCCCTTTTCCTGCTTTAATATATTCTTCCGCTTTTTTCCAGTTTACCGCCATGATAAAATCTTTATCTTTTTGTGACGCATTTACTTCAAGTAGTGTATTGGCTTGTTCTGTGTTGTAGCATGAAAAGAAGAACCAACCGTGCGATTTTCCTTTACCAGCATGAGACAAATCAAAGTTTACCCCAGGGCATTGGATTTGAAAAGCAATATCCATTTGACCTTCCTTACCTACTTTCACAAAACTTAAATGTCCTTTAAAATTCTGTTTATAAGTATTAATGGGTACATCTCCATTAGAATTATCAGCTGGTACGCTAAAACGGGTTCCGGCCACTACATACTCCGTATTTTCGGTAATGAATGGAGAAGAGTGATTACCGGCACTATTAGGCAACTCGATAATTTCTGTAGTTTTAAATGTCTTTAAATCCAAACGTGCAATTCTTGGGGTGTTATTTGCATTAGCAAAAAGCCAACGCCCATCAACTTCTCCATTAGTTTGAGAAAGTTCTGTATGATGCTGATCATCCCAAGGTACAAAACCATGAGAAGTATTTAACATGGGTTTGGTTTCTTCATTGAATCCATAACCGCTTTCTGGATCTACCGAAAAAACGGGGATAACACGGAATAATCTTCCGCTTGGTAATCCGTAAACACTCACCTGTCCGCTAAATCCGCCTGATACGAAGTTATAGAACTCATCATATTTTCCCGGTGCCACATAAGCCTTTTGAGCAGCATCACCACTCACAGCATCACCAGAGTTTTTGGGTTTACAGGAAATGAGCAAGGCACTCCCCATGGCAATAGTAAATATTGCCTTTACAAATTTATTTTTCATTTTGGTATTGGATTAGATTAACAATCTTTTTACGCTTTATCTCGCATTTTCGATTGGATATTTTAGGTTATTTTACTCCGTCTATTTTTCTCATGTACTCCAAAACATTTCGTGCTTCAGTATCATTTAATCCCTGATTAGGCATCCGAACCAAGCAAATTTCCAATGCGGCTTGCATTTTAGGGTCTTTAGTTATCATGGGATCAGGATTGGTGATAAAATTCATTATCCATTGTGGCTCGTGACGGGAAGTAACACCATGCCAACCTGGTCCAACTAATTTCTCATCTGTTGTTTTATGACAAGAGATACATTTAACACCGGCTATTTTCTCTCCTTCAGTAGCCATGGTCTGATCTAAAGTAGCTGCCAAGTCCACCTTATCGAACTTTCCCTCACCTCTTTTAGGATCGTAAGAAGAAGGATCAGCTGTCGCTGCAGCATCTGTGGTAGGCTTTGAAAAATCATTGCCTGATTGTTCCTTTTTGCCACAAGATATAAACAATAACCCCACAGCAATAAATAATGATAATTTGTACATGATATTTTTGGTTTAAAATTTCTTAGACAAAGTTCAGCATTAAACAAGTGTTAAAAGTATGACCGTAATCATAACATTATAAAATTCAATAAAATAATTATTGCATGAATCTTAAACTGGGATTATCTCCCCAATGCTCCCCAGCGCTCCTAAAAAATTACTGTCACAGTTATTGACGCAATAACACGTACACTGCGTGACTTGCGCCAGTAATTTTTTCTCCCAAGCTTCTTTACATAATGTTGCATTATGGCTCTAAAGAGACCATAATAACATTATGTAAAAAAGCCGCCACGGCCAACGCGCTTGCCAGTGGCTCCAGGACAACATTTTTTGCAGCTTCCATCGCATCACCCAGCTGCACAAAAAACCGCCCTTCGCAAACCCCTTTTTTATTCCTGCTACTTTCGATAAAACTCGCTAATTGAAAATCCCAGTATCCATAAAAACTAAAGCTTTATTCTAGCAGCATACTACTAAAGCCCTCAAATCCTCTCCACCCTGTTTATAGCAAATAAAAAAAGGTTTTTAGAACGTCCCAACGGCAGTAAGTGCGGCAATTTTGAAAGCTGGTACAGGCCCACAACAGCTTTAACATTTCTCTCCTTAAACCTATTCGACACTTCCTTGTCCAATAAACCAAATCTTTGTACTATGAAAAAATTAACCACCCTTTTGATTTTGGCATTAGGAATGTCAACAGCTGCATTTTGTCAGGAAGCTTCAGAAACTGCAGGTGACGACTTCAGTCTTGAAGGCGCGCTTGCAATGTTCAAAAAATCAGGCTCTGTAGAGGAATTTGAAAGAGCCCTTAATGAACAAGGAAACAATGTCAATAATCTAGACCTAAATGACGACGGCCAGATTGATTACATTACCGTTGAAGATATCAAAGATGGCGATACGCATACTTTGGTATTGAGTACCAACCTGAATGAAAAAGAAAAACAGGACATCGCAACCATCGGCATAGAGAAAACGGGAACTGACAGTGCAGAGCTACAAATTGAAGGCGATGAATCACTTTATGCCAACAATACCATCGTCGAGCCAGAAGATCAGGCGGAAGCCCTAAAACCTTCAGGAAAAGGCAGTGCAGCATTCGACGAATTTGATACTTCGGCAACCGCAGTTCAGCTCAATGTGTGGCTTTGGCCAAGCGTACGCTTTCTTTATGCACCCACCTATATTGTCTGGGTTTCTCCGTACCGATGGGGATTTTATCCTCAATGGTGGCGCCCTTGGCATCCTTTCCCTCGCACTGTATTCTACACCCGATGTGCACCGCACCGCGTTTATTTCCATCGCACACCAACGCGCCGCGTGGTCGTTGCCCATCGCCTTTATGCACCAAGAAGACATGCTTCTACGTTAGTCGTCTACAACCGCCGAGGTCGAACTGTTGTACATGGGTATCGTCCCGGTAGAGTTAAAACCATAAGAGTTAATAAAGGGGGTCAGATTCAGAAACGGAAGAAGATAAACACATGGACAAGCACACCTTATGGTCTTTGCGACTTGGCTTCTCGGCAAGGCAATCCCAATTGATTCAGAAAAAAGGCATCCCTGCTTTCCTGAAGCAATCCTTTGCGACAAAGCCCGATTTGTCGATTCCTTCCTTTCTCGATGACAGTCCAAAATCCTTTGCCGATTTAAAAGAGATTCGAAAAACCCTTAAAGCCAACAATCCGGACGAAATCAAAGAGATGGTTAAAAAGGAAATCAAAGTATCCATTGCACTGAAATCCTGGTGGATTGAAAAAATGAGGTATGAAGAATTACCACTCCGGGAGAAAATGACTGTTTTTTGGCACAACCATTATGTTGCGACCTACCAAAAAGTCAAGGTCAACCATTGGATCTACCAGCACAACTGCCTGCTTCGTGAGCATGCTTTTGGCAATTTCAGGGAACTGACCAAACAAGTGGTGCAATCAAATGCCATGGTCCGCTATCTCGACAACACGGGCAACCGAAATGGAAAAATCAATGAAAACCTGAGCCGTGAATTGCTCGAACTTTTCACTCTTGGCATTGGAAATTATTCCGAAGAAGATATCAAAAATGGGGCAAAAGGACTGGCTGGTTTAGGCCTTGGTGACGAGCACGCTATTTACAGACCTATTTTTGAGGACAATGACACGATTACTTACCTTGGAAAAACGGGGAAGTTTAAGGTGGATGCGCTTGTAGATATCATTTTCGACCAATCGGCTGCACCTTACCTGTTGACTCGCAAAATCCTGAAGTGGTTTATTTATGACAATCCAGACGAGAACCTGGTCACCTATTATGGCAATTATTTTCGAGAACAGGATTATGAGATCAAACCTTTGTTGGTAAAAATATTCACAGAAGAATACGCAAAGGACAATGCCGGTTCCAAGATTAAAGATCCGTTGGTTTATATCCTTCAGCTTATGGACGAATTGCATATTGAAAAACCGAACACAACCTTGGTGTCTTTTTTCATCAAACAACAAGGCATGGATCTTTTCAACCAACCGAATGTAAAAGGCTGGAATGGGGGAAGAGAATGGCTTTCGACACAAGTATTCGTGCAGCGAAACAATACGGCAGACCTACTTTGCAATGGAAAAAACTTGCGGAGGCAACAGCTGGGAGCAGTGTCTGAAATGGGTGAAATAAATAGGCCGACTATCAATGTCAGGTTGGATTGGGATAAAAACAGCAACAACAAACAAGTCATCCTTGATCTCCAGGAAAGGCTGCTCTTCCACACGGATACCGATTTGCAATCTGACTGTGAAAAGCTGCTGAAATATGATTTTAACCCACAGTCGCCAAATGCAGATAATGCCGTAGTACGCCTCTTTAATTTTATGGTGAAAACACCGGAATATCAACTCATTTAAAATGACTGTCATGAACAGAAGACACTTTCTTACGTTAACAGGCACATTTACAGGAGGCACTTTGCTCTTGCCCGATTTTCTCCATGCTTTTGGTACACAAAGCAATCTTGTTATTGGGGAACAATGCTTAGTTTTTATCCAGTTGAATGGCGGGAATGACGGCCTTAATACCTTCATCCCATTCGAAAATGCTTTATATTACGATTTGCGCCCGCAAATCGCCATTTCAAAAAATGAAATCATCGGCAGGTTCAAAGGCATGGCTTTTCATCCCGCTTTAAAAGATTTTGCAAACATGCAGCAGCAAGGTGATTTGTCGGTGATACAGAATGTTGGTTATCCCGAACCGGTCCGTTCGCATTTCCGAAGCCAGGAAATCTGGCAAACCGCAACTGCTTCCAATGAATACCTTAATAATGGATGGCTTGGTCGGTATCTTGATTTACAATGTAAAGAACACCAACCAACGGCTGGAATCAACATTGATACCATTGATAACCTTGCCCTTAAAGGCGAAGAGCTCAATTCCATTACTGTTCGTGATCCGGGACGATTTTTTTCCCGAAATGGTAATGACAATGCCATCAAACTCTCCGACAATCCGCAGCTCGATTTTGTACGAAAGATTGCAGGGTCCGTCAGTGAAGGTTCAGAAGAAATCACAAAAGCATTGACGAAAGCAACACCGTCTGATACTATTTATCCGAAAACGGGACTTGGAAAAAACCTCGAATGGATTTCAAAACTCATCAAAGGCAATTTGAATTCGAAAGTCTATTACACTTCGCTCGGCGGCTTTGATACGCATGACAACCAACTCGCAATCCATAAAAACAAACTGTCGGAACTCAACGATGCGGTATTCAGTTTATATTCCGATCTGAAAAAATCGGAGCAACTCCCGAACGTAACCATCGTGGTTTTTTCTGAATTTGGCCGACGTGTGCAAGAAAATGGCAAAGGAACCGATCATGGCACAGCGGCTCCGATGTTTGTCATTGGCGGCAACAATAAAGGAAAAATCATCGGAAAGAACCCAAATCTTGCTGATTTGGATGCTGGAGATTTAAAACATGATATTGATTTCCGCAGTGTTTATGCTACTTTACTGCAAAACAAACTTCACTTTAATCCCTCTGAAATAGGAATTAAAAATGCCCCATTGGCGGGACTTTTTTGAATCTCCTTCCACAATTCAAAACAAAAGAGGCTTAATGCTTACCCGCAACCAGGAGCAATAATAATGCAAAAAGCATTCGCAAAGCAAAGTACAAAAAGCCTTATATAGCCTCCGTTCCTCCGGCCATTTCTTGCGCCAGCAACCGATCGAGCAATCAAATAACAGCCGTGTATTCTAATAAGTTTCAACAACCAATTCCCCGTTAGATATCAAAGTCATTGAGAGCATAGTAACTAAACCTCAGTACCCACTATATATTAATTTCATAAGCCTGATGCTCAGTTACAAAAGCTATTTGAATTTACATTTTGCTTTTACAAAAATATTATTTAAACAAATCCAAATCCTCTACCCGAAAGTTCGATAACTGTATATTAAACTCCACTTAGAAAAAGCCTGTAAGCGAAATGCTTACAGGCTTTTTTGTTGTAGGTTGTAGGTTGTACGTTGTAAGTTGTTTGTTTTGGGTTGTTTGTAGACTTCTATGCTCTTTGTGACGGGGTTGTGGTGGCTGTTTAGAAACTAAAATACGCTATATATACGCTATATATACGCTATATATACGCTATATATACGCTATATATACGCTATAAATACGGTATATATATTTGGTTGTTATTGGTTTATTGTTTAGCTTTGGTGGTATATTCACCTTATTACTAAACAGTTATGGCAACACAACATGGGATTATTCATTTGACGGGGACGTTGGGTGATGTGAATTTTTACCTGCGCAAGGGGAAACCGGTGCTTCGGCAGGCGGGCGGTGGTTTTAGTGGGAGTGCTATTCAGACGAAGCCTTCGATGGCTCG
>Ga0209023_10001596_pt1 | contig 30097 bp, 32 predicted proteins | sample LakOneMetagenome_FD_187468 | JGI IMG/M metagenome (GOLD analysis project Ga0209023, IMG submission 187468) | Freshwater and sediment microbial communities from Lake Erie, Canada (SPAdes) (version 2) | ecosystem: Environmental > Aquatic > Freshwater > Lentic | place: Lake Erie, Canada...
CGAAGGATAGATCCTCCCCAGCCGTCCCGCCCCTCAACCCGTGCGACCTAGAAACGCCGATCGAGTGACAAGGACGTGAGTCGCAGCCGAAATCCTATTTTTCAAGCAAAAACAACGCTGTAGGAAATAAATAGGAAAATTGTAGGAACCACGGTCGCTGAAACCGAATGATTTCAGCCCGTTCCGGCGTTGGGGCGACGGAACAGGGATCAGCCGTCGATGTCGATCGTCCCGCTTGTCGCCGCCGCGCCATTGGGCGTCAGCGTCACGACAAAAGCATCGCCATCGTCGGTCGTGCCCGTAAAGCCGGTTGGCGTTTCGGAGAATTTGACCTCTTCCTCATCGAAGCCGCTCTTGAACCAGGCTTTGACCTTTGCGGCGTCTGCGGGCGAATCGAACGAGACGCGGACCTTGGCCTTGTCGTGCCCGGCACTATCGTCCGCATTGACGACAACCGAACGGACCTTCGATTCGGGATAGAGCTTCACCCCGTCGAGATCGAAGTTCGAATGATCGAGCATCATCTTGGGGAGTTTCAGATCTGCGTTGAAGCCCGGCAAATTGACGCTGACCTTGCCGGTCTTGCCATCGGCGTTGATCGCGACATTGCCATCCGTGTCCTTGGCGTTGATCGAAACGCTGGTGCCTTCCTTGCCATCGTCGCGGCTGCCACAGGCCGAAAGCGCCGAAAGGGCGATGACGGGAAGAATAATCGTGCGCAGTTTCATGGCCGGACTCCTTTGTGTATTACAACAGCAATACACTTGAGCCCGTCAGGCGTCAAGCGGGACGAGCTTTACCGGCAATCCGTCGCGCGGCTTGGGGATCGGCCAGGCCTGCCATTTGTCGCCCGAACCTTCGCCGATCTCGATCCGGTGCGTGCGCAGCATGTGCCACATGAGGATCTTGATCTGCATATAGGCGAAGTGCAGCCCGAGGCACATATGCGCGCCGCCGCCGAACGGCACCCAGGCATATTTGTGCCGCGCCTTGACCTGCTCGGGTTCGAAGCGGAGCGGATCGAAGGTTTCCGGATCGGGCCAATGTTCGGCCATCTGGTGCGTATAGGCGGGCTGGATGCCGACATAGGTGCCCGCCGGGAAATCATAGCCGCCGAACGAGAAGGGCTTGATCGCGCGGCGTGGCAGCGACGGCACGGGCGGGATCATCCGCAGCGATTCCTTGAACGCATAATCGGTAAGGACAAGATCGCCCAACCTGTCATAGGGCAGGTCTTCACCATTGACGCCGAGGCCCAGCATCTCTTCGCGCAGCTTCACCTGCCATTCGGGGTTCTTCGCCAGCAGCATGACCATCGACGTTGCCGACGATGTGATCGTGTCGTGCGCGGCCATCATCAGGAAGTTCATGTGATCGATGATCTCGTCATCGGAGAGGAGCGTGCCGTCCTCCTTGGTCGCGCGGCAGATCTGGCTGAACATATCCTCCCCGTTGCTCGCGCGGCGCTTGGGCACTTCGCGCCCGAAATAATCGAGCAGGAACTTGCGGCCAGCCACACCGCGGCCCATCGCGGTGCCGGGCAACGGGATGCGGACGATGCCGATCGACGCCTGGACCATATCGACAAAGGCCTTGTTGATCCGCTGCGCCTCCGGCCCCCAGGGAATGCCGAGGAAAGAAGCGGCGGCAAGATCGAGCGTCAACTGCTTGATCGCGGGATAGAAAGCGAAACTCTTGCCCGACCATTCGGCAACGCGCGCCGCAATCCCCTTGTTGAGCGCGTCGGCATAGAGCTTCATCGGCTCCGGCTTGAACGCGACCGAAAGGGTGCGGCGGTCCCCCCGGTGCTTTTCGAAATCCATGAGCATCAGGCCGCGCGGGAACACAAGGTTCAGCACCGGGCCCCAGCCCTGTTCGGACGAAAAGATCTTGTCGCGATCGAAGAGCACCAGCTCATTCGCCTCCGGCCCTATGAGCTGGACGAAGCGGCCGCCGAAGCTGTTGGTGCGATAGATATACCCGAATTCGCCGACCATCTTCTTTGTGAAGGCGTGCGGATCCTTCAACTGTTCGAGCGTGGTGCCGACCACCGGCCAGCCATCGCGCCCGGGCACATAGTCAATCTCCTGCCCCTGCCGCGGCGGAAGCCAGTGCGGATTGGCGGTGTGAGTATGCGCATAGGCCATGCTTGGGGCTCCGGGCTGGTTTGCTTACATGGATGTCAATAATGCAAGCGGGGGCCGTGTGCAACCGTGGCGCGAAACGTCAAATCTCGCGGGCGACCATCCTGTTGCCGAAGCCGGGAACGAGCCGCAAACGCCCCTCGCCCACCGGGTTGACGAATTCGCCGCCAAGGCTGCCGCCGCGCGACCAGAGGATGCGGGCAAGGACGATGCCAAGGCCGGGAACCTTCAGGCGGACAAGCGATTTCGGAGGAATGTGCGCCGTCGCGTGCGCCTTGAAACCGGCTTCGGAAAGATCGACGATCACGATGTCGCCGCCATGATAGCCCTGGATGACGATGGGCGCCGCAGGATCGAGCGCGTAGCGTTCCTTGCGTCGCCTGTCCGGCGCCGCGGATTGAACGGCCATGCGTGCAGCAATGCGCATCAAGTTACCCCCGTTATCCACATAGCCCTTTTTGGTTAACGAGACGTAACCGCGCGCTTGCATCGGCAGGGCAAAAGCGCAAACATGCCGTCATGCGAAATCTGCTCTCCATTGCGTTTGGCCTGGTGGCGCTTGTGCTGGTCGTCATCGCCTTCATTCCGCTGCTCGGCTGGGCCAACTGGATCATCATCCCGATTGCGATCATCGGCCTGGGTTTGGGGGCGATGTCGGACAGGACGAGCGGCCGGAACCTCAATATCGTCGTCATCGTCGTTGGCGTGGTGCGGCTGCTGCTGGGCGGCGGCATACTCTGAGTTCCTGCCCGTCCGAAATACGAGAATTGCTGATTTGCAACCGGGCCGCTAGGCTCGCGCGCATCTGTTCGTGCAGGAGTCGCAAATAATGGCATGGGGTGGAAAATCGGGCGCGGCATCGGGTGCGCCCACCAAGGGCAGCGGCGTGCTGTCCTTCATCGGATCCGAAGTGACGATTTCGGGCAACATCAGCGGCAAGGGAGACCTGCATCTCGACGGCACGGTTGAGGGCGATATTCACTGTGCGAGCCTGATCCTGGGCGCGGGCGGGCGCATCAAGGGCAATATCAGCGCCGAAAAGGCCACGCTTGGCGGCGCGGTTGGCGGGACGGTCAGCGCGCGCACCGTGATCGTCGAAAAGACCGCGCGGATCAGCGGCGACCTTTCCTATGAAAGCGTGTCGATCGAAACCGGGGCGCAGGTCGACGGGCGATTGACACAAAGGGGTGGCGAAGGGCAGTTGAAGCTGGTTTCCGGCGGCGAGTAAGTCCTTTGTTGAAATCCGTTCCCACGCTTTCGCTTTCCCGGCAGGCCAGCGACCCGGAAGGCTTTGCACAAGCCTTTGGCGGCTCGTTCGAGACGTTCGGGTTCGCGGTTATCGCCGATCACGGCATCGACCCCGCGCTGATCGCGAAGACCTGGGAATTGACCCGCGCTTTCTTCGCGCTGCCGGTCGAGACCAAGTTGAAATATGTGCTGCCCGGCATGGGCGGCGCGCGCGGTTATACGCCGTTCGGGATCGAGATTGCCAAGGATGCCGACAAGCACGACCTGAAAGAATTCTGGCATGTCGGGCGCGATTTGCCGCCCGGCCACCGCTTTCGCGACCATATGCCCGACAATATCTGGCCGAGCGAAATCCCCGGCTTCAGGGAAACGCTGCAGGCGATCTTTGCCGCGTTCGACACGGCGGGGAACAAATTGCTCTCCGCGATTGCCCGCTATCTGGGCTTGGCGCCAGACTGGTTCGAGCCGACGGTGGAGAATGGCAATTCGGTGATGCGGCTGCTCCATTATCCGCCAATCCCGGTGGATGCCGACGGGATCAGGGCGGGCGCGCATGAGGATATCAACCTTATCACGCTGCTTCTGGGTGCGGAGGAAGCGGGGCTGCAATTGCTCACCAAGTCGGGCGAGTGGCTGCCCATCTTTCCGCCCGAAGGGGCAATGGTGATCAATGTGGGGGACATGCTCCAGCGGCTGACCAACAACCGCCTGCCCTCCACGACGCACCGCGTGATCAATCCGCCGCCCGAACGCCGGCACATCCCGCGCTATTCGATGCCCTTCTTCCTGCATCTGGCTTCGGATTTCGAGATCAGGACGCTGCCGGGCTGCATCGATGCCCAGCATCCGGATCTTTATCCGGTGCCGATTACGGCGGACGAATATTTGCAGGAACGGTTGGTGGAAATCGGGCTGAAACCGGCCTGATCAGAAGGGCAGCAGCTTCGATTTCTCGCTGAACTTCATGTAACCGACATTCGCGCCAAGCCGGAGGCCGACGCCAAGCCGGATCGGGATGATCGCGATATCGCCGCGGCGCAGATAGGTCGCCGAAAAGCCGCCGACGAAATAGGCGCGACCCTCGACCTGCGGGTAGCGGCGATAGAGGTCCTGGCTGTCATAGAGATTGTAGATGAGGACGAACGTCTTGGTCGCATCGCCGCCCACGTCGAAGCCGATCGATGGCCCCGTCCAATAGACCGGCCGCTGCCCCTCAACCGTGTGCGAGAGCGTTCCCGAGCCGTAGCGCAGCCCCACGACGAACGCGCCGGAGGCTTCGCGGCCCGCGATATAGGCATTGGGCTCACCCTGGTCCTTCAGAATCTTCTCGACGATTTCGGCAAGGCCCTTGGCGCCTTTGCCGAACACGCCCTCGGCCGCGCCGATGACATCGTCCTTGTGATAGGTCGGGCCGTTTGCCGCCTGCGCGCGCACGGCATCGGAGGCTGACGCCGGGGTTTGCGGCGTGGCGGGCGCCTGATCGGGCGCGGGGGCAAGATCGGCATTCACATCGGCATTGGGGCTTGTCGCCGGAGCCGGGCTGGCCGGCGCGGCCGCGGGCTGGGCGGCGGCATCCGCGCTCGGGTCGATCGTCCTGATTTCGGCGGAGGCGGGAGCCGTGGCCAGCGCAAGCACGCCAAGCGCCGCGACGATCCACGCGGAAAACTTCACTGCCATGCCAACCTCCTGATTCCAGCCACCGCAAAAATGCGCGGTGCGACTAGAATCCTTCCCCGCCGCGCCCGCAACCCGGCCGCGACAGGGCGAGTCAATTCTGCGTCAAAATGCAGCCGCGCAAGCCGAACTGGGCTGTTGCGCAGCCCCAAAGCCCTCGCTATAGCCCCGCCTCTGCCAGGCGCCGGAGACGTGGGTGAGTGGCTGAAACCAACGGTTTGCTAAATCGTCGTACCGGCAACGGTACCGAGGGTTCGAATCCCTCCGTCTCCGCCAACGCTCATAACGCCAACCCCACATAATTCTCGGCGATCGCCGTCCGCGCCGCGGTCGAGCTGGCGATGTAGTCGAGTTCGGCCAGTTGCATCTGGCGTTCGAACGGGCCGTCTTCGGGGAAGCGGTGCATCAGTTTGGTGAGCGACCAGCTGAAGCGTTCGGATTTCCATACGCGGGCCAGCGCCTTGTCTGAATAGCCCGCCAGCCCGTCGGGATCGCCTTTGCGGAAATGGGCGATGAGCGCGTCCGACAAATAGGTCACGTCAGAGGCGGCGAGGTTCAGGCCCTTGGCGCCGGTTGGCGGCACGATATGGGCGGCGTCTCCTGCGAGGAACAGGCTGCCGTAGCGCATCGGCGCGAAGACGAAGGAGCGGAGCGGCGCGATGCTTTTCTCGAGCGCGGGGCCGCGGACGATGTGCGCAGCTACGTCCGGGCCGAGGCGCAGGGCAAGCTCGTCCCACACCCGCTCGTCGGGCCAATCCTCAAGGGCCTCGGTCAGCGGCACATCGATATAATAGCGGCTGCGCGTCGGCGAGCGCATCGAGGCGAGCGCGAAGCCGCGATCCTGATTGGCGTAGATCAGCTCGTGATTGCAGGGCGGTACGTCTGCCAGGATGCCGAGCCAGCCGAACGGGTAGACGCGCTCGTAAACCGCCCCGGCGCCCGCCGGGATGGCCTGGCGCGAGGGGCCGTGAAACCCGTCGCACCCGGCGATGAAGCGTGCCTCGATCCGGTGGTCCACGCCGGCCTTGCGGTATGTGAGCGAGGGCGCATCGCCTTCGATATCGTGGAGGGTCACATCCTCCGCGTCATAGACGATCTCGAGCCCGCGGCCCGGCGCCGCGTCCATAAGGTCGTGGGTGATTTCGGTCTGGCCATAGACCGTGACATGCTTGCCGGTAAGCGCGGCGATATCGATCCGGATCAGCCGCCCGCCGTCCGCAAGGTTGAAGCCGTCATGCACCAGCCCTTCGGCGTGCATGCGCGTGCCGAGCCCAAGCCGGTCCATCAGGTCGGTCGTCACCCGCTCGAGCACGCCCGCGCGGATGCGGCCGAGGACATGTTCGGGCGAGGTGCGCTCGACGATCACGCAATCCACGCCTTCGGCCCGGAGCAGATGGCCGAGGAGGAGCCCGGCCGGCCCCGCACCGATGATCGCGACCTGCGTCTTCACTTGAGTTGCTGCTCAAGCTGGTGGAGGATCCGGTAGCAGGGCAACACCTGCGCGGCGCTGGCATTGGGTTCCCGCCCCTCGCGGATCGCGGCGATGAATTCGCGGTCCTGCAATTCGATGCCGTTCATCGAAACCGCAACCTTCGAGACATCGACCGGCTCTTCGCGACCGTTCACGAGATCGTCGTAGCGGGCGATATAGGTGGCGGTATCGCCGATATAGCGGAAGAAGGTGCCAAGCGGGCCATCATTGTTGAAGCTGAGCGACAGCGTGCAGATCGCGCCGCTTTCGGCCTTCAACTGGATCGACATATCCATAGCGATGCCCAGTTCGGGATAGAGCGGCCCTGCGATTGCGTTCGCCTTCACGATCGGACCGGCCTGCCAGGCGAAGAGATCGACGGTGTGCGCCGCGTGGTGCCAGAGGAGGTGATCGGTCCAGCTTCTGGGTTCGCCCTTGGCGTTCATATTCTTGCGGCGGAAGAAATAGGTCTGCACGTCCATCTGCTGGACATGGAATTCGCCCGCCGCGATCCGCCGGTGCACAAATTGGTGCGACGGGTTGAAGCGGCGGGTGTGGCCGACCATACAGACAAGGCCGGTTTCCTGCTGCTTTGCGAGCACGGCTTCGGCATCGGCGAGGCTGTCTGCCAGCGGGATTTCGACCTGGACATGCTTGCCCGCTTCCATGCAGGCGATTGCCTGCGCCGCGTGCATCTGCGTTGGCGTGCAGAGGATGACGGCATCGACATCGTCGCGCGCCAGTGCCTCGGCAAGGACGGTCGTCGCGTGCGGGGCGCTGTATTTCGCCGCGACTTCGCGCGCCTGCTCGATACGGCGGCCGATCACCGAAGTGACGGTGACGCCGTCGATATTCTTCAGGCCGTCGAGATGCTTTTCGCCGAACGCCCCGGCTCCCGCGAGTGCGATTCTCATGTCTGTGGCTCCAATACGATATGGCCGAGCGCGGTGTTGCTGGCCGGGACGTGATAATGGCGATGCAGGCAGCGCGTCTCCGCGCCGAGCGCGCCGCGCATGATGAGCCACATGACAAGCTCGATCCCTTCGGAGCCCGCTTCGCGGAGATATTCGATATGCGGAATATGGCGCAGCGTGTCGCTCGCGCCGATCAGGCCATCGAGGAAGCGATTGTCCCATTCGCGATTGATCAGCCCAGCGCGCGGACCCTGGAGCTGGTGGCTCATCCCGCCGGTTCCCCATATCTGGACGTTCAGATCCTCGGGGAAACTTTCGACCGCGCGCGCGATCGCTTCGCCGAGCGCCCAGCAGCGATTGCCAGAAGGCGGCGGATAGGTCACGACATTGACTGCAAGCGGCACCACCCGGCACGGCCAGGCCTCAGGCTGCCCGAACATCAGCGAAAGCGGCACTGTCAGCCCGTGATCGACCTCCATCTCGTTGACGATGGTCATGTCGAATTCGTCGAGGATCAGGCTCTGCGCGATGTGCCAGCCGAGATCGGGATGGCCCTTCACCACCGGCACGTTGCGCGGGCCCCAGCCCTCGTCCGCAGGTGCGAATTCCTCTCCGCAGCCGATCGCGAAGGTCGGGATGATCTTCATGTCGAAGGCGCTGGCATGATCGTTGTAGACAAGGATGACGACATCGGGGCGGGCCACATCGGCTTCCCATGTTCGCGTCCAATCATATCCGGCGAAGGCGGGCGCCCAATAGGGTTCCCCGGTCTTTCCCAGATCGATGGCGACGCCGAGCGCGGGGATATGGCTGGAGGCGATACCGGCGGTGATCCGTGCCATGTCAGCGCCCCTCCTTGATCGAGCGCTGCCCTTCGGGAGAGCGGCCCCCGGCGATCATCATTTCCTGATAATCCTCGACACTCATCCCCGTCATTGTCGAGACCGCCTGGACGAAGCTCAGCCCGTCGGTCGAAAATATCTTGGCGAGGAAATAGATGTTGCCGCCAAGATCGAGGCAGCGATTATAGTCGCGATCGAGAACGGCCTGTTTCTGCGCCTCGGTCATCGGCCATGCGTCGAGATAGGCGCGCTCGTCGGCCTTCCACCGCGCGCGATTTTCCGCCTTCATCAGGCTCATCGCGAACTGGTTCAGATGATAGCCCTGCCGCGCGCGCTTTGCGGTAAAGACCCGCGTGCCGGGAATATTGTCGAACCGGGCGAGATAATCGTGGACCGTCTCCTTCACAGGCCGCGTCCTTTCAGCAAGGCATCGAGCCGCGGGAAGACGCGCCGGGCATTGCCCTCGAAAATGGCGTGGCGCGCGGCCTCCGAAAGGTCGATCGCATCGATATAGCGTTTCGTATCGTCGAAATAATGGCCGGTCGTCGGATCGATTCCGCGCACCGCGCCGACCATTTCGCTGCCGAACAGGATGTTCTTGGTCTCGATCACATCTGCAAGCAAGTCGATGCCCGGCTGGTGATAGACGCAGGTATCGAAATAGACATTGTTCATGAGATGGCCCGAAAGTTCGGGCTTCTTCAGCATGTCGGCAAGGCCGCGATAGCGCCCCCAATGATAGGGAACCGCGCCGCCGCCGTGCGGGATGATGAATCTGAGCGTCGGGAAATCGGCGAACAGGTCCCCCTCGATCAGCTGCATGAAGGCAATCGTATCCGCCGCGATATAATAGGCGCCGGTCGCGTGGAGCGCGGGATTGCAGCTGCCCGAGACATGGATCATCGCGGGCACGTCAAGCTCCACCATCTTTTCGTAGAAGGGATACCAGAAGCGGTCGGTCAGCGGCGGATGGCGGAAATGGCCGCCGCCGGGATCGGGGTTCAGGTTGCAGCCGACGAAGCCCATGGCAACGCAGCGTTCGAGTTCGGCGATCGAGCCCTGCATGTCCGCCGCCGGCGATTGCGGGAGCATGCAGACGGGCGCGAAATATTCGGGATAGAGATCGGCGCAGCGGCGGATCAGGTCATTGTTCGCGCGCGCCCAAGCTGTTGCGACGGCTTCATCGCCGACATGCGGGGCCATCGCCGAAGCGCGTGGCGAAAAGAGCGTCATATCCGCCCCGCGTTCCTTCAGGAGGCGGATCTGGTTCGCCTCGAGCGTCTCCCGGATCGCATCGTCGCTGATCGACGGATAGGCGGGTGGCGCTTCGCCTGCCTTGAAGGCGGCCTTCTGGACTTCGCGCCACTGGTTATGCGCGTCGGGCGCGGTGGTGTAATGGCCGTGGCAATCGATGACGAGCGTCATGCCAGGAGCCTTTCGAGCTTTGCCGCGAGGCCTTCGGGGATCGGATCGATCGCAGCCTCCCCGATTTCGCGCTGCCGCCGAACCGTGGCATTCGTCATGTCCGGCGCAAACCCAAGCGCTTCGAGCGTCGCCGCTGCTTCCTCCATCTCAGCCGCACGCCTGAGGCCGTGGCGCATCATCCGCTCGAGACGATAGTCCGCCTTTGCCGCCCAATCCGCGCCGAGCGAGGCCATGACTTCATCGACCACATCCGCGCGCGCCGCGGCGATCAGGCATTCGGCCGTCAGCGCCTCCATTCCCTTGATCATCACCGAACGGATCATCTTGATCGCGGAGGCCCGCCCGACAGGCCCCGGAATCGCGCGGGCATGGGTGAACCCCAGCAATGCCAAAGCCTCTGCGCCTGCCTGTGCAAAAGACCCGCTCAGAAGCAGCGGGACAGCGAGCGCGGCGGGATCGACCGGCGACATGATCGCTGCATCGACATAGCGCCCGCCCGCGCCCTCGATCGCTTGCGCTGCTTGCGTCTTGGTGGCGGGCGCGACCGAATTCATGTCGAGAAAGAGCGCGCCCGGGGCAATGTGCCGGGCCGCTGCCCGCGCAGCCGCGAGCGACTGGTCGGCAGTCACGAGGCTGAGGATGAGCGGAGAGTTCTCAATCGCTCCGACAAGCGACTCCGACGCCCGCACCCCCGCATCCGCATAGTCCGCGAGCTTTTCGGGCCGGGTCGACGCGATGTCGGTCTTGATGTCATAAGCGATAGCCGCTTCCCCCCAGCCGCCCGCGCAGGCAAAGGTCTTGCCTGCTTCTCCAAAGCCGATCAGGGTCAAGCGTTCCGCCATTGGCCCGGGCTAATGGTCCGCGCGCGCGGCGACCAATCGGATCGCGCGGCATGATATAAGAATTAACGAATTCAGGCTTTCGAAATTGCGACAAGCTGTTGGAGAAAGGCCTGCTGCATCGCGGTCGGCCGCCAGCCTGACCGGGTGGTGATGCCGATCGTGCGGACCAGCCCGGCGGGCGCGTCGCAGACCTTCGCCAGCCATCCGGCTTCCAGCTCCACAGCCACCTGGTCGGGGGAGAGAAGCGTGAGGAAATCGCTGTCGAGCAGGATCTGGCGGATCGTGATGACGGAGCCGCATTCGACCGGGACGGACGGCGTCGCGACGCCGGCTTCGCGAAACATCCGGTCCCATTGCGCGCGCAAGGGTGCGCCCGGCGGCGCGACCGTCCAGGGATAGCGGGCGAGCGCGGCCATATCCGGCGCTGTCCCGCAAAGCGGATGCCCCTTGCGCCCGAGGATGACGGGCCGATCGTCGAACAGCGGCGTCTGGACCACATCCTCGCCCGGCGAAGGATCGCGGAGCGCACCGATCAACAGGTCGAGGTCGCCGTCGCGAAGCGGTTCGATCAGTTCGGACCAGCTGCCCTCTGCAATGGCGATCCTGAAGTGTGGATGCTTTCTGAAGAAGGCCGTGACCGCCGCAGGCAATAACCGGGCGCGCGAAAGCGGCATTGCGCCGATCGCGATCCGGCCGGTTTCGCGGCCTTTCAATCCCTCGATTTCGGCCAGCGCGGCTTCAAGCTCTGCGCGCGCCAGACGGAACGCCCGGACCAGCCGGTTGCCCGTGTCGGTAAGCGCCAGCCCCTTTCCGCGCCGCTCGGTCACCGGCCGCCGCAGCACGACCGAAAGATCGTTGACGGCCCGGTGGAGCGAAGGCTGGGCGAGGCCCGTCGCGGCACTTGCGCCGGGATAGCTTCCGGCATCGGCAATGGCGATGAGCGCGCGAAGCTGCGCCATTGTCACGCGCGGGCTGGCGACCTGCGCAAGCGCAGCCTCAACGCGCGGGACGAGGAGGTGCGCGGCCGCTGTCGGCTCCATCCCGTCGGGGCGACGCTCGAACAGCGATACGCCCAGCTGCGCCTCCAGCTTGGCAAGCGCCTGGGTGATTGCGGGCTGGGTCAGGCTGACCGAACCGGCCGCCGCGCTGACCGTGCCCAGCCGGTACACCTCGGCGGCGGCGCGCACATGGCGCAGGTTGATCTGCCAGACATTCACGGCACCAGTCTTAGCACAAACTTATACCAAGGCGAGCGATTGAACTGGCGCACGGCGCGGCGGAATTCTAGCGTCTGCGCCAAGATATGGAGAAGGCTTATGTCCGGCATTGTCGTCCAGAATATCGAACGCGCCAGCATCGAAACGATAGACGGGCTTGCGGCGTGCGGGGTCGCGACCGTTCACGAAGCCCAGGGGCGGACTGGGCTGCTCGCATCCCATATGCGGCCCATTTATCCGGGCGCGCGGATTGCGGGGTCTGCGGTGACCATCTCCGCACCGCCCGGCGACAACTGGATGGTGCATGTCGCGATCGAGCAGCTTCGCTCAGGCGATATCCTCGTGATCGCTCCGACCTCTCCTTGCGAGGACGGCTATTTCGGAGACCTGCTGGCGACCTCCGCGCAGGCGCGGGGGTGCCGGGGGCTGATCATCGACGCAGGGATTCGCGACGTTCGCGACCTGACACAGATGCAATTCCCGGTCTGGGCGAAGGCGATCTTTGCGCAAGGGACGGTCAAAGCCTCGCTCGGCTCGGTCAACGTGCCGGTGATCTGCGCGGGCGCGGCGATCGAGGCGGGCGACGTGATCGTGGCAGACGATGACGGCGTCTGCGTCGTCAGGCGGGCCAAGGCAGAGGCGGTGCTGGCGACGGCGCAGGCGCGCGAGGCGAGCGAGGTCGACAAGCGCAGGCGGCTGGCCGCAGGCGAGCTTGGGCTCGACATGTACAAAATGCGCGAGACGCTGGCCGCGATGGGCCTCAAATATGTCTGAAGTCATAGCCTGCATGTGGATGCGCGGGGGGACGTCCAAAGGAGGGTATTTCCTGAAAGGAGACCTGCCCGCCGACCCGGCGGCGCGCGATGCGCTGTTGCTCAAGGTGATGGGCTCCCCCGATCCGCGCCAGATCGACGGGATGGGCGGGGCCGATCCGCTGACCAGCAAAGTCGCGGTCGTTTCGAAATCGGCGCGCGCCGGGATCGATGTCGACTATCTCTTTCTCCAGGTCTTTGTCGATCAGGCCATTGTGAGCGACGCGCAGAATTGCGGGAACATTTTGGCCGGGGTCGGGCCGTTCGCGATCGAGCGCGGGCTGGTCGATGCGGCGGAGGGGGAAACACGGGTTGCGATCTTTATGGAAAATACCGGGCAGGTTGCCGTCGCAACCGTGCGGACGCCGGGCGGGCGCGTGACTTATGACGGCGATGCGCGGATCGACGGCGTGCCGGGTTCTCATGCGCCAGTCCCGCTCGAATTCCGCGATACGGCGGGATCGAGTTGCGGCGCGCTGCTCCCGACCGGCAAGGCGGCCGAAGAGGTAAACGGTGTCCGCGTCACTCTGATCGACAATGGCATGCCGTGCGTCGTGATGAAGGCCGAAGATGTGGGCATCACCGGCTATGAGGATCGCGACAGCCTTGACACCAACGAGGCGCTGAAGGCGCGGATCGAGGCGATCCGGCTGGCCGTGTGCGAGCGGATGAACCTTGGCGATGTTCGCGAGAAATCGGTTCCCAAGATGATGCTGGTCGCGCGCCCGCGGAATGGCGGCGCGATCACCGTCAGGAGCTTCATCCCGCACCGTGCGCATGCGAGCATCGGCGTGCTGGGCGCGGTCAGCGTTGCGACGGCCTGCCTCATTCCCGGATCGCCCGCCGCCGAGGTGGCGGATATTCCCGCGGGAAACCCCAAGACGCTTTCGGTCGAGCATCCGACCGGCGAGATGAGCTGCGTTCTTGAACTGGACAGCGCAGGCACGGTCAGATCGGCGGCGCTTCTGCGCACAGCGCGCAAGCTGATGGACGGGCTGGTCTTCGCATGAGCGAGCGGATCGTCAGCTGGTGCGAGAACCCCTCCCGGCCCCGCTTCGTGCCGCCGCCCGGCGCTGTCGACGCGCATTGCCACGTCTTTGGGCCGATGGCGGATTTCCCCTTCAGCCCCAAGGCCAAATATTTGCCCGAAGATGCTGGGCCCGAAATGCTCTTTGCGCTGCGCGACCGCCTCGGTTTTGCGCGCAACGTGATTGTCCAGGCGAGCTGCCACGGGACCGACAATCGCGCGACGCTCAACGCGATTGCCCGGTCGGGCGGGTGCACGCGCGGGGTGGCGGTCGTCGATCCGGCGATCGACGATGCGGGGCTGGAGGCGCTTGATGCGGGCGGGATTCGCGGGGTGCGCTTCAATTTTCTCAAGCGGCTGGTCGACGATGCGCCGAAGGACAGGTTCCTCGAGGTGGCGCGAAGGATCGCCGGGCTTGGCTGGCATGTCGTGATCTATTTCGAGGCCGACATACTGGAGGAGATGCGCCGCTTCATCGATGCGATCCCGGTGCCCGTCGTGATCGACCATATGGGGCGGCCCGACGTTTCGCAGGGTCCGGATGGGCGGGACATGATGGCGTTTCGCATGCTGCTCGACTCTCGCCCCGATATATGGACCAAAGTCACCTGCCCCGACCGGCTCGACGCGGGCGGCCCGCCGTGGCGGAATTTCGCGCGCGCGGTTGCGCCGCTTGTCGCCGACTATCCCGACCGCGTGCTGTGGGGGACCGACTGGCCGCACCCCAATATGGAGGCGAACATCCCCGATGACGGGCAGCTTGTCGACATGATCCCCGCCATCGCGCCGACGCTGGAGTTGCAGCACAAGCTGCTCGTCGCGAATCCGATGCGGCTCTACTGGCCCGATCAGGCCACCGGGTCGATCGGCGTCTGAAGCCCGAGCCGCGCTTCGATCGCTTCGGCGGCATCGAGGCAGAGATCGTCACGAAAACGCCGCCCGTTGATGAGGACGCCGATCGGCAATCCCGTTGCTCCGTCACGACCGGCAGGCACGCAGGCGGAGGGCAAGCCGAGCAGGTTGGCAATCACGACGGGGCGCATCAGCTCGATCGTAGCTGCACTATTTTCCGCGCTGGCCGCATCAAAGCCGTGTTCGAAGGGAAGCTGCGTCCAGGTGGGCGTCAGCACGAGCGGGAATTCGGCCATGAAGACCGACCAGGCCCGGCCGATCATATCGCGCGCGACCAGCACGTGCGACATCGAAGCGGCATCGGAGAGCGGCTCTGTCTGCGCATAGGCAGCATTCAGGAAAGCCATCGCATCCGCGCTCATGATCGCGGAGATCTGGGGCAGGATCGAGGCGAAATCGCCGAGCAGGAAGCGGCCCCAGAGCTCGACCGCCTCGGCATAGGCAGGCGGGCACGCCTCCGTCACCGCATAGCCGGCATCGGAAAGCGCATCGGCGGCCGCGCGCACGGCGTCTGAGACAACCGGATCGACACTGCCGCCCGGCGGATGCGGCACGACCGCGACCTTGATCGCGCCCGGCACGGACGGCCCCGCAAGCGGCATATCGACCGACCAGGGGTCGCGCGGGTGCGCACCCGAAAGGATGCCCAGACCGAGCCGCACATCGGCGACCGTGCGCGCCATCGGCCCCTGGCTGTTCATGAGCTGCGCGGCCATCAGCCGTTCCTCGCCCGGGATCGTTCCGGCATCGGGCACGCGGCCGAGCGTCGGGCGGATCGAGGCAATGCCGCAGGCATTGGCCGGGTTGCGGAGCGATCCGCCGATATCGTTGCCAAGCCCGATCGGGCTCATCCCCGTTGCCAGCGCGACGCCCTCCCCGCCGCTCGATCCGCCAGCGGTGCGGAGCGGATTCCAGGGATTGCGCGTCAGGCCGTGAAGCGCGCTGTCTGTGTGCACACGCAAGGCCATGTCGGGCAGGTTGGTGCGGCCGATCGGGATGGCACCCGCGGCGCGCATCCGCTCAACAACCGGCGCGTCCTGCTGCGCGATCGCCCCGGCAAGCGCGGGCACGCCCCAGGTGGTCGGCAGGCCGGCAAAGTCGATATTCTCCTTGATCGTGAAGGGCACGCCGTGGAGGGGGCCGAGCGGTTCCCCCGCAGCGACCTTCGCGTCCGCCTCGTCCGCCCCGGCCTGGGCCTCATCGGCAAGCAGCCGGACAATGGCGTTGACCGACGGGTTGACCGCCTCGATCCGGGCAAGATGCGCGTCCACCACTTCGCGCGACGAAACCTCGCGTGCAGCAATCCGCCGGGCCAGTTCTCCGGCGGTCAGGGACCAAAGCTGTGTCATGCACTCCTCCCGCAATCTGGCCCGGAGGGTATTACCGGGCGTCGATCACAGTCTGACGCTGCTCGCCCAGCCCCGCAACCCCGAGCCGCATCGTATCGCCCGCCGACAGATAGAGCGGCGGCTTGAGGCCAAGCCCGACGCCGGGGGGCGTGCCGGTGCTGATGACGTCTCCGGGCGTCAGCGTCATGAAGCGGCTGATATAGGAGATGAGGAAGGGAATGTTGAAGATCAGGTGGCGGGTGTTGCTGTCCTGATAGCGGTGGCCGTTGACTTCGAGCCAGATATCGAGCGCGCCGGGATCGCCGACCTCGTCCGCCGTCACCAGCCAGGGGCCCATCGGGGCGAAGGTGTCGCAGCTCTTGCCCTTTACCCACTGGCCTTCGTGTTCGAGCTGATAGGCGCGTTCCGAGACGTCGTTGAGGATGCAATATCCCGCGACATGATCGAGCGCGTCGCCCTCCGGGACCGAGCGTGCGGTCTTCCCGATCACCACCGCCAGTTCGACTTCCCAATCGAGCTTGGCGGCACCTGCGGGTTTGATCACATCGTCGAACGGGCCGCTGATCGCTGTCGTCGCCTTCATGAACAGCACTGGTTCCTTCGGCAGCGCCATATTCGATTCGGCAGCATGATCGGCATAGTTGAGGCCGACGCAGATGATCTTGCCGACGCCGGCCACCGGCGCGCCGATCCGTGGACGTCCTTCGACTTCCGGGAGCGTCGCAGGGTCGATATCCCTGAGCGTCCCCAGCCGGTAGGTCAGGGTATTGGCGTCGATATCGGCGACATGGCCGGAAAGATCGCGCAGGATATTTCCGGCATCGAGGAGCCCCGGGCGCTCTGCACCGGAGGGGCCGTAGCGGACAAGTTTCATGAATTTGATCCTTTGCGATTCAATAGGTGCAGCGGCCGCCGGACGTGTCGAAGACCGCGCCCGTCGAGAATGAACAATCGGGCGAACAGAGCCAGGCAATGAGCGCGGCATTTTCCTCGGGAAGGCCGAGCCGGCCCATCGGGATCTTGGACAGCATGTAATCGACCTGCGCCTGGTCGAACTGTTTGAGGATCTCGGTCTGGACGGTCGCGGGCGTGACGGCATTGACACGGATGCCGGTCGTCGCCAGTTCCTTGCCAAGCGATTTGGTGAGCGCGATGACGCCCGCCTTTGCGGAACTATAGGCCGAGGCATTGGGGTTGCCTTCCTTGCCCGCGACCGAGGCCACATTGACGATCCGGCCATAATCGCTCTTCAGCATGACCGGAACGACCGCGCGGCAGCACAGGAAGACGCCGGTCAGGTCGATATCGACGATCTTGCGCCAGGTATCGATCGGGTATTCCCACAAGGGCCCGGTCGGGCCGGCAATCCCGGCATTGTTCACGAGACAATCGATCCGGCCGTAGCGCGCGAGCGTTGCGGCAACCGCCTTTTCCACAGAGCCGGCGTCGCTGATATCGACGCTGACCGGGCAAGCGCCCGCAAGCCCGGCGGCAGCCTTTTCCGCCTCACCTGCATCGACATCCCAGATTGCGACAGACGCGCCCGACGCCGTCAGCCGTTCGGCAACGGCAAGGCCGATGCCGCGCGCCGCGCCCGTCACCACGGCAATGCGCCCCTCAAGATCATATTGGTTCACTGTTCGCCTTTCCTGGCCAATTCGATTGCCTGTTCGATCACCGCGCGATCCCCGATGTGATTGATGAGAAGAAGAATGAGCCGGGCGTTGGCACGCGCGCTCTCCTCATCGGTCAGCCCGTCATGAAGTGCCACGAGTCGCGCATAGATGCCGTCATGATCGGCAAGGTTGATGTCAGTGTTGAGCACGGTCATGCCACACCTCCCTTTGCCCGCGCGAGCGCGGCTGAAACCTTGGCAGCGCTGGGCGCACGCCATCGCGCGGCGACATATTGATCGGGGCGGACGAGGCAGGCCGATCCGGGTTCGAGGTCGTAGCGCTCGAGCAGGATATCCGCACCGGCGATATCCAGAGTGGCAAGCCCCGGGACGGCCTCGACTTCTGCATCGCAAGTGAGCAGCACGAAATCATTGCCGAGCCGGTTGAGCAGCCAGCCTTCGCCGAGTGGCCCGTCGATTGCCGGGGAGCCGGGGGCTATGCCTGCCCAATCTTCATCCTCATCGGGCGTGTTGAGCGCGCTTGCCGGGTAGCTCACGGCGGTCGAGAGCCGCCCGGAATTGACGAAGGGCCGCGCGAAGGGATGATCGCGCGCCAGTTCGAGAACGGCATCGCGCAGCGCCCGGCTCGCGAGGCTCTTGGGCGTCATGAAGTCGGTCGAGCGCGTTGAATTGAGGATATTCTCATCGGCGATTGTCGTCGCTTCCTCATTATAGCTTTCGAGCAGGCTCGGATCGGCCTCTCCGCGCAGGACGAGGTCGAGCTTCCAGACCAGATTATCGGCATCGGCGACGCCGCCATTGAACCCGCGCGCGCCGAAGGGAGAGACGAGATGCGCGGCATCACCCGCGAAAATGACCCGTCCGTGGACGAAGCGCGCCATGCGGCGGCACTGGAACGTATAAAGGCTGTACCACTCCTTTTCGAACGGCACGCCTTCGCCCAGCATCGCGCGGATATAAGGCTCGACATTCTCGTCGCGGATGCTCGCCTCGCGGTCGATGTCCCAGCCGAGCTGGAAATCGAGCCGCCAGACATTGTCCGGCTGCTTGTGGAACAGGGCGGACTGGCCACGGTTGAACGGCGGATCGAACCAGAACCAGCGTTCGGACGGACGCTTACCCTCCATCCTGATATCGGCGATCAGAAAATTGTCTTCGAAGACGCGGCCTTCGAATTCGAGGCCCATAAGGTCGCGGACGGTCGAGCGGCTGCCGTCGCAGGCAAGGAGCCAGCCGGTTTCGATACGATAGGGGCCGTCTGCGGTCTGCACCTCCACCCGGACGATGCCACCTTCCTGCTCAACGCCGGCAAGTGCATGGCCCCAGCGTATTTCGGCATTGGGCATTGCCGAGAGCGCCTCGGCGAGGATCGTTTCGGCGTGATATTGCTGGAGATTGATGAAGGCCGGCATCTTCTGGTTCTTCACCGGGAGGAGATCGTACTGGTAGATCGGCTCCTCGCTGTCGCCCCGGAAGACCTTGCCCTTTTCCCAGACCACGCCTTTGGCAACCATCGCATCGGCAACGCCCAGCCGGTCGAGAATTTCGAGCGTGCGCTTCGCATAGCAAATGGCCTTTGAGCCCGCCGGCACGAAATCGAGCCGGTTGAGAACGACGACCTTGTGCCCCTTCTTCGCAAGATCGAGTGCGATCGTCAGCCCGACAAGGCTGCCGCCCGCGATCAGCGTTTCATGGCGTTCGACGGCTGCGGCGGGCTTCGGCACTGCGCCAAAGGCGCGCCAGACGGGAATATCCGGGGCACTCGCCATCGCTCAGCCCTGCAGCTGTGCCCAGACTTCGCGGTCGCGCGCCATCGTCCAGATCCGCGGCCAGTCGATCCCGTCGAGCTCGTCCCACAGCCTCTGGACGTTGAACGGCAGGCAATGCTCGAAGATCGGCCAGTGCCCGAACTTGGGCGCGAGCGCTGCGTGCGTCGCCTCGAACGCCTGTTTGAGCGTGCCGCCGCTCCGGTGCGCCGAACCGACATGATGGATCATGCCGTTCAGGAATTCGCGGGTCTGCTCGATCGCCGCATCGCAAGCCTCTGTGCCGAGCGCGACCGCGCCACGGCCGCCGACCAGTTTCTCGGCGCGGAAGCTCTTGACCCGGTCGAGCGTCGCGCTCGCCCAATCCATATGGAAAGCGTCGCCGGTGTAGAGCGCGGCTTGCGCCTCGACGAGATCGCCGGCGAACAGCGTCTTCGACTTGTCGTGCCAGCCGACAATATCCCCCGCCGTATGGCCGCGCCCGCAGAAGTGCAGGTCGATCCGGCCGCGATCGCCGCCAAGTTCGATGATGTGGTGGCTGTCGAAAGTCTCGGTCGGCCAGGTCAGGCCGGGGATATCCTCGGGCTGCTTGAACAGGCGCGGCATGCGCCCGAACTCGCTGTCCCAATCCTGTTGCCCGCGTTCCTCGATCAGCTTGCGCGTCGTCTCCGACGTGATGATATGCTCCGCATCGAAAGCGCTGGCACCCAGCACGCGCACCGCGTGATAATGCGTCAGGACAAGATATCTGACCGGTTTTGACGTATGCGCGCGCAGCTTCGCCAGCCAGTCGCGCGCAGCCGCCGGTGTCGCGCGCGCCTCGAAGCAGACGAGGAAATCCTCGCCCTCGATCGCCCCGACATTGGGATCGCCTTCGGCCGTCAGCGCATAGACGCCGTCGTCGAGGATCTCGAGCGTCTCCGCCTTGGCAGCCGTATCCGCCGACGATGCAAATGGCTTGCTCATTGGTTCAATCGTCCCTTCCTGAAACCGGTGCTCATTGCATCGTCGCGCCGCCATCGACGAGCAGCCTTGTTCCCGTGACATAGCGGGATTCGTCGCTCGCGAGAAACAGCACCGCCTGCGCGACATCATTCGGCACGCCGAATTCGCCGCTCGGGATCGACCGCTTGAGGTTGGCCAGCTGCTCGTCCGAAAACGCCCCTGCCACCAGCTCGGTGTCGATGATGCCCGGGTGGATCGAATTGCAGCGGATGCGATAACCCTGCCGCCCGCAATGTTGCGCAACCGTCTGGGTGATCTGGCGGACGGCAGCCTTGCTTGCGCCATAGGCGGGAAGCGTCGCCGTGGCGATGAGCGCGGCCATCGAAGAGATATTGACGATCGATCCGGAATTCCGCGCCTTCATCGTGTTGATCGCCCATTTGCAACCAAGCGCCACGCCTTCGACATTGACCGCTTGCACGGCCCGCCAGGCATCGAGCGAGATCGTCTCGATCGTCTCGCGGGATTCGGCCCCGGTGATCCCGGCATTGTTGACGAGGATGTCGAGCTGCCCGAACCGCGTCATGACGGTTTCCATCACGCGTTGCCAGCTCTCCTCCACGCGCACATCATGTTCGAGGAAGATCGCGCCGTGGCCGACGACCGCCGCCGCTTTCGCGCCCGCTTCGGCATCGACATCGGTCATCAGCACCGTGGCCCCTTCGGCCGCCAGAACTGCCGAGATCTGCCGCCCGATGCCCGTGACCGATGCGGCGCCTGTGACGATGGCGATCTTGCCTTTGACCCGGCCCATCGTCATGCCCCCCGACGCGGCCAGGCTTCGGGGAACATCGGTCCCGCGATCGGATCTCCCGGCTTCAGCCCTGATTCGAAGGTCGGGATATTGGTCTTGTTCGCGCGGACGACGAAGCGGGCATCGTCGCCCACCCAGCGCGTTGCCAGCGCCCGCCGCCTGCGCGCTATATGCGATCCGCCATGCGCGCCGTGCAGGATCATCGCCTGGAAGACGAGGCAATCGCCCGGCTCCACATCCCAGCCGACAAGGTCATAATCCTCCCTGTGGCCCTCGATATCGGGCACCGGCGGCATCGACGTATCATAGGGCGCATTGCCCTCGCTGAAGGCAATGGGGCTGAACATGGTTTCGATCCGGTGCGAGCCCGCGACGAACTCGACGACGGTTTCCTTCGGCACGACATCGAGCGGCATCCAGACGGTGCAGACCTGCTTGCCGTCGACCTGCCAATAGGGCTGGTCCTGGTGCCATGGCGTCGGCGCGACTTCTCCCGGCTCCTTGATGAAGACCTGATCGTAGAACAACCGCGCGAACGAGGATTTCATGAGCGTGGCGGCGATTTCCCCCGCTGGAGACTCCAGCACGAAATCGCGGAACGGCGCGAGCCGCGACCAGACATCGACATCGAAGAAGAATTCCCCGGCATCGCCTTTTTCCTTGTAGCATTGCGCCAGCGGGCCGCGTTCCTGCTTTGCGAGCTCGAAGCCGGCGCGCATCTTTTCGACCCATTCGGGGGAAAATACGCCGCGAAGGCAGACCACGCCGTCTTTCTGATAGGCGTCGATTTCGGCCTGCGCGATCGGGCGGGCCAGCAAGCCAGTGACGGACTCAGCCATTTCGGGACTCCTTGCTCGTATCGATGAAATGTTGCGGAAGGGCGACGCGCTCCGGCAGGCCCGAGCGGTAGCTGCGCTCGATGGCGGAGAGAGTGAATGCGTTCACCACCGACGAGGCGAGCGGCATGATCGGCTCGTCCGTTCCGAGGATAACCCGGGCGAAATTTTCGAGCTGGCGGGCGAAGACGGGAAAGTCGGTCAGCGCGCTGTCGTGCGGCGCTTCGCTTGGGAAGAGGTATTCGGTTCGGTCCTCGGCAAGGAAGGACGGGCTTGTCGTTACGCTAAGGCTCGCATCGCCGGGAATGCTCCAGGCGAGCGGGATATCGAGAATGGCATCCGACCCCGCAACCGTCAGCGCCTGCTGGAAGCAGGCCTTGCGGCTGCTCGCCACGCTCGCGACGCTGCCATTGGCATAGTCGATCTGCGCGTAGAGCCGGTTGGTCACGCCGTGCTTTGCGCTGTCAGACCCGGACGCGAAAACCCGGATCGGCAAGGCCCCGGCAAAGCGGTTTGCGGCATCGACCGGATAGCAGAGAAAATCGTGCAGGACGCCGCCGCCTGCCTCGCGGTTCTGCCTCCAGTTCTGCCCGGCATCCGCCGTTTCGGGGTCGAACATGTGGAAGGTGGCGTGGATGCTGTCGATCGCACCCAGCGCGCCCGAGGAGATGATTGCCTCCGCCTTCTGGATGACATCATGATGCCGGTACATGAAGCCTTCGACCACCGTTGCGTCGTGCTGGCGTGCGGCCTCCCAGATCGCGAGGGCATCCGCGTCTCTGGTGACGAGGGCCTTTTCGCACAGGATGAACCGAACGCCCGCATCGAGCGCCGCTTCGATCTGCTCGCGGTGGCCAGTGGGCCAGGTCGCGATGACGACACCGTCGAGCTTTTCGGTGCGCAGCATCTCGCGATAGTCGGTATGATAGCTCTCGCAGCCATAGGTTTCGGCCCAGGACTTCGCGACATCGCCACGCCTGCTGGCGCAGGACACAAAGCGCGCGGCCTGCGCCGATTTCTCCGCCGCCTTGCCGTGCGCGTGCGAGATCAGCCCGCAGCCGATCATGCCGAGCCGGACCGGTTTCACATCACCGCCCCGAGTTGCCAGGGCGCGAATTCATTGTCTCCGAAGCCGAGCGCCTCGCTTTTCGACGGCTTGCCCGAGGCAATGTCGAGGACTTCGCGGAAGATGCGCGCGCCCATTTCCTCGATCGTTGCCGTGCCATCGATGATCGCGCCGCAATTGATGTCCATATCATCGGTCATCCGCTCGTACATCGGCGTATTGGTCGCGATCTTGATCGACGGCACCGGCTTGAAGCCGAAGACCGAACCGCGCCCGGTCGTGAAGCAGATAATATTAGCGCCCGATGCCACCTGGCCCGTTGCCGAAGTCGGATCGAAGCCGGGCGAATCCATGAAGACGAAGCCCTTTGCCGTGATCGGCTCTGCATAGCGATAGACATCGACCAGATTGGTCGTGCCGCCCTTGGCTGCGGAGCCAAGCGCCTTTTCGAGGATCGTGGTGAGCCCGCCCGCCTTGTTGCCGGGGGCAGGATTATTGTCGATCTCCCCGCCGTTGCGGGCGGTATAATCTTCCCACCATTTGATCCGCTCGATCAGCTTGGCGGCAACACCCTCGCTGACCGCCCGGCGGACGAGCAGATGCTCCGCCCCGTAGATCTCGGGCGTTTCGCTGAGGATCGCCGTGCCGCCATGACGGACCAACAGGTCGGCCGCGACGCCAAGCGCCGGGTTCGCGCCGATCCCCGAATAGCCGTCCGATCCGCCGCACTGGAGCGCAAGAGTGAGTTCGCTCGCGGGGATGGTCTCGCGCTGTGCCCGGTTCGCCTCGACGAGCATCTCGCGGACGATCGCGATGCCCTTTTCGACCGTGCGCCTTGTGCCGCCTTCTTCCTGGATCGTCATCGTCCGCATCGGCGGGGCGCCGGGCGCGGTGACGAGCGCGTCGATATCGCCCACCTGCGCGACTTCGCAGCCGAGCCCGATCAGGAGGACGCCGGCAAAGTTCGGATGCTCGGCATAGCCGGCGATCGTGCGCTTGAGCAGGTCATGCCCTTCGCCGCCGGCCTGCATCCCGCACCCGGTATTGTGGACCAGCGCCACGACGCCATCGACATTGGGATAATCCGCCAGAGAATCGGGCGCGTGAAATGCTTCGGCGATCATCCGCGCGACCGTTGCCGAACAGTTCACCGACGTCAGTATGCCGATATAATTGCGCGTTCCGGCCTTGCCGTCTGCGCGCCTGTACCCTTCAAAAGTCGCCCGTTCCGCTTCGGAGAAATAGGCGGTCGGGCGGACATCGGCGCCAACCTCGCTGTTCCGCGCGAACTTTCCGTAGGCGGCGTTGTGAACATGCACATGATCGCCCGGGCCGATGTCGGCACTGGCAAAGGCAATCGTCTGGTTGAACTTGATGATCGGCGATCCTTGCGGGATCCGCCGGGTCGCGACCTTGTGCCCGGCGGGGATGTCTGCCTTGGCCGGAATGCCCTCGCCATTGAGAGGCGCGCACCGGGCGATGGCAACGCGCGCGACAACGACATTGTCATTTTCGTGCAAGCGGATGGTCGAGGAAAGGTCCATCATTCGTAATCCGCCGAGAGCATGGCAAATTCGCCAAGGTGCGGCAGCGTCGCGTGGAGCGTTCCCGCGGTATCGAGATCGAACGGCAGTTCGCGGCCTTCGGGAAGAAGCGTCAGGCGGCAGAACCGCGCATTGGCGGGCGCCCGCAGACGGAGCGGCACATTCGCTATCGGCAATACAGGTAGCTCATCCTGATAATTGAGGAAGCTCAGGATCAGCCGGTGCTTGTCCGGCTGATCGAAGGCCGTGACCCAGACCGCCGGATGGGTATCGGCCTCGAACGCCGGAACCCCTTCGAGCAGCGAACGGATCAGCCCAACGAAAAGCGGGCCGTGCGCTGCTGACGTTCCGGCCTCTATGTCGGCACCGGAATAGATAGCTCGTCCCTGCCCAAAGCGGTTTTCGACGATGACCGGCGTTGCCGTATCGGTCCAGCGCGGGGAGCTGTGGATGCTTGCCCAATTCTGGTCCCCGACCGAGCCACCGTGCGGATAGCCATAGGGCAGGCTGAGCGTCGCCAGCGGCTGCGCGTTGCCCCCGTCGCGCAGCCGCACCGCGCCGGTCAGGCCATCATTGCTCGCCCAGTGGCTGAGGCAGGCCTGGCCGCCGAACGCGCTTTCGACACTTTCGGATTGCGCGCGGAGATGAATGACCTTGCCCTCTTCGAAGCTGTCGAAGTTCACCCCGAACAGATCGGCGAGCATGAAATCTTCGTGGCGCACGCCCGACGTTTCCGTGAGCGACGTCATCCGGCTGGCGTAGAGCTTGCCCCCTTCCGCCACATAGGCGCGAAAGGCCGCCACCTCGTCCGCATCCATCCGCGAGACATTGGGGAGGACGATCACCTTGTAGCGCGCGAGATCGGGCAATTGCCGCCGCGTGATCACCCCGAACGGCAGATGCGCCTTTTGCAGTTTGCTGCACGCGCCGCGCACGGCGGCAAAGTGCGGGAATTGCGTTGCGCTCGCGGCCGGCGGCCCGACAAGGGGGGCGCCGTTTTCGGCAAAGCTCATCTTCGATTCGCTGCTGAAATAAACGCCGATATCCTCGACCGGGCGGCCACCCAGGAATTCGGCATAGGGCTCGGTCCGGCTGTAGACTTCCTCCATCCGGCGGAAGGCTTCGGCGTTGGGCGTGCCATCCGGATTGACCGCGACGATCGTGAGGAAGGAGGATGCGCTCGCCGTCGCCGCAAAGGCCTGGAGCGTCAGTTCCTCGACCGTTTTCAGATTTTCATGCTCGGCCAGATTGGCGGCAACCGTCGTCATGAACTCGACCGGTGCGCCGCGCGACAGGTTGAGCATCAGCCGCGAGACGACAAGTTGTTCCTCGCGCCCGCCATAGAAATCGCCGCCAAGGAAATCGTGCGCGGCCGCCGATTCGAACGACACGCCCTTCACCCAGTTCATCATCGCCACGGCGAAATTGTGATAGACCGGAATCTCCGGGCGGACGGCGCGAACATGGCCGCGCAGCTCCTCTGCAAATTCGGTGAGCCAGCGTTCGCGCGCGGCCTGGAAACGGCACCAGTCCGGATCGAGCCAGTCGATCGTTTCGGGAATGTCCCTGCCCGTATCGGCCTTTGCGCGCGTGCGGCAATGATCGCACAGGCAGACGGACTGCCACCAGACCATGTCGAAGAACATCGCGTCGATCGCATAGCCAGCGACGATCTCAGCGGTCTGGACACGGACGAAATTACGGTATTCGGGATTGTTCAGGCAGCACAGCCCGTAGCGCGCCGCCGGAAGCAGTCCGCCGCCGAGCGGCGCATCGAGTGCGGGCTGGAGCCGCCAGTCCGGATGTTCGCGGCTCGCCCAATTGTTGAAGTTGACGCTGTAATAGGCGCAGACCGGAATCTCCCGCGCGTGGAAAAGATCGACGATTTCACGAGCCGGGTCGCGGCCGGCAAAGGCGGCGTGCTGCTTGCCGGATTTGGTCGGCCAGTTGCACAGCCCGACATGCGACTGGAAATAGACCATCGCCGAGCCGCAGCCCGTGGCCGCGACGCTTTCGACCGTCTGCGCCGGATCATAGCGTGCAAGAAAGCCTGCATCCCAATCGGGCACGTGCATGTCGACCAGCACATGGGCACAGGATGCCTGATGCCAGGGGCGCTGCGCTTTTGTCATGCCTGCTGCCACACTTGCTTCCGCCCCCTCTTATAGCCTGTCATAAACCATCAATCGGGTTCATGATCCACCTTTCATCCTTGCCAAATTTTATTGACAATATCAAGTTGCATTAGTAAAAAATGAACACAGCACCGGGAGAGACATATGTTGAAAGGCCTTGATCCGCTGATTGGCCCGGATTTGCTCCATATGCTGGCCTCGATGGGGCATGGCGACAGCATCGTGATCGCCGATGCGAACTTCCCTTCGGTCTCTGTCGGCAAGCGCCTCGCGCGGCTTGACGGCGTCGGCACGACCGAGGCGCTTCGCGCGATCCTGGCCGTGATTCCCCTCGATCAATATGTCGAGGCGCCAGTGCAGGTGATGGCGGTGGTGGGCGAGCCCGACACGATATTGCCGATCTTCGTCGAAGTGCAGGGCATCGCCGATGCGGCCGAAGCTCGCGATGTGAAGATCGAACGGGTCGAGCGCTTCGCCTTCTATGAACGGGCCAAGGAAGCGTTCGGCGTGGTCGTGACGAGCGAGACGCGGCTTTATGGCAATATCATCATCTCCAAGGGCGTCATTACGCCAGCGGGCGCGGCGTGACGCTTTTTGGCAGTCGTACTATAGGGAAGACCGGCGTTGCGGTCTCGAGCCTTGGCTTTGGCGGTGCTGCCATCGGCAATCTTTATGCCGAGGCCGGCGACGATCAGGTCCGCGAATGCCTTCATGCTGCCTATGATGCCGGCATCCGCTATTTCGATACCGCGCCGATGTATGGACACGGCCTGAGCGAACACCGGATCGGCGAAGCGCTCCGCCAGAAGCCGCGCGACAGCTTCGTTCTTTCGACCAAGGTCGGGCGGATGCTCCGCCCGGTTCCCGCCGATGCGGTGGGCGAGAGCATCTTTCCCGGCTGCCTGCCCTTCGCGTGCGTCTTCGATTATTCCTACGATGCCGTCATGCGGTCGATCGAGGACAGCCTGCAAAGGCTTGGCTTCAACCGCATCGACATTGTCCTGCTCCACGACGTCGAGGCCGCGACGCACGGCGTGGAGGGTGCGGAACGCTATTTCCACCAGGCGATGGCGGGCGGATACCGGGCGCTCGACAAATTGCGGTCCGAGGGCGTTATCGGTGCCATCGGCTGCGGCGGCAATGAATGGCAGGCGGCAGAACGGCTCGCCCGCGCGGGCGATTTCGACTGTTTTCTGCTCGCCGGGCGCTACACATTGCTCGAACAGACATCGCTCGACAGCTTCCTGCCCTATTGCGAGCAGCGCAACATCTCGGTGATCATCGGCGGCCCCTACAATACGGGCATCCTCGCGACCGGGGCGGTTCCCGGCGCCTATTTCGACTATGCCCCGGCGGGGCCGGAGGTGCTGGATCGGGTGAGCCGGATCGAGGCGATCTGCCGCGATCACGATGTTCCCCTTGCCGCGGCCGCGCTCCAGTTCCCGCTCCACCACCCGGCAGTGGCGAGCGTCATTCCGGGGAGCCGGTCGGTCGGGGAACTCGACCGCAACATCGCCACCCTCGCCTGCGAGATTCCCGACGGGTTATGGGCCGACCTCAAACAGGCCGGCCTCCTGCGCGCCGACGCGCCTGTCGGCTAGGTGGGGAGTCGCAGGGGACGCTCGAGCCTCTAATCCGCATTGCACAAGTCTGCGATTTCGGGGACAACCCCTCGTCGAGCCGAAGGATGCGGGTAATGTTGCTTGCTTTGATTTCGCTGGAAGCGGCTGCCGTTTCTTCGCCGATGACCTTCGACCTCCGCGACGTACCGGCTGTCAAAACGGGGTGCTCGGCCCGGGAACACGCCGCCGGGGACGATATCATCGTCTGTGCCCAGACGCGCGGACGCGATGATGATCGGGTCCTCGGTCTCCCCGCCGAAGAGGACGGGCTCCCCAAGGCCGAGTTCGGCTTGATCGGCCGCGTGCGCGGCAAGGTCGGCGTGCAGCAGGGCAATGTCGGAGGATTCACGAGCAATCGAGCGATGATCACCGTCACAATGCCCTTTTAGGCAAAAGCCTTCCCGGGCCCCTACCCCAACCCCGCGCGCGCCCTGAAGTCAGGCGCGTTGATATCGACTTCACCGCCGGACAGGTCTTCCGGCCGTTCGCTGCAGAGCCACGCAATGGCTCGCCCCGGCACATCGGGGGTGGAGAAGGTTTCGGGATCGAGATCGGACACCCGGTTCACTTTCACCTTCAGCCCGGCGCGCGTCATTTCGGTATTCACCATGCCCGGCTGGAAGCCGTAGATGCGGATATCGGTGCCCGCGAGTTCGGCACCGAGGGTTTTGGTGAACATCGCGAGGCCGGCTTTCGATGCACAATAGGCGCTCCAGCCCGGCAGTGGGTGGAAGGCCGCGCCGGTGCTCAGGTTGACGATCGTCCCCAGCCCCGCTGCCCTCAAATGCGGGAGCGCCGCGCGGCAACCGTTGAATGCCCCGACAAGGTTGAGCGTGACGGCCCCGGCCCAGGCTTCAGGATCACAATCGTCGACAAGGCCAAGCGGGTCCATCGTGCCCGCATTGTTGATGAGAACATCCAGCCGGCCGAACCGGGCGACGACCGCCTCGACAAGGGCATGCACCTCTTCGTAGCGGCTGGCATCGCAGGCGAAGCCCCGCGCGGTGCCGCCGATCCTGGTCACCACCGCGTCGCAGGCCTCGGCGCGGCGGGCTGAGACCGCCAGCGAAAATCCGGCGGCGGCAAGCGCCTCGGCCGTTGCCGCACCGATGCCCCGGCTGCCGCCGACGACAAGCGCCACCTGATCCCGTTTCATCCCGTCCTGCTCCTATAGCCGGTAAAAGCGCGCGGCATTGCCGCCGAAGATCCTGGATCGACCGGCATCATCGATATCGGCCAGCAGTATTTTGGCTGCTTCCATCCAGCGCGGATAATCCGCGCCCAGCGTCAGCACAGGCCAGTCGCTCCCAAAGACGAGCCGGTCGGGCCCGAACGTCGCGAGCAAATGATCGGTGTAGGGGCGCAGCTTTTCCACCGTCCACCCCTCGCCCGCCTCGGTGATCAGGCCGGAAAATTTGCACAGCGCCGATGTCTGCGAGGCAATGATCGACATTTTCGCTGCCCATTCGTCGAACCGGCCAGCAGCAATTTCGGGCTTGGCGCCGTGATCGATGATCGCCCTGAGCGCGGGATGGCGATCGAGCAGCACGATCAGAGTGTCGAGATGTTTCGGATAGACAAGGCAATCGAAGCAGGTGCCCGTTTCTTCCAACCGCGCGAAGGCCGGGCGCTGGCGCTCGGCGAGCATCCAGCCGTCATCGGCATAGTCCTGGATCATCGGGCGGACGCCCTTGAACTTCGGATTGCGCGAATAGGACTCCAGCCGGGCCGCGAAATCGGGGGACGCCATGTCGAGCCAGCCGACGACGCCCGCGATGCGATCGCTGCTGGCGGCAATGTCGAGCAGGAAATCGCACTCTGCCTCGGTCTCGGCCGCCTGGACGAGCACGGCCTGA
>Ga0209023_10001597_pt1 | contig 30083 bp, 27 predicted proteins | sample LakOneMetagenome_FD_187468 | JGI IMG/M metagenome (GOLD analysis project Ga0209023, IMG submission 187468) | Freshwater and sediment microbial communities from Lake Erie, Canada (SPAdes) (version 2) | ecosystem: Environmental > Aquatic > Freshwater > Lentic | place: Lake Erie, Canada...
GCCCAGCATCTGCCCGCGCACCTCGGCGAGCGTGTCAGGGCTCGCCGCATACAGCGGCGGATTGCGGCGCAACATGCGCCAGCTCTCGCTGCGCAGCACCTGGTCGAGGAACTTCAGGTTGCGCTCGATCGACTCGATGTACGGATTGCGCCCGTCGAACAGGATGTCGAGATAGCGATAGGCGCGGTTGAATTCGCCATCGAGTCGTTGCCGCCGCGTCTCGCTGGCGAACTGCGGGGTCTGGCGCAACAGGTCGAGGCCCGAGGCGTAGCGCACCTGTTCCGCGCTCGCATTCGTGTACGGGAGCGCCATGCCGGCCAGCACGAATTCCGGGTACAGGCGGTCGCGGCATTTCTCCAGGTAACAGCGATCCGCCATCTGCGTGATCATGTCGGAGGTGCCGAGCAGGTGACCGAGCCGCACGTCGCGCGCATCGGCCAGCACCAGCTCGCTGAACGGTTTCTCGTAGCCGGTGAAATGCAGGATCTGGCTCGCCGGTTCTACCCAGTGCGCCATGTCGATCTGCGGCAGGTAGCCGCGCAGGAACTCGATGCCGCGCGACACGTGCGTGCGCGTGAATTCCGCGCCGTTGCGTTGCCCGACATCGGTGGTGCGACGCAGGTAACCGACGTCATGGAACAGGGCCATGATGACGCCGGCCATCGCGCGATCGGCGCCCAGCTTCCACAGCGGATCCACCTGGCGCTCGTAGCCGACGCAGATGCGCGCCATCGTCAACGTCACGTCGAGCGTGTGCTGGCGGTCGTGGTAGAGCGTGTCGACGCCGGCGTAGCCGGGCGCGCGGCCGGAAAACATCTCATCGAACTGGGTGATCGCATGCCGCAACGGGGCGCTCGACGTGCCCGGCCAGGTGGAGGCGAACAGCTGCTCGATAGCCTGCAGCACCGCCAGCGCGGAACTGACGCGCACCGTGTTGGTGATGTCGTAATCGCTGCGGCGGATGTTGATCGAACCGGTGCTGGTGCCCGGTGCGGGAGGCCGCTCGTTTGGCGCTTGTGCCATGGGAATCGGCAGTGTAGGACAAGGCGTTGTGGCGGGCCAGCGACCTGCAGCACAGTACCCCGAAGTGCCTTGAAAAGGCCTATCTATATGTCAAACGTGCCAATCACCGGGGTGTGGTCGGAGGCCCGTTCGCTGCGGCGCGGATTGATGTCGATCGTGCAGGCGCTGCAGCGCGCGGCCAGCCCGGGCGAGGCCAGCAGCAGGTCGATGCGCAGGCCGTTGTTGCGGCGGAACCCGCCGGCGCGGTAATCCCACCAGCTGAAGGAGTTCGCCGGCTGCTCGAATTTCCGGAACACGTCTTCAAGGCCCAGCGCCAGCGTGGCCTGCAGCGCCTCGCGCTCCTCGGGACTGACCAGCACCGAACCCGCCCACGCCTTCGGATCGTGCACGTCGCGGTCTTCCGGCGCGATGTTGAAATCGCCGAGCACCAGCAACATCGGATGCGCCGCCAGCTCGGCGCGCAGCCAATTGCGCAACGCGCGCAGCCAGCCGAGCTTGTACAGGAATTTGTCGGATCCGACGCTCTGGCCGTTCGGCACGTACAGGTTGATGATGCGCACGCCGCCGACGTTCGCGGCCAGCACGCGCCGCTGCGGATCATCGAGCCCCGGCATGTCGCGCACGACGTCGGTGATGTCAACGCGCGCGAGCAGCGCGACGCCGTTGTAGGTCTTCTGGCCGCTGAACACGCTGTGGTATCCGGCCGCGCGCAGCTCGGCGAACGGAAAGCCCTCGTCCGGGAGCTTGGTTTCCTGCAGCGCCAGCACGTCGACATCGGCGCTCGCCAGCCATTCGAGCAGCTGCGGCAGGCGCACGCGCAGTGAGTTGACGTTCCAGGTGGCGATCCGCATGCCGTGCACCGGCGCCCGATGCCTATGCGGCCCTGGGCCGCGCGATACCGTGCAGCTCGAGCAGCGCGTCGATCTCCGGCTTGCGGCCGCGGAACTCGACGAACGCATCGAGCGCATCGCGACTGCCGCCGCGCGAGAGGATGCTGTCGAGGAAACGCGCCGCCGTGGCGCGGTCGAATGCGCCTTGCCCGCGGAAGGCGCCGAAGGCATCAGCCGCCAGCACCTCGGCCCATTTGTAGCTGTAGTAACCGGCGGCGTATCCGCCGGCGAAGATGTGCGAGAAGCTGTGCGGGTAGCGGTTCCATTCCGGAATGCGCGTGACGGCGACCTCGGCGCGCACTTCGGCCAGCAGCTCGTACAGGCGCGAACCGCGCCCGGGGTCGTACTCGGCGTGGATACGCATGTCGAACAGCGCGAACTCCACTTGCCGCAGCGTATGCAGGCCCGCCTGGAAACTGCGCGTAGCGATCAGCTGGTTGAGCTTCGCTTCCGGTATCGGTTGGCCGGTCGCGGCGTGCGCACCGATGCGCGAGAGCACTTCGTGCAGCCAGGCGTAGTTCTCCATGAACTGGCTGGGCAGCTCGACTGCATCCCACGACACGCCGTTGATGCCCGCGATGCTCGGATACCCGATGCGCGTCATCATGTGGTGCAGCCCGTGTCCGAACTCGTGGAACAGCGTGACCACGTCGTCGTGCGTCAGCAATGCGGGACGGCCATCCTGCGGTGGCAGCGAATTGCACACGAGGTAGGCGACCGGGAGCGTGAGTGCGCCGCCCAGCTGCATGCGGCCGACGCAATCGTCCATCCATGCGCCACTGCGCTTGCCGGCGCGCGCATAGGGATCGAGATAGAAGCTGGCGAGCGGCGTGCCCGCGGCCGACTGCACTTCGAAGTAGCGAACGTCAGGGTGCCAGACCGAAACGCCCTGCTTTTCGGCCAGCCGCACGCCATACAGGCGCTCGGCGACTTCGAATAGGCTCGCGAGCACGCGCGGCAGCGGCAGGTATTCGCGCAGTTCTTCCTGCGACACCTGGAATCGGCTTTCCTGCAGGCGTTCCGAGTAGTACGTGATGTCCCAGGCATCGAGCGGCCGCCCCGCGAACGCTTCGAGTTCGGCCAGCTCCGCCTTCGCGCTGCTGCGCGCCGCGCCGGCCAGCTGCCGCAGGAATGTCGTGACCTCGCCGACCGTGTGCGCCATGCGATCGGCCAGCGCGTACTCGGCGTACGACGGGAAATCGAGCAGCCGCGCGGCCTCGTGCCGCAATTTCAGGATCGCCTCGATCACGGCCGTGTTGTCGAAACGCCCCGCCGAAGGACCGCGGTCGGAGGCGCGTGTGCACCAGGCTTCGTAGTACAGGCGCCGCAGCACCGGCGAGGCGGCGTCGGTGACGACGGCCACGTAGGTCGGCTGGTCGAGCGTCAGCACCCAACCCTGCACGCCACGCTCCTGCGCCCGCCGCGCGGCCTGCGCGACGATCGCGGCATTGAGTCCGGCCAGCTGCGTTTCATCGGTCAGCGTGTGCGACCAGTCGTTCGTCGCATCGAGCACCTGCTCCTCGAACTTCGCCTGGAGCTGCGCCAGCTCGCTCATGATCGCCTTGAAACGCGCCTTGCGCGCCGGCTCGAGGCCCACGCCGGCGAGCCTGAAATCGCGCAATGCCCGCTCCAGCACGGCGCGCTGCACGTCGTCGAGTTTTTCGCCTTCGTGGTCGCGGATATACTGGTACGCGCGATACAGCGGCTCGCTCTGCGACAGGTCGGTGTAGTACTCCGTCAGCAGCGGCAGGCAGGCGTTGTAGGCCAGGCGGAGCGGCTCCGAGTTCATGACGCCGTTCAGATGACCGACCGGCGACCAGGCGCGCGAGAGATGGTGCCGCAGTTCTTCGAGCGGCACGACGACGCCCGCAAAGGTGGGATGTTCGAGCGCGGCAATGTCGGCGAGCCGCGCGCGGCAACGGTCGAGCAGCTCGCGGACGGCCGGTTCGATGTGCTCGGGCCGGATCGACGCGAAGTCGGGCAGCGCGCTGCCGGCCAGCAGCGGGTTTGCCAGTGAATCGGGTAGTGCAGTCATCCGGTTAGACTGCCTGATTTTAAGGGTACGGGGAAGCCAAGTACGGCGGAATATGGCAATGGATTACGACCTCATCGTCATCGGTGGCGGCAGCGGCGGATTGGCCTGCGCGCAGCGGGCGGCCGAGCACGGCGCGCGCGCGCTGGTCATCGAATCGCACCGGCTCGGCGGCACCTGCGTGAACGTCGGCTGCGTGCCGAAGAAGGTGATGTGGCACGCGGCGCAGCTCGCGCACGCGGCGCACGATGCGCACGATTACGGCTTCGACCTGACGCTGTCCGGGCACGACTGGGGCCAGCTGAAGATCAAGCGCGACGCCTACGTCGCACGCCTGAACGGCATCTATGCCGCCAACCTCGACAAGCGCGGCGTGACGTTGCTGCGCGAACGCGCACGCCTGGGCCCGAACCAGGGTGTGTTCGCCGGCGGGCGCGAATACCGCGCTCCGCACATCGTCATCGCGACCGGCGGACATGCGGCGGTGCCCGCGATTCCGGGCGCCGAACACGGCATCACCTCCGACGGGTTCTTCGAACTCCCCTCGCGCCCGGCCGGCGTCGCGATCGTCGGCAGCGGCTACATCGCGGTGGAGCTCGCGGGCGTGTTCTCCGCGCTCGGCTCGCACACGACGCTTGTCGTGCGCGGCGACGGGCTGCTGCGGCACTTCGAACCTTTCCTCGGCGACCACCTGCGCGACACGATGCGCGATGAAGGCGCGGAAGTGGTCACGCGCGCCGCGTTGAAGGCGCTCGAACGCGACGCTTCGGGGCAATTGCGGCTGGCGCTGGCCGACGGACGAGCGCTCGGACCCTTCGATTGCGTCGTCTGGGCAATCGGCCGCAACGCCGGCGGCGGCGACCTGGGTCTCGACCAACTGCGCGTCGTGCGCGATGCCAACGGATTCGTGCGCACCGACGCTTACCAGGAAACGAACGTCTCGGGCCTGTACGCCATCGGCGACGTGACCGGCCGCGCGCAGCTCACGCCGGTTGCGATCGCCGCCGGCCGCCGGCTATCCGATCGATTGTTCGGCGGAATGGCCGAACGGCACCTCGACTACGAGAACATTCCGAGCGTGGTCTTCAGCCATCCTCCGATCGGCGTCGTCGGCTTGGGCGAAGCGGACGCGCGGGCGAAGTACGGACCCAACGCGGTCAAGACCTACACCAGCCGCTTCACGCCGCTGTATCACGCGATCACCGCGCACAAACCGAAGACGCTGATGAAGATGGTCACCGCCGGCGCCGACGAGCGCGTCGTCGGCCTTCATGTCATCGGCCCGGGCGCCGATGAGTTGCTGCAAGGATTCGCCGTTGCGGTGCGCATGGGCGCCACGAAGAAAGACTTCGACGACACCGTCGCGATCCATCCGACGGCGGCCGAGGAACTGGTGACGATGCGCTAGCGCTCGGGGCGCTCAAGGACTCGCGAGCTGCGCGGCAACCTGGCCCAGCGCGTCGTCGATCGCTTCCTGGAACGCCGCGACGACCGACTGCATGCGATTCGCCGACGCCGGCTTGCGGCTCTCGGCGCGAACGCTCGTGAGCATCGCGCGATCGCTGCGCTGGCCGAGTGTCGCCATCAGCTGCACATGCACGACGGGCGAGTCGCCCGCGTATTCCACTTCGCAATGGCGGATTTCGATCTGCAACACTTCATCAGAGAGCAACGCCGTCGCATCGGGCTGCACGGCGCGGAAATGCCCGCCCGCCCGCAACGCGTCGACGGCCAGTGTCTGCAGCACGTCGGGCAGTGGCGAGGGCCAACGGCTGGCCGAGTAGTAATCGAGCCGGTGCGTGTCGCGCAGCAACGCGATGCCGTCCGTGTCGAGACCCGGCGCAGCCAATGGCCGCAGCACCTGCACGCTGGCCGCGCCCGCGGGCGTGCTGACGACCGGCGGCGGCGGCGGCGAAACCAGCGTATAGATCTGCGGCGCGCCTTCCTTGCTGTGCAGGCCCGAGCAGCCGGCGGCCAGCAGCGCGGCGGCCGCAATGGACGCAGCACCGGCCATCGACAACGTTGGGCGGCTCATCGCGGAATCTCCACGCCGGAAGCCGGCGGTTGGTACAGCAGGCGCGACGGGTTCTCGCGCAGCGATTTCGACAATCCCTGGAATTCGCGCGCGGCCTCGCGGGCGTCGTGCACGAGCGCTTCGATCTGCGGCAACCCCTGCTGCGTGAAGCCGCGCAGTGCACCGCGGTTGTCGGCCAGCATGCCGTCCAGCTCGGTGCTGGCCTTCGCGAGGTGATCGGAGGTCGCGCGCAGCTGCGACATCGCCGCGGCGAAATCGGGCCCGGCGGTATCGGCGGCGGTGCGAGCCTCGGCCACGACCGCGCGGCTCTCGGCGGCGACGCTGCGCAGCTCGGCGACGAGTTGCTGCGCGTCGTGCATCGTCTGCGGCAGCGTCGCGCCGGCGCGATCGACGTTCGCGACGACGCGGTTGATCGCGGCGATGTTCTCGTCCGACAACAGCTGGTTGGCGCGCACTGCGAGCTCGCCGACGCGGCTTGCCACTTCGGGCAGGCTGCTGAGGAAAACGTCGAAGTTCGAGTGGATGGAGCGAATCACCGGATAGTGCTCGCCGGGCACCGGCTCCATGAGCCGCTCGGAATGTGCGCCCGGCTGTTGCTGCTGCAGGTCGATATAAAGGAGACCGGTGACGCCCTGGAGCGAGAGCTCCGCAACGGTATTCTCGGAAATCGGCGCGCTCGCGGCGTCGACGTCGACGATCACCTGCACGCGATCGGCCGCACGCTGGTCCACGCGGATGCGCACGACGCGGCCCACGTCGACGCCGAGGTAACGCACCGGTCCACCCGCGCTCAGTCCGCTGACGCTGCCGTCGAAATACACCTCGTAGCGCGTGTAGGAATGCTGGTCGCGCCCGTCGCTGTACCAGTAGACGAACAGCGTGGCCATCGTGACGACCAGCAGCACGAAGGCGCCGACGGCGACGTAGTTGGCCTCACGCTCCATGCCCTGCCTCCCTTTGGCCCGCTTCCCGCTGCCGCGCACGCGGACCGCGGAAGTATGCATGAATCCACGGCTGCGGGTTGTTCACGATGCCCTCCAGCGTGTCGGTGATCATTTTCCCGTCGACCAGCACGCCGACGCGAGTGCAGGCGCCGAACAACGTATCCAGGTCGTGCGTGATCATGACCACCGTCAGCTGCAACTCGCGTTGCAGGTAGACGACCAGTTCATCGAAAGCCTGCGCGCCGATCGGATCGAGGCCCGAGGTCGGCTCGTCGAGGAACAGCAGCTTCGGATCGAGCGCCAGCGCGCGCGCCAGCGCGACGCGCTTGATCATGCCGCCGGAGAGTTGCGACGGAAACTTGGGCGCGGCGTCGGCGCCCAGTCCCACGAGCTTGAGCTTCAGCATCGCCAGTTCATCGAGCGCGCGCCGCGACAGCGCGAGGTGCTCGACCATCGGCAACTGCACGTTTTGCAGCACGTTGAGCGAACTGAACAGCGCGCCCTGCTGGAACGTGACGCCGTAGCCCGCCTTCACGGCGCGCAACTCGGCCGCGCTCATGCTCGTGATGTCGCGGCCATTGAGCGACACGCTGCCCGCGCTCGGCTTCTGCAGCCCCAGGATCGTGCGCAGCAACACCGACTTGCCCGAGCCGGAGCCGCCGACGATGCCGAAGACCTCGCCTTCCTCGACCGTCATGTCGAGGTCGCGATGCACGGTCTGCCGGCCGAATCGGTTGACAAGCCCGCGCACTTCGACGACCGCGCCCATCAGATGTCCATCTCCATGAACATCACGGCGAACAAGGCGTCGGCGAGGATCACGAAGAAGATCGCCTGCACGACCGCGAGCGTCGTCAGGCGTCCGAGTTCGCGCGAGGAACCGCGCACGCGCAGTCCGCACCAGGTACCGGAAAGGGCGATCAGCACGGCGAACACCGGCGCCTTGATGATGCCGACCCAGAACGTCGTCGAGGCGATCGACTCGTTGGCGCGATGGATGAACTGCGTCAACGGCATGTCGAGCAGCACGTGGCACAGCAATCCGCCACCGACGAGGCCGATGCCGTCGGCGATCACGGTCAACAGCGGCAGCGCGATGATGAGGCCCATGACGCGCGGCAGCACCAGCACCTCGATCGGGTCGACGCCGATCGCCTGCAGGGCATCCACCTCTTCATTGAGGCGCATCGCGCCGATCTCGGCTGCAAACGCACTGCCGGAACGGCCGGCGACGATGATCGCGGTGAGCAGCACGCCCAGTTCGCGCAACACGCCGACGGTGACGAGGTCGACGACGAAGATGTCCGCGCCGAACTTGCGCAGTTGCTGCGCACCCATGTACGCCAGGATCACCGCGATCAGGAAGGCGATCAGCGCGACGATCGGAATCGCCGTGATGCCCGTGTCGTACACGTGCCGCGTGATCGACGTCGGCCGCCAGCGCTTGAGCACCACCGCGGCGCGGCCCGCGGCGACGCTGACGCGGCCGACGAATGCCAGCAGCGATTCGACCAGCCGCCAGCCCTGCACCGTCTTGCGGCCCAGGCCCTCGACGGCCACGGCCGGATCGAGCCACGCGGTCTGCGTCGTGGCCTCAACGCCCGGCAGCGCGGCCTGGTCCTGCAGCGTGCGCGTGATCAGCGCCAGCGCGGGCGGCGGTTCGCCGGTGAATTCCGCGGTTGCTCCCGCCGCCGCGAACCGGGCGATGGCGTCGTGCAGCAGCCAGGCGCCGGAGAGATCGAACTGCGCCGCGCTCGTGTCGACCTGCACCCGGCGGGCGGTGCCCAGCTCGACCGCCGCGAGTTCGGCTTCTATCCCGGCCAGCGTCGCGGCGCGCCACTCGCCGCGCAGCGAGAGCTCGACGCGGTCGCCTTGCCGTCGCGCTACGCAGTACACGATTGAGCCATCGAGAGCCTTCAGGGGTCTGGAACCTGCCGTCGCGCGGATGCTATCAGGCCCGCGAATGCCGCGGTGCTAGAATCCGCCCCACTCATTCTGTATTGCCCCTGGAGGCGACCCTCGTGAAGAAGCCCCTGAATGTCGCGATCACCGGCGCCGCCGGCCAGATCGGCTACGCACTCGCGTTCCGCGTCGCCTCCGGCCAGATGCTCGGGCCCGACCAGCCCGTGAACCTGCACCTGCTGGAGATCACGCCGGCCCTTCCGGGGCTGAACGGCATCGTCATGGAGTTGAACGACTGCGCGTTTCCGACATTGAACAAGGTCGTGGCCACCGACGATGCCAAGGTCGCATTCCGCGATTGCCACGCCGCGATGCTGGTGGGTGCGCGGCCGCGCGGCCCGGGCATGGAACGCAAAGACCTGTTGCTCGCGAACGCGCAGATCTTTTCCGCGCAGGGCAAGGCGCTCGATGCGGTCGCCGACCGGCAGGTGCGCGTGCTGGTGGTGGGCAACCCCGCCAACACGAACGCGCTGATCGCGCGCAGCAACGCGCCGAGCCTCAATGGCGCGCATTTCACCGCGATGACGCGCCTCGACCACAACCGCGCGCTCTCGCAGCTCGCGGAAAAAACCGGCACGCACGTGAATGACATCCGCCGCATGACGATCTGGGGCAACCACTCCGCGACGCAGTATCCGGACATCAGCCACGCGACGGTCGGCGGCAAGGGCGCGAAGAGCCTCGTCGACCAGGCCTGGATCGAACAGACATTCATCCCGACGGTGCAGCAGCGCGGCGCGGCGGTCATCAAGGCACGCGGTTCCTCGTCCGCGGCATCGGCCGCCTCGGCCGCACTCGATCACATGCGCACCTGGTTCCTCGGCACCGCCGAGGGCGACTGGACCAGCATGGGCATACCGTCCGATGGCAGCTACGGCATCGGCGAAGGCCTCGTCTATTCCTATCCGGTCACCTGCCGCGATGGGCGTTACCAGATCGTGCAGAACCTCAGCGTCGACGCCTTCAGCCGCGGCAAGCTCGAAGCGACGGAGAAAGAGCTGCGCGAGGAACGCGACGGCGTGCGGGAACTGCTGGGCTAGCGGCCCCGGAATCCACGATGGCCGGCGCGGCAATCACCTTGGTCTTCGTGCTGGCGGTGGTGTACCTCGCCTACCGGCGGCTGCCGCTGCTGATCTACACGCTGACCTTCACGCTGCTGCTGGCGGCGTACCTGCGCTTCGGGCATCCGGGCGGCATCTGGCAGGGCACGTTGTGGTTGCTGCTGGCGCTGCTGTGGCTGTTGAACGTGCGCCCGCTGCGCAAGGCGGTCGTGAGCCGCCCGTTCCTGCGCGCCTACCTGCGATTGCTGCCGAAGATGTCGAGCACCGAGCGCGAGGCGCTCGAAGCCGGCACCGTGTGGTGGGATGGCGAATTGTTCAGCGGCAAGCCCGACTGGTCGAAACTGCGCGCGATTCCACCGCCGCGCCTGTCGGCCGAAGAGCAGGCCTTCCTCGACGGCACCTGCGACGAGCTGTGCCGGATGCTCGATGACTTCGACATCACGCATCGGCGTGGCGACCTGCCGCCGGAAGTGTGGGCCTTCCTGAAGTCGCGCGGCTTCTTCGCGATGATCATCGGCAAGGAATACGGCGGACTGGGATTCTCAGCCTACGCGCACTCCTGCGTGCTCGTGAAGCTCGCGAGCCGCAGCGTCACCTGCGCCTCGACGGTCGCCGTGCCCAATTCGCTCGGACCCGCCGAACTGCTGAACCACTACGGCACCGAGGAACAGAAGAACCACTACCTGCCGCGACTCGCGCGCGGCGATGACATTCCCTGCTTCGCGCTGACCGGTCCGCGGGTCGGCTCCGATGCGGCCGCGCTGCCGGACACCGGCGTCGTATGCCGCGGAATGTGGCAGGGCCAGGAAGTGCTGGGGCTGCGCCTGAATTTCTCGAAGCGCTACATCACGCTCGCGCCGATCGCGACGGTGATCGGACTGGCGTTCCGCATGCTCGATCCCGACCGGCTGCTCGGCGGCGAGAGGGACCTGGGCATCACCTGCGCGTTGATCCAGCGCGACACGCCTGGTGTCGAGATCGGCAAGCGGCATTTTCCGCTGAACATTCCGTTCCAGAACGGACCGGTGCGCGGGCGCGACGTGTTCGTGCCGCTCGATGCGATCATCGGCGGCGTCAAGATGGCGGGCCAGGGCTGGCGCATGCTGGTCGAGCAGCTTTCCGTCGGGCGCTGCATATCGCTGCCGTCGAACGCGACCGGCGGTTCGAAGGCGGCCGTGTTCTCGACCAGTGCCTACGCGCGCATCCGCAAGCAGTTCAACATGTCGGTGGGCAAGTTCGAGGGCGTCGAGCTCGCGATCGCGCGCATGGTCGGGCTCACCTATATATCCGATGCGGCGCGCAGCGTGACGATCGCGGCGATCGACGCGGGGGCGCGGCCTGCAGTACCCGCCGGCATCTTGAAATATCACGTTACCGAACTGGGCCGGCGCGTCGCGAACGATGCGATGGACGTGCAGGGCGGCAAGGGCATCATGCTCGGGCCGCGCAATTACCTGGGCCGCGGCTACCAGTCGATCCCGATCGCGATCACCGTCGAGGGCGCCAACATCCTGACGCGGAGCCTGATCATCTTCGGGCAGGGTGCGATCCGCTGCCATCCGTTCGTGCTGCGCGAGATGAATGCGGCGCGCAATCCCGACCGCAAGCGCGGCGTCGATGAGTTCGATCGCGCGCTGTTCGGCCACATCGGCTTCACGATTTCCAACGCGGCGCGCTCGCTGGTCATGGCGCTGACGCTGGCGCGCTTTCGCAAGGTGTCCGTCGCGGGTCCGACGCGCCGCTACTACCAGCACATCGAACGCTTCAGTGCCTCGTTCGCGTTCGCGACCGATGTCGCGATGCTGACGCTCGGCGGGTACCTCAAGAAGAAGGAGAGCATCTCGGCGCGGCTGGGCGACGTGCTCTCGTCGATGTACCTCGCCTCGATGGTGTTGAAGCACCACGAGGACCAGGGCAGCCCCGCCGCCGACCTGCCGATCGTCGAGTGGTCCTGCCGCGAGCTCCTGTACCAGGCGCAGGAGCAGCTCCACGGCGTGCTGCGAAACTTTCCGGCACGGCCGATGTCATGGCTGATGAGGCTGTTCATTTTTCCGCGCGGGCTCACGTATTTCGCGCCGGGAGACCGCCTCGCCCGCTCGGTCGCGCAGCTGGTGCAGGAAAGCGGCGAATCGCGTGACCGCGTCACCGCAGGCGTGTATCGCGAGCAACGCGAAGGCAGCGCGCTCGGCGCGTTGCAGACGGTGCTCGAGCTGGCGCCCACGGCCGAGCCGATCGAAAAGAAGCTGCGCGTCGAAGGCGTGCGCACCGGCCGGGTCGACGCGCTGGACCTGCCCGGCCAGGTGGCGCAGGGCCTGGCGCTCGGCATACTCACCGCCGAGGAGGCGGCCACGCTGCGGCACTATGACGAGCGGGTGATGGACATCGTCGACGTCGATGAATTCGAGCCCGGCGAACTCGGCACGCATTCGGCGGCGCACTGACGCTCGATTACGAACCATGTATATCGCCAGCTTCGGACTTGCCGAGAAACCCTTCGCGATCACGCCCGATCCGCGCTACCTGTACCTCGGGCGCCAGCATGCCGATGCGCTCGCGCACCTGGTGTATGGCATCAACGACGCCGGCGGATTCATCCAGCTCACCGGCGAGGTCGGCACCGGCAAGACGACGACCATCCGTTCGCTGCTGGCGCGCTCGCCGAACAATGCCGACATCGCGCTGATCATCAACCCGCGGCTCTCGCCGGTGGAATTCCTGCAGGCCATCTGCGAGGAACTCGGCGTCGAGGTGCCGAATTCCGCGGTCGGCAACGGCAAGATGCTGGTCGACCTGCTCAATCGCAAGCTGCTGCGCATCCACGCCGAGGGCCGGCGCGCGGTGCTGATCGTCGACGAGGCGCAGAACCTCACCGCCGAGGTGCTCGAGCAGGTGCGGCTGCTGACCAACCTCGAAACCGATTCGCAGAAGCTGCTGCAGATCATCCTGATCGGCCAGCCGGAGCTGCGCGACCTGCTGAACCGCAACGACCTGCGCCAGCTCGCGCAGCGCGTCACGGCGCGTTGCCACCTGCAGCCGCTGGCGCAGGACGACACGTTTGCCTACGTGCGCCATCGCCTGCGCGTCGCCGGCGCGACCAGCGACATCTTCACGAGCTCAGGCTTGCGCGAAGTGCATCGACGGAGCCGGGGCATTCCGCGCGTCATCAACGTCATCTGCGATCGCGCGCTGCTCGGCGCCTACACCGAGGATCGCCACGAAGTCGACGCCGCGCTGGTGCGCCGCGCGGCCGGCGAAGTGTACGGACGCACGCTGGCGCCCGCCTGGCTGCTGCCGCTTTCGGTGGCCGGCGCAGCGGTGCTGCTGGTGGGCGGCGCGGGCGTAGCGCTGCACTATGCGCCGTTGCCGCACCTCGATATCGGCGGTGGCAGGAATGTCACGCACGCCGTCACCGCGCCCGCGCCCATTGCACGGCCCAAGCCGGCGCCGACGCTCGCGGAAACGCTCGCGCTCGATGCCAACGCGACGACGGCCGACGCCGCCTTCACCGCGCTGTTCACGCTCTGGGGCGCCCAGTACGCGCCGGGCCCGACCGATCCTTGCACCCAGGCCGTCTCGCAGTCGCTCAATTGCGTGTCGCTGCACAGTTCGCTGGCGCAGCTGCGCGACATGAAGCGCCCGGCCATCCTGATGCTGGTCGACGATGCCGGCGCGCAGCGCCAGGTGGTGCTTTCCGGCATCGGCGCCGACGGCGCCGAGCTGCAGGTCGGCGCGCGCTCGGTGCGCGTGCCGATTTCCGAACTGTCACGCTACTGGTACGGCGACTGCGTCGTGCTGTGGCGCCCCGCGAAGCTGCCGGTCAACGTATTGCACGTCGGCATGCACGGGCCGGCCATCCACACGTTGCGTACGCGGTTGCTGCAGGCGGCGGGCGGCGAGACGGCCGACGACCACGGCTTCAGCTTCGATGAAGACCTGTCGCAGCGCGTGGCGGATTTCCAGCGCGCGCACCATCTCAATGTCGATGGCATCGCCGGCATCGAGACGCAGATGCTGCTCGATGCAGTGCTGGCTGCGCCCGGAACGCCCGTGCTGCAATCGCTCGACAAGGCCTCACCCGACAAATCTGCACCCGAGAAACCAGCACCCGACAAAACAGCGCCCGACAAGCCGACGTCAGTGGCGGCAGCGGGCGCGGCGAGCTGAAGTATGTCATTCATCCTCGACGCATTGAAGAAATCGGAATCGGAGCGCCAACGTCAGGCCGGTCCGGCGTTGCTCGAGATGCGCATCATTCCCCCATCACGTGGATTGCCGACGTGGGCGATCGTGGTCGGTGCGATCCTGGTCGCCAGCGTCGGGCTGCTCGGTTGGCTCGCGCTGCGCCCGCATTCGACGCAGGCGCCGACGCCGGCCATGGCGCCACAGCCTCGACAGGTTGCCGTGCAGGCGCCGTCGTCGACCGTGCAGGCCGAGCTGCCGCAGTCGGCGCCGCCCGAGGCCGCGCGCGAAATGGCGGGAGCGCCGCCGATGCCAGCCCAGCTCCCGAACGTGTCGTCGGCCCGCGGCATGGATGCCGGCGACGCCATCGAGTCCAGCCCGCCCGAAGACAATGCGGCCGACGACGAACCCGCGGTCACGCCGCAGGCCGCATCACAAATCGGTGCCGGCAATGCCACGAAGCTGCGCAACTACGCGGAGCTCAGCGGCACCGTGCCGGAGCTGCGCCTCGACCTGCACGTGTATTCAGCCAATCCCGCCGAGCGCTACGCCTTCATCAACATGCGCAAGGTGCGCGAAGGCGACACGACGCCTGAGGGCGCGCACGTGCAGCAGATCACGCGCGACGGCGTGGTGCTCGACTACAACGGTTCGGAGTTCCTGCTCGGGCGACAGTAGCAATCAGGCGGCCAGCAACGATTGCAGGTTGAAGCTTTCGTCCGCCGCCTGCGCCGGCGTCGGCGAGAGCGCGCGGTCGAGCAGCTTGCGGGCGAGCATGTGGTAGTGCACGTGGTTCAATGAATCGACGGCGATCAATCGCCCGCCGCGAAAATAGAACGCCGAGAATGCCAGCTGCGCGACATCGCCGCGCGTGACGACTTCCTCGTATCCCTGGCTGAGGCCCACCATCTGCAGGCGCGCATCGTACTGGTCGGACCAGAACCACGGCGCCGCCTTGGACGGACGTTCGCGCCCCAGCAGCGCCGCCGCGGCCGCCATGCCCTGCTCGACCGCGTTCTGCACCGACTCGAGCCGCAGCAGCGTGCCGTCGCGCAACCGGCGCGCGCAGCAATCGCCGGCCGCCACGATCAGCGGATCGGAGGTGCGCGAGCATTCGTCGACGACGATGCCGCGCTCGCACTCGAGGCCCGCGGCGCGCGCCAGTGAATCCTCGGGCTCGACGCCCACGCCAAAGACCACGCAGCCCGCCGCGAACTCGCGTCCATCCGCCATGCGCACCGCACGGACCACTCCGCCGTCGCCCACCAGCTCGGTGACGCGCGCGCCGAACACGAGATCGACGCCGTGCGATCGATGCAGGCGTGCCGCGGCCTCCGAGACGATCGGCGCGACGATGCGCGACATCAGGCGATCGAGTCCCTCGAGCACGGTCACGCCGATGCCGCGCTTGCGCGCGGCCGCGGCGACTTCAAGCCCGATGAAGCCACCGCCGATGACGACCAACGGCGATCCATTCGCGGCGCATCGATCGAGCGCCGCGCCGATGTGCTGCGAATCATCGAGCGTGCGAAGGCCCAGCACGCCATCCAGCTTCGCGCCCGGCACCGGCAGCAGGCGCAGGCGAGCGCCGGTCGCGAGCGCCAATCCGCCGTATTCAAATCGTTTGCCGTCGGCGCACTCGACGACGCGCGCGACGCGATCGATGGACGTCACTGTCGCATGCGTATGCAGTTCGATCCTGCGCCGCTCGAGCACCTCGGGCCCGCGAATGGCGAGCGATGCCGGACTGCCCCGCTCCTGCAGCCATTTCTTCGACAGCGGCGGACGGTTGTAGGGTGCGTGCGCCTCGGCGCCGAGCAGCGTGATCGGGCCGTCGTATTTCTCGTGGCGGAGGGATTCCGCGATCTGCACGCCCGCTTGTCCGGCGCCGACGATGACGATGGGTCCCGGCATGGGCGAAGCCTAGCACGCGCGTGAGCCACGTCACACTTTGCGGCCCGCTGCGGGCGAGGACATCACAGATTGAGCCGCTGGCAACGGCGGTCGACGCCAGAAAACGTAAAGTCGGTCGTTGTGACCCCCCGCATCCTCATTGCAGGCCGCGACGAGCAGCAACGTCAGTGGCTGCGGCATCATCTGCAGACGCTTTGGCCGGATGCGGACCCGCCGAGCCTCGACCTGGACGAATTCGAACGGCAGCGGGAGCGCATCACGCGCCGCAAGCATGATGTCGTGCTGCTGTGTGCGAGCTTCGAAGCCGATGCGAACGGCGCCTGCGAAGGCATCGACTGGCTGCGCCAGTTGCGCCGGCAGCGCCAGTTGCCGCCGCTGGTCATGATCGCGGCCGATGGCAACGAACTCACGGCGATTCGCGCTGCGCGCATGGGCGCATCGGCGTACCTGCCGCGCGACCTGCTCGATGCAAAACTGCTGGGTCGCACGCTGCGCAAGGTCCTGCACGCGAGCCGGCGTCGTGCGCGCCGCCTCGCCAGCGCCACCCGGCGTGGCAGCGACAAGGTGTCGCCCGGCCTTGTGGTTCCCCGCTACACGCTGCTGCGACAGCTCGGCCGCTCGGCGCGCGCCAGCGTCTGGCTCGCGCGCAGCGCCGCGTTGCAGCGCCCGGTGGCGCTGAAGATCAGCGAGCCCGGCGACGGCGAGGAAGCCGACGTCCAGCAGTTTGCGCGCGAGTACGCCGCGATCGCTGCGCTCCGCGATCCGTCGATCGTCGACATTTACGACTACGGCGTGCACGAAGGCCGGGAATTCCTCGCGATGGAATATTTCGCCTGCGGCGACCTGAAGCAACGCCTGCTGCATCCGCTGAGCTGCGACGAAGCCGTGCACTACGCGCAGCGCATCGCCCGGGCACTGCGCGTCGTGCACGAGGCGGGCATCCTGCATCGCGACCTCAAGCCGCCGAATATCATGTTGCGCCCCGACGGCTCGGTGGTGCTGATCGACTTTGGGCTGGCCAAGGACATGAACGCCGCGACGCACAGCACCGCGATCGGCGTGCTGCGCGGTTCGCCGTATTACATGAGCCCGGAGCAGGTGCAGGGCCGCGAGCTCGATGCCCGCAGCGACCAGTACGCGCTCGGCGTCGTGTTCTTTGAAATGCTCGCCGGGCACAAGCCCTATACCGGTGTCAGCGCGATGGACCTGATGCAACAGCATGTCTCCGGCGAACGCCCGCCGCTGCCGCCCCAGCTCGCGATCTACGAGCCGTTGCTTGCGCGACTGATGGCGCGCGACCGCGAGGCGCGCTGTGCCGACATGCAGGCGGTACTGACGGAACTGGACCAACTGGCGCCGCAACCGCCCGCCGCGCGTGATGCCGATGCCGCCTGAACCGACCACCATCGAGTCGACGCAGCTCGAGCTGACTCGCCTGCGCGAAGACAACGGCCTGCTGGCCGAGCTGCTGCAGGTCGATCGCACGGCGCTGCGCAATTTCATGGCCTACGCCGCGCGCACGCTGACGCGCGTGCGCAGCGTGCTGCAGCAGCGCGCCCGCGATCCGGAGCTGTACGTGGCCAAGCTTGGGCGGCTCCGCTCGCACTACGCGCAATTGCTGCGTCGAACCGTGGCGTTGTCGATGCCCTCGCTGGCGCGGCTGTTCGAGCAGGCGGTGCAATCGCTGGATGCCGCGCGTTCGGCCGAGCACCCGAGCGGGGATGCGCTGCTGCCGGTGCTCGTGCACATCGACGAGATCTTCCTCGCGCTGACGACGATCGCGCAACGCAGCGGCGTGCCGCTGGCGGCTCGCCGCGCGCCGCGCCGGCGCCGCCGCTTGTCCGGGCCCGTGCGCGCGGCGCGCCCGGGCAATACGGCGAGCGGCGCTCCACAGCTGTTGCTGGCGCTGCAGCAGCTCGTCTCGCAACAGGCCGCGGCGCAGGGCAAGTCGGTGGAGCTGACGGCCATCGGCCTCGAGCAGGTTCCCGAGATCCACGCCGCTGCCTTCTATGACATGTTGAGCCAGATGCTGCGCAACGCGATCGAGCATGGCATCGAAACGCCCGCGCAGCGGCGCGCCGCCGGCAAGAATGCGGCGGGCGCATTGCTGGTGGAATTCCAGCCGCACCACGGCAGTCTTTCGGAACTCGTCGTCCAGGATGATGGCCAGGGATTGAACACGACGCGCATCATCGAAGCAGCGGTGGCCAGCTCGTTGCTCACCGATGAGGCGGCGTTGGAGCAGGATCCGCGCAAGGCGACGACGCTGATCTTCCACGCGGGCCTGAGCACCGCCGCCGATCCGAGCGGCCGTGGCCTCGGCATGCGCATCCTGCGCGAGAACGTCAAGCGCCTCGACGGACAGATCCAGGTGGCGACCAAGCGCGGGCAGTTCACGCGCATCCGCATTCGCCTGCCGCACGCCGCGCCTGCGGCCAAGTCCGACGAAGTGGTGGTCCGGAAGGACAAGGAAGCCCTGCGCGGCCGAACTTGACAGCCCACTGAGTGGCGGGTGCAATGGCCGCAGGACGCCGGCCATCCATGCACATCGTAGACACAACCCTGTTCTTTTCGCCGACCAGCGGCGGCGTGCGCCGCTACCTGACGGCCAAGCACGACTGGCTGCTGGCGCACACACAGCACCGGCATTCCCTGCTCGTGCCCGGCACGGTGACCGAACTGCACCCCGGCGCGATCAGCACGCTCAAGGGCTGGAAGGTTCCGGGCACGTTCAATTACCGGTTGCCGCTCTCGCCGCCCCGCTGGATCCGCATGCTCGATGCGCTCGAGCCCGATCTGATCGAGGTGGGCGATGTGTTCCACCCGGCATGGTGCGCGATGCGCAGCGCGCGCCGCCGCGATATTCCATTGGTCGCTTTCTTCCACTCGAATTTCCCGCGGCTCGCCGGACGTCGACTCGGCCGCGTCATCGAGGCGGGGCTCGCGGAATACGTGCGTCGTGTCTACGAGCGCGTCGACCGGGTGCTGACGCCGAGCCGGCAGATGTGCGAATACCTGGCCGAACTCGGCCTGCACAACACGGCGCTCCAGCCGCTCGGCGTCGATACCGACATCTTCTCGCCCGCGCGCCGCTCGCCGGATTTGCGCCGCACCTTGGGCCTTCCCGACGAGACGCGCCTGCTCGTCTACGCCGGCCGCTTCTCCACGGAAAAGAACATCGATGTGCTGCAGGGCGCACTGCGACAGCTCGGGCCTGCCTATCACCTGCTGATGGTCGGCGGCGGCGAGCAGTCGCGGCCGGCGCCGAACATCAGCGTGCTGCCGTATCGGCGCGACAGCGTCGAACTCGCCGCAATGATCGCCTCCTGCGATGCGCTGGTGCACGCCGGCTGCAGCGAGACCTTCGGACTCGTGATCATCGAAGCGCTGGCCTGCGGCATTCCGGTGGTCGGCGCCAACGCCGGCGCCGTGCCGGAACACGTCGATGAATCGGTCGGCATGCTGGCCCAGCCCAATGACGCGGCCAGCATGGCGGCGGCCATCGCCGCGCTGTACGAACGCGACCTGCCGGCGCTCGGCCGCGCGGCGCGCGCGCGCGCACTGAAGCGCTACACCTGGACGCGCGCCCTGCACCAACTGCTCGATCAGTATGCCGCCGTGGCGGGAACGGTGCCCGCGCCGGCCTCCACGCCCGAGCAGATCGCGCTCGAGCTGCCGCAGCCGCGCTAGCCGCGAACGCCGTAGAGGTGGAGCAGGCCGGCGCGATCCGCGACCGCCAGCTGCGCGCCATCGTTCGACCAGCGCAGCAGCGCGACTTCGTCCGGATACATGTCGGCGTCCACCGGTTGTTGCGGCTGCGCCGTGCGCCACAACGTCAGGCGGTGATCGCGTCCACCGGCGGCGAGCAGTGATCCCTTGGGCTGGAACGCAAGCTGCGAGAGGCGCGCGGTGTGCGCGCCCAGCTGCAACGGCTCGCTGCCTTCCGGGCCGCGGCCGGAAAAATCCCAGACAATGATGGCTTCGTCCGCCGCCGTGGCGAGCAATCTGCTGTTCGCGTTCCAGCTCGTCAGCATGACCTTTGCGCCGTAGCCGCGCATCTGCGACTGCGTGCCGGCGGCAATGTTCCAGAAATGCACGGAACCATCCTGCATGCCGGAGGCCAGCACGCGCCCGTCCGGGCTCCAGCTCGCGGTGAGGCAGGCGCCCTGCCACGGATACTCGCGACTGAGCAGCTGCGGTTCGAGCCGATGCAGCTGCACGCCCCCATTGCCGACGCTTGCCAGCTCGCTCGTCTTGCCGCGCCACGCGATCGCGGCGATGACGCCCGCCTGCTGCGGCAAAGCGGCGCGCGCCGCGCCATCGCTGCCAAAAACCTGCAGCGCGCGGCCCGTCGCCACGGCGAGCAGCTTCCCGTTGGAAGACCAGGCGAGCCGCTCGCTCCAGCTCGTGGCGCTGTGGATGACGCGCATGTCGCGCGTGCGCGCATCCCACAACCGCACTTCGCCGTCCTGCCCGGACGTCGCGAAGTGCTGTCCGCCGCTCTGCCACGCAACGGCCAGCGCGCCTCCGGCATGACGCCCAAGTGGCCGCGCCGGCGCCGCCGCGTCGGCGGTGTCGATGCAGAGCAAGGGGCCTTCGCCACAGGCGACCAGCAATGTGCGCCCGTCGGGCGACCACGCGGCGTCAACGGGAAAATCGCCGAGTTCGACGCGCGCGCGGCGTTCGAGCCTGGCCGTCGGAGTGTTCACGCGATGCAGGATTCGAATCCGGCTTCGAGCTCTTTGCGGTCGAGCTTGCGACCGATGAAGACCAGCCGGTTGCCGCGCACCGCATCGCCCCAGGGCCGCTCGAGCTGCCCGTCGAAGATCATGTGCACGCCGTGGAACACGTAGCGGCGCGGCTCGCCGCGGAAATTGAGCACGCCCTTCATGCGCAGGATGTCCTGGCCGCGGCTCTGCAGCAGGTACGACAGCCACTCGTTGACCTTGTCGGGATTGAGCGCCCGCGCGTCGTCGATTCCGATCGAGGTGATCTCGGTCTCGTGGTGATGCGAACCGTATTCGCACTCGCCCGTTCGTTGCGCGCGCGGCAGGCTGAGCCCGAACTCGGCCGGCGCATGCTCGCAGAACAGCACCCAGTGCCCGCTCGAGGGAACCTTCAATTTGAAATCGGCGTGTGCGCCGAGTTGCAGGCGTTGGCATTGCCCGGGCGTGAGCGTGCCGCCGGGCGCCACGGCATCACCCGATTGCGCGAACGCGGCCGCGGCCGCGGGAACGAGCGCGTCGATGCCGGCGACCCCGGCCTCGGTCGCCTGCAGCAGCACGACGCCGACCTCGCGCAAGCCCGCCGCGCCATGATCGTGATCATGCGCATGTTCGTGTTCATGCTCGTGCTCGTGCTCGTGCTCGTGACCATGATCGTGCCCAGCCTCATGCGCCTCCGCGCCGGTGTGCACGAGCTGCTCGCCGGCCGCCAACGTGTAGTTCCCCGCCCACTCGAACGGCTGCTGTGGCTTCAGGAACGCCGCATCGACGGCCAGCGCGCGCTCGAGATCGAAGGCGCCGAGATCGAGCACCTGCGCCAGCGGCAGTTCGGCCCGCTGCGTGCGCACGATGCGCGCCGTGCCGTTGATCGCGCGCAATTCCCGCTCGGTGCGCGCGAGTTCCGCCGGGCTGACGAGATCGGTCTTGTTGAGCAACAGCACGTCGGCGAATCCGATCTGGTCGGCGGCCGTCGGCACGCTCGCGAGCTGGCCGCCGATGTGCGCGGCGTCGACCAGCGCCACGATCGCATCGAGCTGGAATTCCTCGCGCAGGTCTTCATCGACGAAGAAGGTCTGCGCCACCGGTCCTGGATCGGCGAGGCCCGTTGTCTCGATCAACACGTAATCGAAGCGATCACGCCGCTTGCGCAGCTGGTTCAGCACGCGAATCAGGTCGCCACGCACCGTGCAGCAGATGCATCCATTGGCGGTCTCGAACAGTTCTTCCTGCGCGCCGATCACCAGTTCGTGGTCGACGGCCACTTCGCCGAACTCGTTTTCGATGACCGCGATGCGCTTGCCGTGCTGCTCCGAAAGAATGCGATTGAGCAACGTGGTCTTGCCGGACCCGAGGAACCCAGTGAGCACCGTGACCGGCACGCGCTTGGGAAATGCGCTAGCCATGGTGTTCCGCTCCCGCCGCGCCGCTTCCGCCGCGCAACCTGCGCAGCACGCGCGCCATACCCGGCACGCGCAGCGCATCGAGCAGCAGCGCCCAGCCGGCGCGCACCGTCCACGGCGCGCTCACCGCAGGCAAGGCGCGCGCGAATGAAGCGCCAGCGCCGCGGTGCACCTGCACCGACCGCGCGGCGAAACGCTGGACACCGCCGGCGCTGCGCAGCTCCCACTCCGGGTTGTCCATTTCACCGCTCACATGCAGTTCGCAATCCGACAACCGGCCCGGCGGTTGCAGGCCTGGAACAGCGCACAACAGGACATCGAGCGCACCCGCGCCATCGCGATCGGCCCCGCTCAAGCGCCACGTCACGGCACCCGTCTCTCGCAAGCATTGCACTTCGCCGCTGAACGCGGCCACCTTGCGTGTACTCATCGCTTGCTCATCGGTTGTCCATCATAGGGGGCCGTCGAGATCCCACAGCGTGACCGGCGCGCCGCGGCGCAGCCACATGCCGAATCCCAGCGGACGGAAGCCGCGCGCGAGCTCACGCCGGTACCACGAGGCGGAGCGCAGTCCCGGCACCTTGTCGGTGCGCGACTGGTCGCAGTTGTTGCGCCAATCGCCGCTGGTCAGCGCGCCGAAATACAAGGCCCCGCGGCACACGGCGGTCAGCTTGGCGATCGCCTCGCGCGCCGCCGGTTTCTCCAGGTACTGCAGCACGTCGTAGCACACGACGAGTTCGTAGCGCTCGGTCGGTTCGAGCGTCTGCAGCGTGCCGTGCCGCCAGCCATAACGGCGGCAGAGGTATTCGCTGGCCTCGAGGCCGATGTATTGCGCGCGTGGCAACGCCCGTTTCAGCGGCGCGCGCATCAGCCCGACGCCGCAGCCGGCATCGAGGATGCGCGTCACGGGCAGCCCGATGTAGCGCACGCTGGCCGCGATCAGCCCGGCGCGCGCGTGCATCTCGGCGCGCGAGGTCACGGCCGTACGTGGGTCGTGGTAATAGCGCCGGTAATAGGCTTCGTCGAATGCTTCGAATGGCATGGTGTAAGATGATCGCTCTATTGTACCGGACGCGCCGGCCGAACTCCCGATGAAAGCAGCCATTCCAGCCGCACCCGCCGGCCGCGGCAGCGCCCGCAATTCGCCGCGCGAACGTCCGCCGGCGGTCGGCTTCGTGAGCCTGGGTTGCCCGAAGGCGCTGGTCGATTCCGAGCGCATCATCACCGAGCTCAAGCTCCGCGGCTACGCGATCGCGCCGGAATATAAGGGCGCCGACCTCGTCGTCGTCAACACCTGCGGGTTCATCGATTCGGCGATCGACGAGTCGCTGGCCGCCATCGGCGAGGCACTCGACCAGAACGGCCGAGTCGTCGTGACCGGTTGCCTTGGCACGCACCCCGATCGCATCCGCGAGCGCCATCCGAAGGTGCTCGCGATCACCGGCCCGCACGCCACCGAAGCGGTGCTCGGGCACGTGCACGCGCACCTGCCGCGGCCGCACGATCCGCACGTCGACCTGTTGCCGCCGCAGGGCGTACGCCTGACGCCGCGCCACTACGCGTACCTGAAGATCTCCGAGGGCTGCAACAACAAGTGCAGCTTCTGCATCATCCCGTCTTTGCGCGGCCTGCTCGACAGCCGGCCGCTCGACGAAGTGCTGCGCGAGGCGGAAACACTGGTGCGCGGTGGCGTGCGCGAGCTGCTGGTCATCTCGCAGGACACGAGCGCCTACGGGAGCGACCTGCGCTACCGCCCGGTCGAGTGGCGCGATCGAAAGGTCGACACCCGTTTCATCGACCTCGCGCGCGAGCTCGGCGAACTGGGCGTGTGGGTACGGCTGCATTATGTGTACCCGTATCCGCATGTCGACGCGGTGATCCCGCTGATGGCGGCGGGCAAGGTGCTGCCCTATCTCGACATTCCGTTCCAGCATGCAAGCCCGGCGGTGCTCAAGCGCATGCGTCGGCCCGCGCACGCCGAAGATACGCTAGCGCGCATCCATGCCTGGCGGCAGCAGTGCCCGGGCCTCACGCTGCGCAGCACTTTCATCGTCGGATTTCCCGGCGAAACCGAGGCTGATTTCGAACTGCTGCTGCATTGGCTCGATGAAGCGCAGCTAGACCGCGTCGGCTGCTTCAAGTACTCGCATGTCGATGGCGCGGCCGCGAACGCGCTCGACGGCGCCGTGCCGGAGGAAATCAAGGAACAGCGCTACGCGCGGTTCATGGAACGCGCCGCATCGATCAGCGCCGCGCGGCTCGCGCAGCGCGTCGGACAGCGCATGCGCGTGCTCATCGACCGCGTCGGTGACGGCATTGCGGTGGCGCGCACCCGCGGCGATGCTCCGGAAATCGACGGCGTCGTGCGCATCGCGGCCTCGGCCCGCACGCGTCCCGGTGAATTCATCGACGTCGACATCACCGGCGCCGATACCTACGATCTCGAAGCGCGCGCAATCGACTGACGCGCGTCACTGCCAGGGCAGCAGGCCCGCGAGGCTGCTGCGCTGCCACCAGGCCCGCAGGCTCAACCCCAATCCGATCGCGACGCCGATGGCCGGCAGCGCGTAGACGCCGGTGTTGCCGTAGTGGGCCTTGATCCACGGCAGTGCAAGATTGATCAGCAAACCCGCGGCGAACGCCGCACCGATCAGCGTGCCGAGCGTGCGCTGGCGCAGCCGCACGTAGCCGCTGTGCAGGCCGGCCAGTTGCGCGGCGTGCTCGCGCTCCGCGGCCGCAAGCCGCTGCGCGCGAGTCGCGCCGGTCTCTCCGGCCCGCGCCGCGGCGGCCCGCAGCTGCTCGCGGAAACCCGCCGGCAGCTTGGGTGCAACGAGTGCGCGCGCAAGCGCCGCATCCAGCGCCTGCCCGAGTGCGTCGTCACGCATGGAATCGGATGGCTTGTTCATATGCTCTCCGTCAGCCACAACTGCGCATCACCAAGCCCCATCTCGCGCACGCGCGCCAACAGCATCGCACGCGCCCGGTGGAGCCGCGTCTTCACTGTGCCTTCGGGTTGGCCGAGCATCGCCGCGACCTCGCTGATCGAACGCTCCTCATAGTAGAACAGCGTCAACGTGCCCCGGAATTGCTCGGGCAGCGCATCCACCAGCTCGCGCAGCAAGACCAGGTGGTCCTGCGGCCCCTCCGCCGCGCCGCTACCCGAGGCCGTCGCGGCGCTCGCGGCTTCGGCCGCCTGCTCGATCGCCGGGTCACTCATCGAATCGTGCTCGCGCCGCCGCTCGATCGCGGTCAGGCAGCGGTTGCGCGTGATGGTGTAGATCCAGGTCGACAGCGAGGCGCGCTCGTCGAAGCTCGGCAGCGCCTTCCAGACCCGCAGCAGGCTTTCCTGCGCGGCATCGGCGGCCTGGTCCGGATCTCGCAGCAAAGAACAGCACAAGCGGAAAACCTTGTTTCCATAGCGATCCGCCAGGCGCCCGAAAGCGGCATCCAGGCTTCCGCCCTGCAGTAATGCGACGATATCCTGGTCACGCTGCCCGGCTTCGGACAGGACTGCTTGCTGCAAGGGCCTCTCCCAACCGCCTTTCTACCCCGCCAACCGGCCCTCGGTTTCAGCATTGAAACCGGCCTGCGCTTGCCGGGGTATCAAGGGCGCCAGGACCGCAACAGACAAAGGAATCGACGCTATGGAACCTCAGCAATTGGCGCTTGTCATCCCGATCGTCGCCATCGTCATGGGGATCGGCACCGGCATGTTGACCCTCGTGCTCGACTACCGCAAGAAACGCGAGATCTACGCCCTGCACCACAAGGAACGCCTGGCCGCGATCGAGAAAGGCATGGAACTGCCACCGCTTCCGGCGGAATTCTTCGAAGACGGACGTCGCCGCACGCGCGATCCGGGCCATGCCCTGCGAATCGGGCTCATTCTGCTGTTCATCGGCATCGCCCTGACGGCCGCGATGTACCAGAGTGCCCGCGACGCCTACTGGTGGGGTACCCTGCCGGGGGCCATCGGCGTGGCCTACCTGCTGTACTACTTCATTGCCGGCCGCAAGAACCCGCCGACGCAGGGCTGAGGCCTTGCGCTAGGCCGCGCCGGGCGCGCCACCATCCGCAGGCCGGGCTTCGAGCCACTTGCGGATGCGCTGCGCGTCGGCGACGCGCGTGTACTTGCCGAAGGAATCGAGCAGCACGATGATCGTGGCGCGGCCGCGGATCAGCGCCTTCATGACCAGGCACTTGCCAGCTTCGGTGATGTAGCCGGTCTTCTGCACGACGATGTTCCAGGCCGGGTTGCGCACCAGCAGATCGGTGTTGCGGAACTCGAGCATGCGCCGGCCGACGCGCACCGCATGCACCTCATCGGTGGAAAACTGCTGGATCGTCGACTCGTGCGAAGCCGCGATGACGAGCTTCGACAGGTCGGCCGGGCTCGCGACATTCTCGTTCGACAGGCCGGTGGGGTCGACGAAATGCGCATTGCGCATGCCCAGCGCGCGGGCCTTGGCGTTCATCGCCGCGACGAAGGCCGGCAACCCGCCTGGATAGTTCCTGCCCAGCGCATGCGCGGCGCGATTTTCCGACGACATCAGCGCGACGTGCAGCAGGTCGCCGCGGCTCAGTCGGGTGCCGATCGCGATGCGCGAGAACGCCCCCCGCCCGTGCTCCCGGTCGTCATCGGTGATGACGAGCATCTCGTCGAGCGGTTGCTTGGCATCGAGGACGACCAGCGCGGTCATCAGCTTCGTGATCGAGGCGATCGGAATGGCCGCGTCCGCCTGGCGCGACAGCAGCACCGTCGAGGACGCTTCATCGAGCACCAGCACCGCGTTGGAGCGGATCTGCGGATCGCCGCCCTTGGGCGGAGCCTTGTGCACCGCGTGCCGCGCTTCGAGCGCCGCGCTGTTGAACATCAACGCCAGCAAGAGGAACTGACAGAGGCCCTGGCCGAAAACGCTACGCTGCATGGCTGCCCTTGGGATTCGCCGCGCGCGCAGTCTAGCAGGCAGGCATACTAACCGCATGGAAGTTGCACGCTGATGGATACCACCGCACCCGCCGCGCACGGCTACACGCGCACCGCCGTCGCGCTCCACTGGACCATCGCGGGCCTCGTCATCGTGTTGCTGGCGATGGGTTGGGTCATGACCAACATGCCCGGAAGCCCCGCGAAGCTGCAGGTCGTCACCTGGCACAAGTGGGGCGGCATCACGGTGCTCGCGCTGTTTTTCGCGCGCTTGCTGTGGCGGCTCACGCATCCGGCGCCGCCGCCGCTGCCGATGCCGGTGTGGCAACAGCGCGCGGCCCATGCCATGCACGCCTTGCTGTACGTCCTGCTGCTGGTGCAGCCGCTCAGCGGCTGGCTGTTCAGCAGCGCCGCCGGACGGCAGGTCGTCTACCTGAATCTCATTCCGCTGCCCAATCTCATCGACCGCAATCCGGCCGCCGGCGCGTTGTTCAAGGACCTGCACAACACCTGCGGCGCGCTGCTGACGGCGCTCGTGGCGGCGCACGTGCTGGCCGCGTTGAAGCACCATTTCGTCGATCGCGACAACACCTTGCGCCGCATGTTGCGTTGGCGCGCGCACTGATGCGCTTGGGAATTCTGTCCTTGCTGGGCGTGGCCGCCGCAACCGCGCTCGCCGCTGCGGCGCCCCCGGCTAGCCCGCGCTCGACCGGGCAGGCCATCGATGCGCAGCACAGCACGCTGATCGCCAGCTTCAGGCAGCAGGCCGTGACGGTGGATGCGCCGTTCAAGCGCTTCGACGGCAGCATCCACTATGATGCGGCCCACCCCGCAACCACTCGCGCGACACTGCATGTCGACACGAGCAGCCTCGATATCGGCGATGAAGATTCCGACGCGGAAGTGCGCGGCGCGTCCTGGTTCGACAGCGCCCACTTTCCCACGGCGACCTTCGAGTCGACGAGCATCACGCCGCGGGATGCGCAGCATTTCGACGCCACCGGCAACCTGACCATCAAGGGCCGCAGCCGGCCCGTCACGGTGAGCGTGGGCGTGGCGCCCGCCGCGCACGGCTTTGCCTACGACGGCAGCTTCGAACTGTCGCGGCGTGACTTCGGCATCGGCGATCCGCAGTGGGATGCCGTGCTCGACGATCGGGTGCGCGTGCGATTCCACCTGTTGGCCGACGGCGGTTGAAGCCCGCATGAAAGCGACCGAACACAACGGCGCGGCGACTTTTGCCGAACTGGGACTGAGCGACCCGGTGCTGCGGGCGCTGGCTTCGGTGGGCTACGAGGCGCCTTCGCCGATCCAGGCGGCGACGATACCCGCGCTGCTCGCGGGCACCGATGTGCTCGGCCAGGCGCAGACCGGCACCGGCAAGACCGCGGCATTCGCGCTGCCGATCCTGTCGCGCCTCGACCTGCGCCAGCGCGATCCGCAGGCGCTGGTGCTGGTGCCGACGCGCGAACTGGCCATCCAGGTTGCCGAGGCCTTCAAGAAATACGCCTCGCAATTGCCGGGCTTCCACGTGCTGCCGATCTACGGCGGACAGAGCTACACGCCCCAGTTGCAGGCGCTCAAGCGCGGCGCGCACGTGATCGTCGGCACGCCTGGCCGCGTCATCGATCATCTCGAGCGCGGCGCACTCACGCTCACAGGCGTGCGCTACGTCGTGCTCGACGAAGCCGATGAGATGCTGGCGATGGGTTTCGTCGACGCGATGAACTCGATCCTCGGCCAGGTGCCGCCGCAGCGGCAGGTCGCGCTGTTCTCGGCCACGATGGCGCCTGCGATCAAGCGCATTGCGCAGGCGCACCTGCGCTCGCCGCGCGAGATCACGATTCGGGGACGCACCAGCACGGCCGCCAACACCCGCCAGCGCTACTGGCTGGTGAGCGGCCTGCACAAGCTCGATGCGCTGACGCGCATCCTCGAGGTGCTGGAATTCGACGGCATGCTGGTGTTCGCGCGCACCAAGCTCGCCACGGTCGAACTCGCCGAACGGCTCGAGGCCCGCGGCTTCGCGGCCGCCGCGCTCAACGGCGACATGCAGCAGGCGGAACGCGAACGCACGATCGCGCAGTTCAAGGGCGGCCAGATCGACATCCTCGTGGCCACCGATGTCGCGGCGCGCGGACTCGATGTCGAGCGCATCAGCCACGTGGTCAATTTCGACGTGCCGTACGACACGGAGTCCTACATCCACCGCATCGGGCGAACCGGGCGCGCCGGCCGGAGCGGTGAAGCGATCCTGTTCATCGCGCCGCGCGAGCGCAACATGCTCCACCTGATCGAACGCGCGACCCGCCAGCCGATCGAACCGATGGATCTTCCGACCATCGCGGACGTCAATGCCACGCGGGTCGCGAAATTCAAGCGACGCGTCATCGACCTCATGGAAAAAGGCGTTGCGGATGTGTACCGCGCCGTCGTCGAAGAACTGGTGCGCGATGCCGGCGCCGAACTCGGTGACGTGGCCGCCGCGCTCGCCGCCATCGCGCAGGGCAAGACACCGCTGCTGATCGGCGAGTCGGCCAAGCCAGCGTCGCCCGACGAATCGCGGGATGCTCGTGGCACGCACAAGGCCCGCGAAACGCACAGGAGCCACGACGCGCAGCCGCCGGATGACCGCGGTCCGCGACGGCCGCGCTCGGGGCGCTTTGCGCCACAAGATACGTATCGGCTGGAGGTCGGAAGGCTCCACGGCGTGCAGGCCGGCAATATCGTCGGCGCCATCGCCAACGAGGCTGGGCTCGACGGCTCGGAAATCAACGGCATCAAGGTGCGCGAGGATCACACGCTGGTGCGGCTGCCGGCCGGCATGCCGGCCCAGGTGCTCGCACGGCTCGCGCGCGTGCAGGTACGCGGCCGACCGCTCGCCATCAGCCTGCTGGATGCTCGTCCGGCGGGGCCGCGTGGGAAAACCAAGCACGGCCACGCGCGGCGCGAACGGCGCGGCTAGAGCGTGCGCGTCATGAACACGCTGTAC
>Ga0209023_10001598_pt1 | contig 30059 bp, 28 predicted proteins | sample LakOneMetagenome_FD_187468 | JGI IMG/M metagenome (GOLD analysis project Ga0209023, IMG submission 187468) | Freshwater and sediment microbial communities from Lake Erie, Canada (SPAdes) (version 2) | ecosystem: Environmental > Aquatic > Freshwater > Lentic | place: Lake Erie, Canada...
TGGAGACCGCCGGGAACCACGATCTCCGCCACGGCGAGGCGGTGGCGATCGGGCTGGTCTTCGCTGCGTCGATGGCGCGGGACATGGGGCGCATCGACGACGCCGCAGTCGCCGAGCACCGGCGGGTCGTCGCCGGCTACGACCTGCCGCTCGACGTTCCCGCCGATCTCAGCACCGGAGACCTGGTGGCCCTGATGGGTCGGGACAAGAAGGTCCTCGGTGACGGTCTCACCTTCGTGCTCGACGGGCCGACAGGTGTAGAGGTGGTGTCGGGAATCGATCCGGAACTGGTCCGGTCGTCGCTCGCCCGCTTCCGTGGAGAGGCCTGAGTCGTGGAGTCCGAACCAGCAGCAGCACCTGCTATCCCGGCGTCAACACCTGTCGACCCGGCGGAGTCGAGCCGTTCGATCCTGCTGCTGTCGGGGCCCAACCTGAACCTGTTGGGTGACCGTCAGCCAGAGGTGTACGGAACAGCGACGCTCGCGGATCACGTCGCCACGGCGTCGGAGAGGGCCTCGCTCGCCGGCGTGGTGGTCGAGCACCTCCAGTCCAACAGCGAATCTGACCTGGTCGCCGCGGTGCATCGTGGCCGCGGTGTCGTCGACGCCATCGTGGTGAACGCCGGAGCGGTGACGCACTACGGGTGGAGCCTTCACGACGCGCTGGCCGCGTTCGACGGCCCGGTGGTGGAGCTGCACATCTCGAACCCCGCGGCCCGGGAGCGGTGGCGCCACACCTCGGTCGTGTCCCCGGTGGCCGACGTCGTGATCCAGGGCGCTGGCGGTCTGGGTTACCGCCTGGCGATCGACGCAGCGCTCGGCCTCCTCGGCCTCGACCTTCCCTGACGCTCGAGCGTCCAGACCTCCATCCTTCCGGTTCTGTTGCGCAGAACCGCAGAGAACTCTGCGGTTCTGCGCAACAGAACCGGGGGAGCGGGGTCCTAGGCTGGCCACCATGACCGTCACCGAGTCGCCCGAACTGGCACCGCTGCCCACGGCCCTTCCCGCCATGGATGTCGTCGGGCGTCTGCCCCGGTTGCGCGCACTGCTCGCCGAGCACGGTTGCGATGCGCTCGTCGTGTCGGAGCTCACCAACGTGCGGTACCTCACCGGCTTCACCGGTTCTGCCGCCCTGCTCCTCGTTTCCGCCGACGACGCCGTGTTCGTCACTGACGGCCGGTATCGGGATCGAAGCGCCGAGGAGCTCGGAGCCGTCGGCGTCGAAGCGGACATCCGAATCGTCGGCGCTGGCCCCGACGCCGCGATCGCCGAGGCGGTCCGTGCCGGCGGTGCGCAACGGCTGGGACTCGAGGCTGATCACGTCACATGGACAGCACAGCGTCGCTGGTCTGATGAGCTGTTCGCCGATGGAGAGCTCGTGGCCACGAGCGGCCTCATCGAACAGCTGCGGCTGGTGAAGGACCCCGGCGAGGTCGCCAGGATCCGTTCCGCATGCGCGATCGCGGATCGGGCGCTGACCCACATCCGTCCCCAACTCGGCGACCAGCCGACCGAGGCGGAGTTCGCCGCCCTGCTCGACGCCACGATGCGCGACATGGGCGCCGCCGATGTCAGCTTCGAGACGATCGTGGCTTCGGGCCCGAACGGGGCGAAGCCGCACCACACGCCGTCGGATCGCACGATCGTCGATGGCGACCTGGTCGTCATCGATTTCGGAGCGCTCGTCGACGGCTACCACTCCGACATGACCCGCACCATCGCCGTCGGCGACGTCGGAGCGGAACGCACCCGGATGCTCGACGTCGTTCTCGCCGCTCAGGACGCCGGGGTGAAGGCGATCGTCGCCGGAGTCGATGCCGCAGAGGTCGATAAGGCCTGCCGGGACATCATCGACGATGCGGGGTGGGGCGATGCGTTCCTGCACTCCACCGGCCACGGCGTGGGTCTCGACATCCACGAGGAGCCCAGGGTCGGGGCCCGCTCCACTGCTACCTTGGACGCCGGTCAGGTGGTGACCGTGGAGCCCGGGGTCTACCTCACCGGTCTCGGCGGCGTTCGCATCGAGGACACCGTCCTCGTCACCGACGACGGTTGCGACCGTCTCACGCTGGCCCCCAAGAATCCGATCCTCGCCTGAGCGCGGTCCGCCCCCGGCACCGCTCCTGGCCGAACAGACAGGCCGAACGCCATGCCCCAGATCGCCACCGCGGACTTCAAGAACGGGATGACCCTCGACCTCGACGACGGACTGTTCCAGATCGTCGAGTTCCAGCACGTCAAGCCAGGCAAGGGCGGTGCGTTCGTGCGGACGACGCTCAAGAACGTGCGCAACGGCGCGGTTGTGGAGCGCACGTTCCGCGCCGGTGAGCGCATGGAGCGCGCCATCATCGACAAGCGGGAGATGCAGTTGCTGTACCGCGATGGCGACGACTACGTCTTCATGGACAACTCGACGTATGACCAGATGAACGTGCCATCGGCCACCCTCGGGGGCGTGGCGAACTTCCTGGTCGACTCGTCCATGGCGCTGCTCATGATGTACGGCACCGAGATCGTCGGCGTCGAGGTGTCGGCGTCGGTCGAGCTGACGATCGCTCTGACCGAACCGGGCGTCCAGGGCGACCGCGTCTCGGGTGCCAAGAAGCCCGCCACGCTGGAGACCGGCCTGGTCGTGCAGGTGCCGCTGTTCATCGAGCAGGGCGAGCGCATCAAGGTCGACACCCGTACCGGCGACTTCATCTCGCGCGCCTGATGGCGTCCGATCACGCCGACTCGACCGAGTCGTCCGACCGGTCCAGGCCCGACCAGGTCGGCAGCAGCGACTCCACCGGTCGTTCCGACGACGACATCGAGTCGAACCCGGTCGCGGTGTCGGAGCTCCCCGACGAAGTCGCCCAACGGCTCGGCGCCGATGCCGAGGTGGTCGGCTCCGAGATCGTGCTGCCCCCGGTCGTGCCGCAGGTCGCCGGCGGACGCAGCGAGGCTCGCGAACGTGCGGTGCACCTGTTGTACGAAAGTCGCATGAAGACCCGGACCGGACCCGAGACGGTCGCAGATCAGGTTGCGTCTCCGGATCCCTACACGGTCGACTTGGTCCGCGGCGTCGCCGAGTACCGCGACGAGCTCGATGCCGTCATCGGCCGACTTGCTCGCGGGTGGACGATCTCGCGCATGCCCGCACTCGATCTGGAGGTGTTGCGCGTGGCCTGCTTCGAGCTCGCCCACCGTCCCGATGTGCCCCGAGGCGTCGTGTTGGCCCAAGCCGTCGACCTGGCCACGAGGTACGGCACCGATGACTCCGCCCGCTTCGTCAACGGTCTCCTGGCCGCCGCCGCCGACGAGTTGCGCCCGGCCTGACACCGGGCCTGAGGCTGGGCCGGCCACAAGGGAGGCCAGGCGAGCATCACGATGCACCCGAGGTCGCCGAACGTGCGTCGCGAGCGGAGTGCTATCGTGCAGCCCTGACCGTGAAGGGGGTCCTGTGAGGCCCCTACGGACAGGAAGGAACTGCCAGTGGCAGAACGCGAGCGACGCCTGACGCGCCCCTACGGGGGCGTTTTTGTTGCCCGGACCCGGGTGATGAACGCCGAGGACATCCACCGGGCCGTCCGCCGGATGGCGCACGAGATCCTGGAACGCAACCACGGTGTGGATGACCTGGTGGTCATCGGCCTCCAGACCGGTGGCGTGGATCTTGCCCAGGCCCTCGCTGCCAGCCTCGGAGAGATCGAGGAGCTCGGCCCCGACGACGCTCCGGTCCCCGTCGGCGTGCTCGACGTCGCGCTGCATCGCGACGACATCGGCATCCGCCCGGTGCTGCCCGAGGAGGTGACCGAGATCCCCGTCGACCTCGACGGCCGCACCGTGATCCTCGTCGACGACGTGTTGTTCACCGGTCGCACGATCCGTGCAGCACTGGAAGCGATGGGCACCTACGGGAGGCCCCGAGCGGTGCAGCTGGCGGTCATGATCGACCGCGGCCACCGGGAGCTGCCGATCCGTCCGGACTACGTCGGCAAGAACATCCCGACCCGTCGCGACGAGCTGGTCGACGTCACGATGATCGGCGTCGAGCTCGGCGAGCTCCAGAAGCCGTAGGGAGGGAGCAACAGTGAACGGACACCTGCTCTCCATCGCGGACCTGACCCGGGCCGACCTCGAAGAGGTCCTCGATGTGACCGACTCGATGGTCGAAGTCAGCTCGCGGGCGATCCCCAAGGTGCCGGCGCTGCGGGGCCGGACCGTGGTGTCGCTCTTCTACGAGGACTCCACCCGGACTCGGCTCAGCTTCGACACCGCTGCCAAGCGGCTGTCGGCCGACACGATGAGCTTCGCGGTGTCGTCGTCCTCGGTGAACAAGGGCGAATCGGTCCGCGACACGATCGAGACGATCGAAGCGATGGGCATCGATGCGGTGGTCGTACGCCACCGCAGCTCGGGCGTGCCGGCCCAGATCGCCTCGTGGACCGACGCGGTCGTGATCAACGCCGGCGACGGCTGGCACCAGCACCCCACCCAGGCGCTGCTCGACAGCTACACGATCCGCAGCCACCGCGGCTCGCTCGACAGGCTGCACATCGGCATCGTCGGCGACGTCAAGCACTCGCGGGTTGCCCGCTCCGACATCGAGGCGTTCACCAAGCTCGGCGCCCGTGTCACGCTGGTGGCACCGCCCACCCTGCTGCCTCCGTCGACGTCGCCGTGGGATGTAGCGGTCAGCCACGACCTCGACTCGGTGATCCCGACGCTCGACGTGTGCTACCTGCTGCGGATGCAGCGGGAGCGCATGACCGAAGCGCTGGTGCCCACGCTCCGGGAGTACACGGCCTGCTTCGGCCTCACCTCGCAGCGAGCCGATCGACTTCCGAGCGACGCGCTGATCATGCACCCGGGTCCCATGAACCGCGGCGTCGAGATCGCGTCCGAGGTGGCCGATCGGCCGAACGCCGTCATCACCGAACAGGTCGCCAACGGCGTCGCCGTGCGGATGTCGGTGCTCTTCCTGCTCCTCGGTCCCGGACGAGCGGCCCTTCCGCCGCTCGACACCCCCGCAGCGACCGTCACGACCACCCTCGACTCTGGAGAGACCAAGTGAGCGCCGCTTCGCAGCACCCGACCGGCGAGTTCGTCATCAAGGGCGGGACGGTGATCGATGCCACGGGCCAACGCCGGGCGGACGTCGTCGTCGCCGACGGCCGCATCGTCGCAATCGGTGACGACCTCGATGCCCAGACCGTGATCGACGCCGGCGGGTGCCTGATCGCCCCGGGGCTGGTCGACTTGCACACCCACCTGCGTGAACCCGGCAAGGAAGAGGCCGAGACGGTCGAATCCGGTGCCCGCTCCGCTGCGCTCGGTGGGTACACCGCGGTGCTCGCGATGCCGAACACGTCGCCGGCGATGGACTGCGCCGCGGTCGTGAGAGAGGTGCTCGAGCTCGGCCGAGCGAGCATCTGCGACGTGCATGCAGCGGGAGCGATCACCGTCGGGCGCGCTGGTGAGCAGCTGTCGCCGATGGCAGAGATGGCGGCGCTCGGCGTCAAGATCTTCACCGACGACGGCACGGGGGTGCAGGACGACCGGCTCATGCGCCGGGCGCTCGAGTACGCCTCCGGCCTTGGCGTCACCCTTGCCCAGCACTGCGAGGTCGCCGCACTGAGCGAGGGCACCTGCATGAACGAGGGGGAGTGGTCGGCTCGCTTGGGCATGCCCGGACAGCCTGCCGAGGCAGAAGAGCTGATGGTCATGCGTGACATCGCATTGGCTCGTCTCACCGGCGCCAAGGTCCACTTCCTGCACCTGTCGACCGCCGGTTCGGTGGCGATGGTCGCTGCGGCCAAGGCCGGAGGGCTCCCGATCACGGCCGAGGCGGCGCCGCACCACTTCACGCTCACCGACGCGTGCTGCGCGAACTACGACGCCACCTTCAAGGTGCACCCACCGCTGCGCTCCGGTTCCGACGTCGCGGCGGTCGCAGCGGGTCTGGCCGACGGCACGATCGACGCCATCGCGACCGACCACGCTCCGCATCCGTCGGAGGAGAAGGAGCGCCCGTTCGACCAGGCGCCTCCAGGCATGTTGGGCCTGGAGTACGCCTTGGCGCTGGCGTTCACCCGCCTCGTGGACGGCCAGTCGGCCGACATCGACCCGGACGATCCCGATCGAGGTGGTGTGGCGGGCGCGGCCGGCGCGTACCTCGGCACTCGTCTCTCCGACGCGGACGTGATCGCCCGGTTGTCGTGGCAGCCCGCTGCGATCGCCGGCATGGCCGACCACGGCGGTCCGCTGGTGGCTGGCGGGGCGGCGAACCTCTGCGTGATCGACCCTGCGCATCGTTGGCGGATCGACGCCTCAGGCGGTGCGTCGATCAGTCGGAACGTGCCGTATGCCGGACTCGACGTGCGCGGCAAGGTGCGTCACACGATCTGCCGTGGCGAGGTGGTCGTCATCGACGGGACCGCACAGCGATGAGTGGTCGGTCCGCATCGAAGGAACGGTCCGCATCGAACGCGACCAACAGCAGCGCAGTGACGAACAGAACTGATGATGAGCGGTGGACGACGAAGGTGACCGGAGGAGTGAGACGGTGAGTGCGGCAGGCAATATCGAGGAGTCGGCAATCGTGCTGAGCGACGGCACGCTCTTCGAGGGCGAAGCCATCGGCTTCCGACCAGACAGCGGCGTGACGACCGGCGAGTTCGTGTTCAACACGGTGCTGTCGGGCTACCAGGAGGTGATCTCTGACCCCAGCTACGCCGGCCAGATCATCACCTTCACCTATCCCCACATCGGCAACTACGGAGTGAACGCGCACGACGATGAGTCGGTCCGTCCACGCTGCTCCGGCGTGGTCGTCCGCGACCTCGCCCGACGTCACAGCAACTACCGCGCCGAAGGCGACCTTGACGCCTACCTGCGTGCCTGCGCAGTGGCGGGCATCGCCGGGATCGATACGCGGCGCCTGACCCGGCACCTCCGTGACCACGGTGCGATGCCCGGTGTGTTCGGCACCGCGGATGAGGCCACGTTGCGAGCCGCTGCGGCATCCGCCGTCGGTACCGACGGCATCGACATGGTTGCGGTGGTCACGGCCGACGGTGTGAGCTCCTATCCGGCGGACGGCGCCGATGCGCTCGCTGCGGGCCGCAAGATCGTGGCGATCGACATGGGCATCAAGACCACGATCGTTCGCAACCTCACCCGCATCGCCGATCTCGACGTCGTCCCTGCCTCCACCACGGCCGCCGAGATCCTGGAGCGTTCGCCCGACGGCGTGTTCCTGTCGAACGGACCCGGGGACCCCGCTGCGGTTCAGACGGTGCCAGACACGGTCCGGGAACTGCTCGGCAAGGTGCCGATCTTCGGGATCTGCATGGGCCACCAGATGCTCGGCACCGCGCTCGGTGCGTCAACCAAGAAGTTGCCGTTCGGTCATCACGGCGGCAACCACCCGGTCCGCGACATCGCCACCGGCAAGGTGGAGATCACCAGTCAGAACCACAACTACATCGTCGATCCGGACTCGCTCGATCGCGTCGAGGTCACGCATGTGAACCTGAACGACGGGACGCTGGAAGGGTTCCGTTGCCTCGACGTGCCGGCGTTCGGCATCCAGTACCACCCCGAAGCCGGACCCGGCCCGCACGACAGCCACTACCTCTTCGACCGCTTCGCCGAGATGATCGACGAGCACCGCTCGTGACGACACCGCTCGTGACCGCACCGCTCGTGACGGCACCGCTCGTGACCGCACCGCTCGTGTCAGAGCAGCCGATGGTGACGCCGGACGGTCAGTCGATGCCGAGCACCTTGGCGACCAGGTCGGCCTCTTCCTCCAGGTTGGTGCCGATGTCGCCGACCACGGCCTTCTCCACCTTGGCGCCGACGAGCGGGATCTTCACCCGGAACTCGCCGCGCAGCTCCCGCACGGTGTCGTCGCCGTCGGTGGTGACATCGATCGTCGCGACCGCGTGGATGAGTCCGGCGGCCTGCACGGGCAGGAACCGCACCTTCGCGGTGAGCGCATCGAGGTCCCAGGTGGTCTCCTGCACCCACGCCACGTTGTTCGGATCGATGAACCGGGCGGCCTGCGATGGCAGCTTGGCGTCGACCCGGTACTTGATCCGCACCACCGCGGTCTTGGCGTCCTCGTCGTGGTCCAGGTCCAGGAGCTCCGGTGGCGCCATGTTGGAGAACGACTCGATGCCCGACCAGAAGCCAGGATCGAGGTACGTCGTCATGACGTCGTCTACGGGTGCGGTCCATCGTTGCTCGAAGCCGAACTTCACCGCACCAGAGTCGCACATCGCAGGGGTCGCCCAGCGCACCCCCTCACCTTGTTCACCCCACGCCCCCACACCTGCTGGCGCCCTTGGTGGCACCCACGGATTCCACGAGATGGAGCCGCAGCAGTCGAACGCAGCAAAGGACACCCATGCCCCGTCGTGACGACCTGGAATCGATCCTCATCATCGGGTCCGGCCCGATCGTGATCGGTCAGGCCTGCGAGTTCGATTACTCCGGCACCCAGGCCTGCCGGGTCCTCCGCGAGGAGGGCTACCGGGTGATCCTGGCGAACTCGAACCCCGCGACGATCATGACGGACCCGGACTTCGCGGACGCCACCTACGTCGAACCGCTCGTCGCGGAGGTCCTGGAGAAGATCCTCGACGTCGAGCGACCCGACGCGGTGCTGCCCACGCTCGGTGGCCAGACCGCGTTGAACCTCGCCATGGAGCTCGCGGAGTCGGGCGCGCTGGAACGCCGCGGCATCGAGCTGATCGGTGCCGACGCGGAAGCGATCGCGACCGCCGAGGACCGCGACCGGTTCAAGACCGCCATGTTGGAGATCGGCTTGTCGGTGCCGGAGTCGGGCATCGCCCACACGATGGACGAGGCCCGCGTCGTCGCCGACGGGCTGGGTCTGCCGGTCGTCATCCGCCCCGCCTACATCCTGGGCGGAAAGGGCACCGGCATCGCATCGACTCCCGACGAGTTCGAGCGTCTGGCGTCGCTCGGCCTGGAGGCGAGTCCGATCTCTGAGATCCTCATCGAGACGTCGATCGCCGGTTGGAAGGAGTTCGAGCTCGAGGTCATGCGTGACCGCGCTGACAACTGCGTGGTCATCTGCTCGATCGAGAACTTCGACCCGATGGGCGTCCACACCGGCGACTCGATCACGGTCGCTCCAGCCCAGACGCTGACCGACGTCGAGTACCAGCAGATGCGCGATGCAGCGTTCGCGTGCATCCGCCGCGTCGGGGTGGAGACCGGTGGATCGAACGTGCAGTTCGCCGTCAACCCTCAGACCGGAGAACAGGTCGTCATCGAGATGAACCCGCGCGTCAGCCGTTCGTCGGCGCTGGCATCCAAGGCGACGGGGTTCCCGATCGCCAAGATCGCTGCCAAGCTCGCCGTCGGCTACACGCTCGACGAGATCCCGAACGACATCACCCGCAAGACCCCGGCGAGCTTCGAGCCGACGATCGACTACGTGGTCACCAAGGTGCCGCGCTGGGCGTTCGAGAAGCTTCCCGGTGCCGAAGCGCGCCTGGGAACCCAGATGCAGTCCGTCGGCGAGGTCATGGCCCTCGGCAGGACCTTCCCCGAATCGCTGCAGAAGGCGATGCGATCGCTCGAACAGGGTCGTCTCGGCCTCAACGGCGATCCGGGCGAGGCCGAGTTCGACCAGGTCGCAACCCCCGAGCTGATCGCCCGGGCCAAGATCGGCAGCCCGGACCGGATCCTGTCGGTCGAGTCGCTGCTGCGCCGAGGTGTGACCGTCGACGAGGTTGCAGCGGAGACGCGGATCGACCCGTGGTTCCTCGACCAGATGCTGTCGATCGTGGAGGAGCGCCGCCATCTGGAGTCCGTCGGCGGGCCCGAGTCGATGACCAGGCGTGACTGGCGTCGGGCCAAGCGGTTCGGGTTCGGTGACGCCCAGCTCGGCTACTTGTGGGGTGCGGACGAGGCAACGGTGCGCGCCGCCCGCCTCACCGCGGGCGTGGAGGTCACCTACAAGACAGTCGACACCTGCGGCGCCGAGTTCGAAGCCACCACGCCGTACCACTACGGCACCTACGAAGACGACAGCGAAGTCGCGCCGTCGGGGCGCGACAAGGTCATCATCTTGGGATCGGGTCCGAACCGGATCGGCCAGGGAATCGAGTTCGACTACTGCTGCGTGCACGCATGCTTCGCGCTGGCAGACGCCGGCTACGAGACCGTGATGGTCAACTGCAACCCGGAGACGGTCTCGACCGACTACGACACGTCGGACCGGTTGTACTTCGAGCCGCTCACGGCCGAAGACGTGCTCAACGTGATCGATGCGGAACGCCGCTCGGCAGAGCAGGGCGGTGGATCCCTCAAGGGCGTGATCGTCAGCCTCGGCGGCCAGACCCCGCTCAAGCTCGCGAACATCCTGCCGCCCGAGTTGGTCCTGGGCACCGCCCCGGCGAGCATCGACGCGGCCGAGGATCGCGACCTGTGGGCGTCGCTGTGCGCTCGACTGGAGATCCCGCAGCCGGCAGGCGGCACCGCCCTGACCCTGGATGGCGCCCGGGAGATCGTCGAGCGCATCGGCTATCCGGCGCTGGTGCGGCCGAGCTACGTGCTCGGCGGCAGGGCCATGGAGATCGTCTATGACGACGAGGACCTGGAACGAGCGTGGGGTGCCATCACCGCGTCGGGTTCGCTCGGACGCGAAGGCGGGCTCTCGGCGGAGCGACCGGTGCTGGTCGACCGGTTCCTGGAGGACGCGACCGAGGTCGACGTCGACGCGATCCGCGACCACACCGGCGAGGTGATCATCGGCGGCATCATGGAGCACGTCGAAGAAGCCGGGGTCCACTCCGGTGACTCGGCGTGCGTGATCCCCCCGATCGGGTTGTCGGACGCGACGATCGCGATCATCGAGGAGTCGGTGCGCTCGATCGCCGAAGCTCTCGGCGTGATCGGCCTGATCAACGTCCAGTTCGCGATCAAGCGGTCCACAGCAGATCCGGGGATCGGGCAGGTGTTCGTGATCGAGGCGAACCCTCGTGCGAGCAGGACCGTGCCGTTCGTGGCCAAGGCCACCGGCGTGCCGCTCGTGAAGGTCGCGGCGCGCGTGATGTGCGGCGCCACACTGGCGGAGCTGCGAGACGAGGCGCTGCTGGTGCCCAAGGTCGACGGCGACCACGTGGCGGTCAAGGAAGCGGTGCTGCCGTTCAACCGGTTCCCCGACGTCGACGCCGTGCTCGGCCCGGAGATGCGTTCGACCGGCGAGGTGATGGGCATCGACACCTCTGCCGGCATGGCGTTCGCAAAGGCGCAACTCGCGGCGGGCGATCGCATGCCCACGAGCGGCACCGTCTTCTTCTCTCTCGCTGATCGAGACAAGGCGGTTGGGCTTCAGGCGGCGCAGCGCTTCAGCGATCTCGGCTTCGCCATCGTCGCGACGAGTGGCACGGCGGCGCATCTGCGCGGCAACGGCGTGGCGGTGGACCGCGTGGTCGCCAAGCTGCAGTCCGACGATGAGTCCGCTCCCACATCGACCCCGGACTCGGCAGCAGTCGACGGTGTCGACCTCATCGCCGGCGGCGAGATCGACCTGGTGGTGAACAGCCCCAGAGGCCGTGGCCCCCGAGCTGACGGCGCCCATCTCCGTCGGGCCGCGGCCGAGGCCCGCGTGCCCTTGCTGACGACCGCTGCCGCGGCGTTGGCGGCAGCGAACGGCATCGCAGACTGGACGAGCCGCGACCTCGGCGTCCGCAGCCTGCAGAGCTACCACGGCCGCACCGAGGCGAACTGACATGGCGTCTGGCCGATCGAGGCGGCGGCAACGCGGCATGCCGTTCGGCCGACGTGCCGCTCGTCAGTCAGGTGCAGCTCAGTCAGGTGCAGCTGGATCAGGGCAGCGCGCCAGTGGCGTCGACATGACCACCACGGTCGGTTCGGTGTCGCTCGTCGCCCCGGTCATGACGGCGTCGGGCACGGCCGGCTACGGCCCCGAGCTGTCCGCCTATGTCGACCTCGGTCGCATCGGCGCGGTGGTGGTGAAGTCGCTTGGCTCCGTTCCATGGGCCGGCAACCCTGCGCCACGGGTGCATTCCACACCGGCAGGGATGATCAACAGCGTCGGGCTGCAGGGACCTGGGGTCACGGTGTGGCGTGCCGGCGAGCTGCCCGACCTCCTCGCCACGGGCGCGGCGGTCGTGGTCAGCATCTGGGGGCGGTCGGTTGCGGACTTCGCCGCCGCAGCGGAGCAGCTCGTCGGCATCGGCGGCCGGGTCGTGGCGGTCGAGGTGAACCTGTCGTGTCCGAACCTCGACGGTGGCGCACACCTGTTCGCGCATGATCCGAAAGCGACCAGGGCGGTGCTCGCCGAGGTGGCGGCCGCGGGGCTGCCGATGTGGGCCAAGCTCAGCGCCAACACCGACCGGGTCGTGGAGGTCGCTGCCGCGGCGCAGGACGCAGGAGCGGACGCAGTCACCCTGGCCAACACGCTCCTGGGCATGGTGATCGACGTCGACGCACGGCGTCCGGTGCTCGGAGCCGGCGGGGGAGGGGTATCGGGCCCTGCCATCCACCCTGTTGCCGTGCGCACCGTCTATGACTGCTACGCCGCGTTGCCGGAGCTGCCCATCGTCGGCGTCGGTGGGGTGGTCGACGGCCGCAGTGCGGTGGAGCTGCTCCTGGCAGGTGCATCGGCGGTGCAGGTGGGCACGGCGAGCTTCGCCGATCCGCGGGCTGTCGGTGTGGTTCGTGATGAAGTGGAACAGTGGTGTTCTCGCTCCGGGGTCAGATCCGTGCGCGAGCTGATCGGAGGAGCACATGTCTGAGGCCGGTATCGAGGCCTTCATGGACGGGGAGATCTCCGACGACGTGCGTCGTCGGTTGGCGCTCGTCCTCGATGTCGACGACCTGGTGGAAGCAATGCGCCTGGGCGCGGCGATGCGCCCATGGTTCGGCGTTGCCAAGATCGGTCTCGAGCTGTTCTCGGCCGCCGGACCCGATGCCATCGGGGCCTTGCGTGACTTGGGCTACCAGGTGTTCCTGGATCTCAAGCTGTTCGACATCCCGACGCAGGTCAACCGCTCGTGTCGCGTGCTCGGAGCGCTCGGCGTCGAGTACCTGACCCTGCACGCGACCGGTGGTGTCGACATGTTGCGCGCCGGTGTCGAAGGTCTCGTCGACGGGGCGCACCACGCCGGTCTGCCCACGCCGACCGCGTTGGCCGTCACCGTGCTCACGAGCGACGATTCGGCACCGCCGCACATCGTTCCGAACCGGGTGCGCCTGGCGCTGGAGGGCGGCTGCGGCGGGCTGATCCTGGCGGCGGAGGACCTGCAGACGGCCCGGGAGCTCGCTCCTCGGCTCAAGCGTGTCGTCCCCGGCATCCGCCTTCCCGGCGACCCACACCACGACCAGACCCGCACGGCGTCTCCTCAGGACGCGGCGGCCAACGGCGCCGACCTGCTGATCATCGGTCGAACCGTCACGTCTGCATCGGATCCCCTCGCTGCTGCGGCTGCGGTCGCATCGGCGATCTGAATCGAGGCACGAGCCGTGGACGGGCCACTCGACGCAACGCCGTCACCGCATCGCTCGCCGGACGATCCGTCGGCCTGGCATGAGCATGAGTCGGACCGGGCCAGCGCGCTCGCGTGGGCCGCAGCGTTCCGCGAACGACGCGCGCAACTGCGGGCGGCGCTGAACGACGGGTCGTCGTCGCTCGATGAGCTCTTCGCTCGGGCAGCACACAGCGACGACGGAGCGGTGAAGCTCCTCTTCGTGCTCGAGTCGCTGCCGGGTGCCGCCAAGGTGGCCACTCGGCGTCACCTCGCGCTGCTCGGCATCGACGATGCCACACCGCTCGACGCCCTCACCGCCCAAGAGCGCGACGCGATCCTCCGGGACTTCCCGCTCGCGGAGCGTGCGTCGTGAGCGGCCTGGAGCTCCCTGACCGGACGGTGGTCGCTGTCATCAGCGGTCCTGGCGGGGTTGGCAAGGGCACGCTGGTCCAAGAGCTGGTCCGTAGCGACCAGGGCCTGTGGCTCAGCCGTTCGTGGACCACCCGGGCGCCGCGGGACGGCGAGAGCCTCGATGCGTACCACTTCGTCACGCCCGAGCGATTCCAGGAGCACATCGACGCCGACGGGTTCCTCGAGTGGGTCGACTTCTTGGACTACCGCCAGGGCTCACCGAAGCCCACCCCGCCCGAGGGTGCCGACGTCCTCTTCGAGATCGACGTCCACGGCGCGGCGCGGATCAACGAGCTGCACCCGACGGCGCTGCTCATCTTCGTCGACGCGCCCGATCGTGGCGTCCAGGAGGAGCGGCTCCGTGGCCGCGGCGACTCCGAGGAGCGGATCGCCCAGCGGCTCGCAAAGGCCAACGACGAAGTCGCCCGTTCGCTCGACCTGCCGTTCGTGCGGGTCACCAACGACGAACTGCCCCGGGCAGCCGAAGAGATCCGCGGTCTCATCGACGACGCACGTAGGCGCGCCACCGCCTGATCCCGGCTTGGGGCCCTGGGCCGTCTACACTGGTCCGCTGCCCGCAGTACGACCCCACCGATCCCACGGAGCACCAGTGGCCGACCGCTTCAACACCATGATGCAGCCCCCCGTCGAGGAGCTCCTCGACAAGGCGGGTTCCAAGTTCTCGCTGGTGACCCTGGCGTCGCGGCGTGCCCGCCAGATCAACACGTACTACAACCAGCTCGGCGACGCCCTCGGCACCGTCGTGCCGCCGCAGGTGACCTCGACGGCTCGCAAGCCGCTGTCGATCGCCTTCGAAGAGATCGACGCCGACAAGATCGAAGCCGTCGGCGGCGCCACCGGCAAGCCGGTTCCCGAAGCGCTGCTCGCTCAAATCGAGCTCGACGTCGACGGTGAGCCCGTCGCCGAGGTCGACCTCGTCGGCGTGCCGTCGCCGCAGGTGGACTGACCGCTCGAACCCAGGCGTTGGGGGGGGTCATGTCGAGTCTTGCCGGCCGGAAGGTCGTGCTGGGTGTATGTGGCGGGATCGCTGCGTACAAGGCGGTCGAGGTCTGCCGTCGACTCGTCGATCTGGGCGCGCACGTCGTGCCGGTGATGACCGACGGCGCGTCGCACTTCATCGGCGCGACGACGTTGTCGGCGTTGGCGTCCGAACCGGTGCAGCGATCGCTGTTCGACGGTGCGGATCCCATCCCTCACACCCGTCTGGGTCAGGGTGCGGACCTGGTGCTGGTCGCTCCGGCCACAGCCCGCCTGTTGTCCGCCTACGCACACGGCTACTCCCATGACCTGCTGACGAACGTCCTCATCGCCACACGGGCTCCGGTGCTCGTGTGTCCAGCCATGCACACAGAGATGTGGGAGCACCCGTCGGTCGTCGACAACATGGCGCTCCTGCGTTCGCGTGGCACCCACGTCGTCGAACCGGAGACGGGCCGCCTTGCGGGCGGTGACGTAGGAGCGGGTCGCCTCGCGGACCCCGAGACGATCGTTGCTGCGGCGACCGCGATCCTGTCCGGCTCGCCCGGTGTTCGGGACCCGCTGGAACCCACCGTACGGTCGGCGCCGGTGCAGGACTTCACTGGGGTCAAGGTGCTCGTCACTGCCGGTGGCACCCGAGAGCCGATCGATCCGGTCCGCTTCGTCGGGAACCGGTCCTCAGGCAAGCAGGGTCACGCCATCGCCGAAGAGGCAGCCGCCCGCGGCGCTGATGTCACGCTCGTGACCACGACCGATCTGCCGGTCCCGGTGGGGATCGAGCGCATTCGTCTGGACACCGCAGCGGAGATGCACCGCGCGGTGATGGCCACAGCCCCTGGCTGCCAAGTCGTCGTGATGGCCGCAGCCGTTGCGGACTTCGCCCCCGTGGCGGTCGCCGCCGACAAGATCAAGAAGCGCGACGGCGTCCCGATCGTGGAACTGGCACCGACGGTGGACGTGCTCGCGGCGCTCGGTGAGGGCAAGGCGCCCGGTCAGGTGCTCGTCGGCTTCGCTGCCGAGACGACCGACGTCGTGGCGAACGCCACCGACAAGTTGCAGCGCAAGAACGCCGACCTGCTGGTAGCCAACGACGTCGGCGCCCCCGAGGTTGGCTTCGAGCACGACACCAACGAGGTCTTGATCATCGGACGCGATGGCGACCAACATCATGTGCCCCTCGCCCACAAGCGGGACGTGGCACGAGCGGTCCTCGACCGCGTCACTACAGTCCTGCACTCCGTAGGGCGAGCAGATGAGGAGCAAGCATGAGCAGGTGGACGTTCACCTCGGAGTCAGTGACCGAGGGACATCCCGACAAGATGGCGGATCAGATCTCCGACTCCATCCTCGACGCCATCTTCGAGCAGGACACCGCCGCTCGGGTCGCGTGCGAGACCTTGGTGACCACGGGTCTGTGCATCGTCGCGGGCGAGATCACCACATCGGCCTATGTCGACATCCCTTCGATCGCCCGCGAGACCATCTGCGACATCGGCTATGACCGGGAGAGCTTCGGCTACGACGGCCACACCTGCGGCGTCATGGTCGCGATCGACGAGCAGTCGCCCGACATCGGCCAGGGCGTCGACGACTCCGAAGAGGTCCGTTCCGGCGCCGCCGGCGAGTCCGACCAGCTCGACAAGCAGGGCGCCGGCGATCAGGGGATGATGTTCGGCTACGCCGTCGACGAGACCGACGCTCTGATGCCCTTGCCGATCCACCTGGCGCACCGCATGGCTGAGCGCCTCGCCGAGGTCCGCAAGGCCGGCACCCTGCCGTACCTGCGCCCCGATGCCAAGACGCAGGTCACCTTCGAATACGAGGATCACCGGCCGGTCGCGCTCAAGACGGTGCTGATCTCCACCCAGCACAACGACGGAATCGACCGCGACACTGAGATCCGTCCCGACCTCATCGACCACGTCATCCGTCCGGTCATCCCGGAGCAGTTCCGCGACGACGACTTCGAGGTCTTCGTTAACCCGACCGGCCGCTTCGTCATCGGCGGTCCCGTCGGCGACGCCGGCCTCACCGGCCGCAAGATCATCGTCGACACCTACGGCGGCGCGGCCCGACATGGTGGTGGCGCCTTCTCCGGCAAGGACCCGTCCAAGGTCGACCGCTCGGCCGCGTACGCCGCTCGTTGGGTGGCGAAGAACGTGGTCGCCTCCGGTGCTGCGAGCCGGTGCGAGGTCCAGGTCGCGTACGCGATCGGTGTGGCGCACCCGGTGTCGATCCTCGTCGACACCTTCGGCACCGAGACGGTCGACCCGACTCGCCTCGACGCTGCGGTCCGCGAGGTGTTCGACCTGCGTCCCGCAGCGATCGTGCGTGACCTCAACCTGCGGAGCCCGGGCTACCGCGCCACGGCTGCGTACGGTCACTTCGGTCGGACCGGCGAGCGCTTCACATGGGAGAACACCGACCGCGTGGGTGACCTTCAGTCCGCCCTGGGGCTCTGACCATCCCGACATCACCAGATCCGGCCGGGACGTTGTTCCCGACCGAATCGATCCCGGCCGGACACGTCCAGGACCGAGCTGCTGGATCTCAATCAACCGATCAGCGGGCCCCGGCGACGTCTGGGGCTCGCTGCGCGTCGGTGCTCGTGGACGTTCCCGCGGTGGAACGCCCCTACGACTACTCGGTGCCGGAGGCGTTGGTGGGCCGGGTGGAGGTCGGCACCATGGTCCGTGTGCCGTTCCACGGACGGCGTGTCGCCGGCTGGGTGCTCGACCCGGAGTCCGAGCCGCCGCCTGGGGTCCGTCTGTCGCCGATCGCGAAGGTGTCGGGCGTCGGTCCCGACGCCGACGTCATCGACCTGTGCCGGTGGGCGTCGTGGCGTTGGGCCGGGCGGCTGCCGGTGCTCATGCGTGTCGGCTCACCGGACCGCATGCTGGGCCGTCGCCCACCCTTGCGGCCCCGCCCCGCAACCGTCGGCGACGCGGACCGCACCGCCGTCGACGCGCTCGGCGGTGGTGCCGGCGTCACGGTGTTGCGGGTGCCACCTGACGGCGACCCGACCCCGGTGGCGATCGCTGCCGCGCGTCTGGGCCAGGCATTGATCGTGCATCCGTCGGTGGTCGCTGCGGACCGCATCGCCCGTTCGTTGCGCCGCACGGGTGCCGCCGTCGGGCGCTGGCCGCAGGACTTCGCCGCCGCGGCGAGCGGCGCCACCGTCGTGGGTGGGCGGGCCGCGGTGTTCGCCCCGCTGCCGGCGCTGTCGGCGGTTGTCGTCTTCGAAGAGGACGACCCCGGCCTTCAGAACGAATCGTCGCCGACGTGGAACGCCCGCGAGGTGGCGGTCGAACGCGCACGCCGAGCAGGGGTGCCGTGCCTGTTGGTGTCGCCGTGCCCATCGGTGGTGGCTCGGTCCCACGCCGAACGTGCCGCTCTCGTGCCGTCCGGCGCCCGCAACGGCTGGGCGCCGTTGGTGATCGTCGATCGCCGGGACGAGGATCCGGGTCGTGGCGGCCTGTTCTCCTCGGCGTTCGTCGACGCGGCCCGCCAGACGGCGCGCTCCGGCGCTCGGGTCGTCTGCGTGTTGAACCGCACCGGCCGGGCTCGTCTGCTCGCGTGTCGCAGCTGTGGCACGGTCACCACGTGTGAGCGGTGCGAGGCGGCGGTGCACCTCACCGATCGTCTCGACCTCGTGTGTGACCGCTGCGGGGCGCGGCGACCCTCCATCTGCCTCGTCTGCGCCTCCACCGCGTTGTCGCTCCTGCGGCCGGGCATCACCCGCGCCCGAGAGGAGCTCGAAGCGCTGATGCGCGAACCGGTCGGCGTGGTCACGGCGTCGACGCCAACGGCCGAGGTCGCCGAGCAGCGCGTCGTGATCGGCACGACTGCGGTGCTGCACCGGGTGCACGGTGCCGGTCTGGTCGCGTTCCTCGACGTCGATCAGGAGCTGCTGTCGTTGGGCTACCGGGCGGCCGAAGACGCGATGCGGCTGCTGGCGCTTGCAGCCCGTGCCGTCGGCCACGGTGGGGGTCCCGACGCACCTGGAACCACGCGGTCCGCCCAACGAGGCCGGGTGCTCGTGCAGACGCGCCGCCCTGATCACGACGTGTTGCAGGCGGCCCTCCACGGCGATCCCGATCGGGTGGCGATGGCCGAAGCAGCGCGTCGAACGCTCTTGGGGTTCCCGCCGGCTGCCACGATCGCCGTCATCGGCGGTGCGGCCGGATCCGCGGTGGTTGACGCCCTGGGCCAACCACCCGGGGTAGAGGTGCTGGGTCCCGACGAGCGGGAGCAGTGGCTGGCTCGTGCCGATGACCCCGCTGCGCTGCTCGACGCGCTGGCATCGCTCGAGCGTCCGCCGGGTCGCCTGCGTCTCTGGGTCGATCCGGTCCGCACCCGCTGAGCGGTCGCGACGCTCAGGTCACCCCGGCAGGTGGCGAACGGAGCGCAACACCCGATACGCCTGCCGGGAGCGCACCCGTTCGGTCGGCCAGCCCTGGTCGGCGAGCCACGCCTGCAGCGAGTCGGACCCCAGGTGCTTCTGCACGACCCACCACGCTTCGCCACCGGCGGAGAGTCGTCCGAGCCAGGTGGTGCACACGTCGTGCAGCGCGGCCTTGCCGATGCGGATCGGCGGGTTCGACGCCACCAGGCCGACGCGGAGGCTGTCGGGGACCTCGTCGGGGGAGACGACCCGAACCCGATCGCCGACGCCGGCAGCATCCGCATTGGCTCGGCACAACGACCGCGCACGTTCGTTGACGTCGATCGCCCACACCGTGCGGGGCGTCGGGGCGGGCGCGTCGGCGGTTGCGTCGAAGTCGGGAAGGGCGGCGTCGGCAGCGGCAAGGCGCCTGGCCAGCGTGACGGCGATCGGCCCGTACCCGCAACCGACATCGACGACGTCGCCGTCAGGCCACTCGAGCACGGGAGGCAGCTCCAACAGCAGCAACTTGGTGCCCGGATCCACGCGGCCGGGGGAGAACACCCCGGCATCGGTGCGCAGCTGCAACGTCACGTCAGGCAGCACCAGGCGGACCTCGGACGGGCGTGAGGGTGCGGACGGCTGTTCGCTGAAGTACTGCCCACCGCTCGGAGCTCCAGTGGGGAACGGGTGGCTCGGGGCGGACACGGGGGTCACGGTAGCCTTGGCGCCATGTCTGGCCCCTACGCCATCCGCATCGTCGGTGACCCGGTGCTCACCCAGCGCGCCTCGGAGGTCACCGACATCGACGGACGGCTCGTCAAGCTCGCCGACGACATGCTCGACACGATGTACGACGCGCCGGGCGTCGGGCTGGCTGCACCGCAGGTGGGGGTGCAGAAGCGGTTCTTCGTCTACGACCTCGGCGAAGGCGACGGGGGACAGGTCCTGATCAACCCGGTGATCACCGACACGTCAGGCGAATGGGAGTTCGCCGAGGGTTGCTTGTCGGTTCCCGGCCTGCACTGGGACATCGTGCGCCCCAAGGAGATCGGCGTCTCCGGCGTGGACCTCGACGGCAACGACGTCGAGTTCGAAGCCGACGAGTTCTTCGCTCGGGTCATCCAACACGAGCTCGACCACCTCGACGGGATCCTGCTGCTCGAGCACCTCGACGACGATCAGCGCAAGGACGCAAAGCGGGCAGTGCGCGAGCTGCAGCTCGCGCACGACGACCAGAGCGCGTGTCTGACGCCCGAGCCCGCCGCCAAGAAGTCCTTCTTCCGGCTCCGCTGAGCCGATCGGACCGCCACCAATGCGCCTCGCCTTCCTCGGCAGCCCGTCCGCGGCCGTCCCCACGTTGCGTGCGCTCGTCCGCGCCGGCCACGACGTCGCGCTCGTGGTGTCAGGGCCCGACAAGCGGCGCGGGCGTGGCGGCGCTCGAACGCCGACGCCGGTCAAGGCCGCAGCGCTCGAGTTGGGCCTCGTCGTCACCGACGACCTCGATGCCGTCGCCGCAGCGGGCGTCGAGCTGGGTGTCGTCGTCGCGTACGGCAGGATCATCCCCGAGGCACTGCTCATGCAGGTGCCGATGGTGAACCTGCACTTCTCGCTGCTGCCGCGTTGGCGTGGCGCTGCGCCGGTCGAGCGAGCGATCCTGGCAGGTGACATCGCCACCGGCGTATGCGTCATGGACGTCGACGTCGGCTTGGACACCGGCGACGTCCACGCGGTCGCCACGGTCCCCATCGACGACCGGATCACCGCAGTTGAGCTGACCGAACAGCTCGCTGACCTGGGCGCCGGAGTACTCCTCGACTCGCTGACTTCGGGGCTGACCCGGGGCGTGGCGCAGTCGATCGATGGCATCACCTATGCCCGCAAGATCACCTCCGACGATCGTCGCCTGGATTGGTCCCTGCCGGCAGAGCAGCTCCAGCGGATCGTGCGAATCGGCGGAGCTTGGACGACGTTCGGTGACGACCGCTTCAAGGTGCTGTCCGCTCGACCGATCCCGGAGATCGACGCCGAGGTTCAGTCGGCGCTCGACGTGCCGGCGCTCGACGTGCCGGGGACGGTGCGCGGCACCTCGGTCGTGTGCGGCGACGGGACCTCGATGCTGCTCGAATCGGTCCAACCGCAGGGCAAGGCGCCGATGGACGCCGTCTCCTGGGTCAATGGCGCCCGCCCCGAGGGCAGGGTCCTCGGCCTCGAGCCATCGGAGTTGGGCATGGAGCAAGGGAGCGCCCGCACCGATGGCTGACACAGAGGGTGTGGCGTCACGTCAGCTCGCGCTCGACGCCCTGGCCCGCATCGACGACGACGGCGCGTACGCCAACCTGGTGCTGTCCGGCGTCCTCGACCGACCGGGTCCCGGCGGTGCGGCGCTGTCGACCCACGACAAGGGGTTCGTGACCGACCTCGTCTACGGCACAGTTCGCATGCAGCGGGCGCTGGACTTCCTCGTCGATCGGTTCCTGACCTCGGATCCGCCGCCAGCAGCCCGTCGGGCGCTGCGCCTGGGCGCCTATCAGCTCGCGTTCCGTGACGACCTGCCCGATTACGCCGTGGTCTCCGCCACGGTGTCCGCCTCGCCCAAGCGCTTCAGGGGCCTCGTCAACGCAGTGCTCCGAAAGGTCGCGACCGCGTCGGTCGACTACCCCGATGACGCCACCAGGCTCAGCTATCCCGACTGGATCGTCGAACAGCTCAGCAGCGACCTAGGCGAACAGGACGCGCTCGAGGCCCTGGCCGCCATGGACCGGGCGCCGAGCGTGCATCGTCGAGACGACGGCTATGTGCAGGACCTGGCGTCGCAGTGGGTGGCAGCGCTCGTCGGCGCCCAGGCGGGGGAGCTTGTGGCCGACCTTTGCGCCGCTCCGGGTGGCAAGGCAACCGCGATGGCCGCCACCGGTGCGACGGTCGTCGCCGCAGACCTGAACCCGGTGCGGGTCGGTCTGATCTCGACCAACGCGCACACGGTGCACAGCCCTGCGTTGTTTCCCGTCGTCGCGGACGGGCTCGTTGCGCCGTTCCGGCCGGGATCCTTCGACCGCGTGCTGCTCGACGCGCCGTGCAGCGGGCTCGGTGTGCTGCGTCGCCGGGCAGATGCCCGCTGGCGTATCGACCAGGAAGCCCCCGCACGGCTCGGGACGCTCGCGAGACGCCTCATCGACGCGGCCGTCCCGTTGGTTCGGCCTGGCGGAACCCTCGTGTTCAGCGTGTGCACGCTGACCGCCTCCGAGAGCATGGCCGTCGACGATCACATCGCCAGCACCCATCCGGCGCTGGAGCCGTTGCCCCCGCCGTCGGATCCGTGGCGGCCCTGGGGTCGCGGCGCGATCCTCTTGCCGCAGGTCGCCGACACCGATGGCATGTGCCTCTTCCGCTACCGGGTCCCGGCTGCCTGAGCGCCGGTCGGTACGATCGGACACATGACCGAACAGCCCCGTGTGCAGCAGGCCAAGGTGCTCACCGTGTCCGACGGCGTGATCGCCGGCTTACGCGAAGACCGCAGCGGCGTCGCCCTCGTCGAGCTCCTCACGGGCCACGGGTTCTCCGTGATCGAGCATCGGGTCGTGTCCGACGGCATCGAGGAGGTCTCCAACGCCCTGTCGTACATGGGGTACGGCTTCAACGGGCTGGTTGTGACGACCGGTGGCACCGGATTCGGTGTGCGCGACCTCACTCCCGAGGCAACCAAGCGCATCCTCGATCGATCGGCACCCGGCCTGGCTGAAGCGATGCGGGCGGTCAACCCCCTCGGACGCCTGTCGCGTGGCATCGCCGGGATCCGAGGATCGGCGCTGATCGTGAACACCCCCGGATCCACCGCCGGATCGGTCGAGATGCTCGAAGCGATCATCGACGTCATCCCGCATGCGCTCGACCTACTTGGCGGCGCATCAGGCGGACACCCCACCGCCGGTTGAGCTCCAAGCCCCCACGCCGCTTTGTCCCGCGCTGCAGCGGCGAACACCACCACAGCGCGGGACAAAGCCGGCTTCCCCTCCGGTCGGCTCTGCTCAACTCCTCCCTCCGGTCGGCTCTGCTCAACTCCTCCCTCCGGTCGGCTCTGCTCAACTCCTCCCTCCGGTCGGATCTGCTCAACTCCTCCCTCCGGTCGGATCGTCAACGACCGGATCTCGTTCGACCGTGTGGGGGTGTGGCGGTAGCATCGGGGTCGTCAAGTCGGACCGAGCAGCACGCTCGGACTCCGCAGCGACCACCAGCCACATGACCGCCCCCGCACACAACGACAGCACCGACGCGGTCGACCGCGAGTGCATGGTGCGCGCCATCGCCGCAGCGTCGACGGTCCGCTGCATCACGTCGCCCAACCCGTGGGTCGGTGCGGTCGTTCGCAGCCCCGACGGCTCGATGTTCACCGGCGCCACCGAGGCGCCCGGTGGCGCACACGCCGAAGTCGTCGCCTTGCGTGATGCCGGCGACGCCGCCGCGGGTGCGACGCTCTACGTCACGCTCGAGCCGTGCAGCCACACCGGTCGCACGGGTCCCTGCACCGCAGCGATCATCGATGCCGGAATCAAGCGAGTGGTGGTCGGTGTGGTCGATCCCGACGAACACGTCAGCGGTACGGGTGTCGAGCAGCTTCGAGCAGCGGGCATCGACGTCGTCATCGGCGTCAAGGCCGACCACGTCGCGGCACAGCTCACCGCGTACCTCCAGCACCGTCGGACGGGCCGCCCATATGTGGTGCTCAAGCTCGCGGCCACGCTCGACGGTGGCACCGCTGCACCCAACGGATCGAGCCAGTGGATCACGTCGCCAGAGGCCCGCGCCGATGGTCACCGACTGCGCGCCGAGTCCGATGCGATCCTCGTCGGCGCCGGCACCATACGTCGCGATGACCCGTCGTTGACCGTGCGCGACTACCGACCGCCGGTGCTGCCAGCCGACGGCAACGCGGATCCCTTGCGGGTCGTGCTCGGATCCGTCGACGAATCGGCCCGCGTGCAGCCCTGCTACTCCACCTCGGGCAACCTGGGCGATGTGCTCGACGACCTGGGTTCAAAGGGCGTGCTGCAACTGCTCGTCGAAGGCGGCGCGAACGTCGCAGGCGACTTCCACCGTGCCGGGCTCGTCGATCGCTACGTGATCTACACGGCTCCTGCGCTGTTCGGCGGCGACGACGCCAAGGGCATCTTCGGCGGCAACGGCGCGTGGGACATCTCCGAGGTCCGCCGTGGCACCTTCGTCGCAGTGGAGCGCGTCGGTGCCGACCTGCGCATCGAGATGGTCCCCGATCGCCCCGTCGACGACGTCGACGGCACAGACCTAGCCGCCGGCGAGGGAGGGCACTGATGTTCACCGGGATCGTGGAAGAGCTGGGATCGGTCGAGTCGCTCGTCGGTCCTCGACTGCGCATCCGGGCTTCCAAGGTGCTCGACGACGTCACCATGGGCGCCTCGACCGCGGTCAACGGCGTGTGCCTGACCGTGGTCGCCTGGGGCGACGACTGGTGGGAGGCCGACGTGAGCGACGAGACGTTCGCTCGCACGTCGCTCGGTGCGCTGGCTTCGGGCGATCCGGTCAACCTCGAACGCCCCGTGCGCCTCGAGGACCGCCTCGGCGGCCATCTGGTGCAGGGCCACGTCGACGCGGTCGGCACCGTCGTCGATCCCGCACCCGAACTGCGCGTGACCATGCCGAACAACCTCATCCGCTATGTCGTGGAGAAGGGTTCGATCACTGTCGACGGCGTCAGCCTGACGGTGGTCGACGTCGTCGACGACACGTTCAGCGTGGCGCTGATCCCACACACCGCCGAGGTCACCACCCTCGGCGTCCGCCAGCCGGGTGATCCGGTCAACCTCGAGGTCGACGTGATGGCCAAGTACGCCGAGCGTCTGCTCGGTGGGGTCCTCGATCGCACCCGCTCCGAATTGGAGAACCCCAGTGAACCGTGAGCCGTTGTCTGAGCAGGGGAGCGAGCACTCTGACTTCGCATCCATCGAGGACGCGGTCGCAGCGATCGCCCGTGGTGAGATCGTCGTGGTCGTCGATGACGAGGACCGGGAGAACGAAGGCGATCTGATCATGGCGGCAGAGGCCGCTACCCCGGAGAAGATCGCGTTCTTCGTGCGTCACACCTCCGGCGTGATCTGCGCCCCCCTCCTCGGCGAGCGCCTCGACGAGCTCGACGTGCCGCTGATGGTGCACGACAACACCGAGTCGCACCGCACTGCGTTCACCTACACCGTCGACTACGTGCACGGCACCAGCACCGGCATCTCCGCTGCGGATCGTGCCGCCACGCTGCGAGCCTTGACCGACCCGGCGACCACGCCGTCCGACCTTGCTCGACCCGGTCACATCTTCCCGTTGCGCTACGCCGACGGCGGCGTCCTCAAGCGGGCGGGTCACACAGAAGCGGCGGTCGACCTCGCTCGCATGGCGGGTCTGTACCCGGCTGGCGTGTTGTGCGAGATCGTCAACGACGACGGAACCATGGCCAGGGTGCCGGACCTGGTCGAGTTCTGCCGGACCCACGGCCTGTTGATGATCTCGATCGCGCAGCTCATCAAGTACCGACGTCAGAACGAGAAGCTGGTCAAGCGCGTCGCCGAAGCCCGCATCCCCACGCCGTGGGGCGACTTCACGTGCTACGTGTACGAATCGGTGCTCGACGGCGAACAGCACGTCGCGATGGCCAGGGGTGCGGTGCAGGGCGAAGAACAGGTGCTCGTCCGGGTGCACTCTGAGTGCCTCACGGGTGACGTCTTCCACTCGCTGCGCTGTGACTGCGGCGTGCAGCTCGACGCGGCGATGGCGAAGATCGCAGACGATGGCCTCGGCGTGCTCGTCTACCTGCGCGGCCACGAGGGGCGAGGGATCGGCCTCGCGCACAAGATCCGTGCGTACAGCCTGCAGGAAGAGGGTCGGGACACCGTCGAAGCGAACCTCGAGTTGGGTCTGCCCGTCGACTCCCGGGAGTACGGCATCGGTGCGCAGATCCTCAACGACCTCGGCATCACGACCATGCGGTTGATGACGAACAACCCGGCCAAGTACGGCGGGCTGGAAGGCTTCGGCCTCCAGATCACCGAACGCGTTCCGGTGATGTCGGCGCCGAACCCGGAGAACATCGACTACTTGCGCACCAAGCGAGAGAAGATGGGTCACCTCCTCGAGAACCTCGACGACTGAACGGCGGACGAAGATGGGTCGTAACTTCTCCAACCCCCCGGGCAGCGAGGTCGCCGTCGACGGGACGGGTCGCTCGATCGGCATCGTCTGCGCCCGTTGGAACGACGTGATCACGGGTCGCCTGCTCCAGGGTGCGACCGACACGCTGGCGGTCCGTGGGGTCGCCGAGTCCGACGTGGACGTCGCCTGGGTGCCGGGTGCCTTCGAGCTGCCGCTCGCTGCGCAGGTGATGGCCCGCACCGGGCGCTACGACGCGGTGATCGCGATCGGTTGCGTCATCCGTGGTGACACGGCGCACTTCGAGTACGTCGCCGGCCCGGCCGCCGAAGGGATCATGGACGCCCAGTTGCGGACCGAGGTGCCGATCGTCCTGGCGGTGCTCACCGTGGAGGACCGTCGACAGGCACTCGTTCGTTCGGTGCTGGGCGGCGACGTCAGAGGCGACAACAAGGGTGCAGAGGCGGCGGACACGGCGCTCGAGATGGCGCACGTCCTCGCCGAGCTGCGAGCCGGCTGACCGGAGTTCGGCGCACGTCGCTGCGGCGGGGCCGAACAGACCGCGGCAGCGCGGTCCTGTCGCATGGCGGTACAGCGGTTCCATCGGAGCGCGTGCAGGCCGAGCAGCGGCCCAGCGTGCCCCTTTGGCGCCCGTCAGGACCAGGAGCGTCGGGCCGCCGCGAACGCCGCGACGACGGCGAGCGAGGTCGCCACGTTGAGCGAGTCCACGCCCGGGGCCATCGGCACCCGAACTGCTGCGTCAGCGCCGTCGATGGCGGCAGCGGAGAGCCCCGGTCCTTCGGCTCCGACGACGAGGGCGACAGGGTCGTCGAGCAAGCCGGCTGCCGCTGCCTGATCGACGTCGATCGCCCTGGCGCCCGGAGTGAGCGCCACGATCCGGAATCCGAGGGAGCGCAGCGGTTCATATCCGTCCGGTAGCGGTCCGATCCGGGTGTGGGGGAGCACCGCCGCCCATCCGGACGAGACGCGGATGGACCGTCGGTAGAGCGGGTCTGCGGTGCGTGGATCCATGGCGACGGCATCGATGCCGAACGCGGCGGCGTTGCGGAACAGCGATCCGAGGTTCTCGTGGTCGTTGAGGCTCTCGGTGACGATCACCCGCCGGCAACCGGCGAGGACATCGTTCGCCGTCCGTTCAGGAGGGCGATGAGCGGATGCGAGCACCCCGCGGTGGATGTCGAAGCCGACCACCCCGGCGAGTACGCGCCGTTCCGCCACGTAGAGCGGAACCGTGGGAGCCAACAACGCAAGGAGCGGTGCGAGGGCGTCTGCTCGGCTGGGGGTGAGCAGCACCGAACGCAGCGGAGCTCCGGAACGGATGACCACATCGAGCGCCACGGCGCCTTCGACGATCGCGCAGCCGGTGTCGATCCCGACAGCGGGACTGTGGGCGCTGCCCGGAGTCCCGTCACGCCCTGCGGCCGCCCGCGCAGCCGCGTCGTTCAGGTGGTGGTAGTCGACCAGGCGGGGGTCGTCGGGGTTCTCGATCCGCAGCACCACGTCATTCTGGTGCGGGTTCGGGACTCAGGAGCCGACCGGGATCGACTGTGCAACGAGGAGCTTGCGGAACTGCGCCTCGGGGACCGGTCGTGAGTAGCGGTAGCCCTGCGCGTAGGTGCATCCGAGCTCGCGGAGTGCCCTCTCCTGGTGCTCCTCCTCGATGCCTTCGGCGACTACCCGGACACCGAGCTCCCGGGCCAGGTCGAGCACGGCGGTCACGATCTGACGGTTGGTCTGACGGTCGAGGCCTTCGACGAACGAGCGGTCGATCTTGAGCACGTCGAACGCGAATCGCTGGATGTAGCCGAGCGACGAGTAGCCGGTGCCGAAGTCGTCGATCGCGAGGCGGGTGCCGAGTGCCCGGAGTCGCTCCATGCGCTCCTGGATCACGTCGGTGTCCGACAGCAGGTTCGACTCGGTCACCTCGAGGACGAGCCGATCGGCGGGAAGTCCCGTGCGGCGCAGGATGTCGGTGACGACCGGGACGAGGCGTTCGCCGTGGACCTCCTGCGCCGTCAGGTTCACCGAGATGGTAAGTGCCTCGGCGATCTCGGGCATCGAGTCGCGCCACGAGGCGAGGTCCCGACATGCTCGCTCCATCATCCATTCGCCCATCTGGCCGATGAGCCCGGTCTCCTCTGCGAGTGGCACGAAGATCGCCGGCGACAGCAGCCCGCGGCGAGGATGCTGCCAGCGGATCAGTGCCTCGCAGCCGACGATCTGGCGGGTGTGGATGTCCACGATCGGCTGGTAGTGCGCCATGAACTGCTCGGTGTCGATCGCCCGGGCGAGATCTGCCCGCAGCTCCAGGCGGTCGAAGCTGGCGGTGTGCATGTGCGGTTCGAACACGACGGACTGCCGCTTGCCGAGCTGCTTGGCCCGGTACATGGCGGTATCGGCGTTGCGAAGCAGCACCTCGGCCGCGGTGTCGCGGTCGTGGTCGAAGGCCACGCCGGCAGATCCGGTGATCGACAGCTCTCGGCCGTCGATGTCGAAGGGCCGTTCCAGGGACGACAGAAGGCGATCGGCCAGCTCCAGCACCTGAGCTTCACCATGGGCGCGTTCCAACACCACGATGAACTCGTCGCCGCCGGCACGGGCAGCGATGTCGCCGAACGCCAGGCTCTCCTTGATGCGCTCCGCGATCGAGTACAGCAGCCGGTCGCCGAAGCCGTGACCGAGGCTGTCGTTGATGTCCTTGAAGTCGTCGATGTCGAGGGAGATGACCGAAACGGTGCTGCCACCGGCGTTGCGTCCGAGCATCCCACCGAGCTCCTCGGCAGCGAGCACCCGGTTGGCAAGCCCCGTGAGGGGGTCGTGGGTCGACTGGTACCGCAGCCGCTGCATCATCGTCGTGCGTTCGGTGACGTCTCTGGCGTTCAGCACGAAGCCTTTGACGGCTTCCTCCTTGCGGAGGTCGGTGACCGATGCCTCGAGGTGGACCCAATCGCCGAGCTCGTTGCGGAACCCGAACTCGATGAGATCTGGATGGTCCGACGCAGAGCGAGGGGCCCGGAGTGCGAAGTCCCAGTCGATGCCGCTGTCGCGGAAGGTCTCATCGAGCGTCTGGCCCAGCAAGGTGTCGGTCGTGGTGCCGATGGCTTGCTCGACCGACGGGCTGGCGTACTCGATCCGACCGGATGATCCGATGACGAGCAGCACGTCGCTGGAGTTCTGCACGAGCGCCTTGAACCGCGCTTCGGACAACTGGCGCTGCTGTTCTGCTGCCTTGCGGTCGCCGATCTCGCGAGCGTTGAGGACGACGCCGTGGATGTTCGGGTCGCTGTGCAGATCGACGCCGACCACCTCGAACCAGTGGTAGGTCCCAGCGTTGTGGCGCAGTCGGAGTTCGACCGGGGACCGGTCCCCGAATCGGATGTCGGCCAGGACCTTGTCGGCCAGTGCTCGGTCGTCGGGGTGCACCAGATCGAGCGTGTTGCGGATGCCCCCGAAGTCCGACGGGTACCCCAGGAGCCGTTCGGCGACCGGCGACACGTAGGTCGGGCGTCCGGACTCGTCCATGATCATGACGATGTCGGACGAGTTGTCGATGAGCGCCCC
>Ga0209023_10001599_pt1 | contig 30053 bp, 22 predicted proteins | sample LakOneMetagenome_FD_187468 | JGI IMG/M metagenome (GOLD analysis project Ga0209023, IMG submission 187468) | Freshwater and sediment microbial communities from Lake Erie, Canada (SPAdes) (version 2) | ecosystem: Environmental > Aquatic > Freshwater > Lentic | place: Lake Erie, Canada...
AAAAAAATCCCCCGGTTTTTTATACCGGGGGATTGTATAGCTGTTATTTATTTACTGCTATTGTATCACAACTCTGCACATGGTCAGGCGGTTGCCGTTTCTGTCAACAACTTCAACCCAGTACAATCCTTTGCCATTAGCTCTCATATCCACATCCATCCTGTCGTAAGGTCTTCCAATGGTGTAGTTCTGTACTTTAACACGGTCGCCTTTGGCATCGTAAACAACTATACCCCTTGGTAATACATTGTTTGCTACACTGTAGTAACGTACCTGGAACTGGCCACTGTTTGGATTAGGATAGATAAAGCACCTGCCACTGGCAGAATCCTTGATCGTTACCGTGTTGGATGTATTGGTACAACCATTAACATCGGTAACACGCAAACTGTAGTCGCCCATTCCATCCACATCTACCTGGATAGTACCGGTACCTAAACCGCTCAGTACACCCAGTGCAGGACTGGTCAATGCCACTCCGTTACGTAACCAGGTATAGGTTGATGCCGCATTAGGTGATACGGTTGATGATAAGGTTGTTCTTAAGCCAGGGAATAAGCTGGTATAAGGACTGGCGCTTATCACTACCACCGGTAATGGATTCACTGTCAGTATCGCATTTCTGGTGATCGCTGCTGCACAAGGTGCGGCTCCGGTAACTACACAACGGTATTGATAGCCGCTCATGCTCACCGGTGGTGCTGTAATGGTCAGTGTGGCTGTGGTAGCTCCGCTGTATACACCACCATTGGTTATGTTGGTGAATGGTGGGTTACCATTGTTGGTGCTTACCTGCCATTGATAGCTGAATGGTCCTGTTCCGCCCGTTACTGCTGCCGTAAATGTAGCTACCTTGTCGGTACATACTGTCTGGTTAGCAGGTAAATTGGCGTTCACCGTTGCAGGATCGTTTACTGTTACCACTACCGTTCTTGGCGGTGAGGTACAAGTGCCTGGTCCGCTGCCCAGGAATACAATGCTGCCATTGAAGTTCCTTGGGTTATTGGCCGGTGTACCTGGTGCATTCGGGCCACCCCATCCTACGTTACCATCGGTAATGATATCTACACCACCATTGCTGTACGTTACAACCGTTCCTGTTCCATTGGTATAGGCTGGGAAGGTTGCTCCGGTCATGTCAATGGCAATGGCATAAGTAGCTCCCGCAGGTACCTGAAGGTTTAAGCCACTTACCAGCTGGTTCATTGCACCGGCTGTAACTGTGCTGGCTGCCGATCCAAACTGTACAAAGCCATTGGCTGCACTGATAGGACCTGGGTTACCTGCATTACCCGTGGTTTTGTAGAATACTGTTGATGTAACAGCTCCCGATCCAAAGGTATTGCTTGATATACTGCTCAGCGTTACCGGGAAGGTATTGTTATTCTTAACATTGAACGTAACCAGGTTATTACCGTTACCGCCCGCCATTGGTGTGGTTGGGGTGGCTGTGGTAGTGATCAGGTTATTTACCGTTACCTGGTAAGGATATACACCTGATGGTGTTGGCCTTGCCCATACAGAATCAACTGCTGTGCCCGCTACATATGGTATCGTTGCCGCTGCATTCGAGAATAATCCTGCTGCAGGGCTCCATACCGCCGGACTGGCTGGTACACCCACTACATAGGTAAACTCAATCTCCCAGTTGGTCAGCGTACCCACATCTATCGCACCTCCATCATACATGGCAAGTGTGTAGTTACCATTCACGTTAGCAGGGGTAAGTGAGCTTATCAGGGCTCCGTAGTTGGCCATATTGGCTGTATAACCCGTTGGTGCTGCAGGTCCATTACCCGTTGCCGCAATCTGGCCATCGGCCCTGAATGAGGATGAGTAAGGGTTTGTACCTGTGCTTACCGCCGGTGCTCCCGCTGCCGATGTAAAGATCGTGTTGCTGAAGCCGGTAGTTACACCACCAAAGGTATTTGATAAGAAGAAGTCAAGATTAAGCACATTATTGTTCGGTGCTTTCAGCGCTATTACCAGATCTCCGATAAAGGTATGCGGTATGGTCATCTTAACACGCATGCCGGTTACCGTTGCATTGGCTGGTATACCACTTACTGCTATCGCATGTGATGCACCGGCCTGGTTGTTATCTGGTATAGCTACTGATATGGTTCCTGAGTTAAAGGCTACCGTGCTGGTTGTTGAAGAAGAACTCTTCAGTTTAACCGCAGGATCTCCCAGGCACATCGTAACTGAACTTGGTGTTACCGTTGGCGCTGGTGGTGTATAATTCACCAGTGCTGTGGCTGTACCCACACAACCAGTGGCTGTATTGGTAGCGGTTACCGTATAAGTAGTCTGTGCTGTTGGTGCTGCATATACCGTAGTCAGGTTCTGACCCGCATATGCTGTAGTAGCCGTATTGTTGGTATACAAACCTCCAAAAGGAGTCCATACATAAGTAAGGTTCGGTAATGGTCCGCTGCCTGGTGTGGTATAGTTGATCGTGATAGACCAGTTGGTCAATGTACCAAAATCAGTACCTACCGCATCTCCCATCGCAAGGGTCCATACACCATTGGCTACTGTTGCTGTAGGATACAGCCCTGCCCAGGTATTTACTGTTTGTATATAACCTATCGGGCCACTGCCTGCACGGGCTTCAGCTGCAAACACACCCGTACGTGGATCCGGTGCTCCGCTTATAGCCGTTGTGCTAAGTGAACTGAACGTAGTATTCGTAAAGTTATCACCTGCATTACCACCAGCACCATTATCTAATCTCGACACCAGGTCAAGGATAGCATTATTAGGCGCTTTCAGGTTCAAATTCACATCTCCTACCCAGGTATGATTGATGTTGACATTTACCTTGGCATCCGTAATAGTAGCATTGGCTGGTATACCCGCAACAGTTAAGGTGCTGATTGCTGCTGCATTCGTTCCGTCAGGAATCGGTACACTGATCGTTCCTGAGTTCACTGTTACACTGCCAGGTACTGGCGGTGGTAACTGCGTTACCGTTAAGGCCGTACCACTGATACCAGCCACACCACCGCAACTTACCGGCGGAGTAACCACCAGGTTAGGTAATGGATTAACAGTTAAAGTAGCACAGTTCGATACGTTGGTAGGTGGTGTCCATGGTGCACAGATACCACTCAATACACAACGATATGCATATCCGTTCATCGTACCATCTACCGGTGTGATCGTTAATGTAGGGCTTGTTCCACCTGCATATGGTGGTAAAGTTGGTACATTAACCCAGGTACCTCCTGTACAACCAGATGTATTCATCTGCCATTGATAAGTAAGGCCTGTACCGGTTCCACCTACTGTAAAGGTGGCTGTAGTTCCTGAACAGTTTACACGGCTAACCGGCTGTGTAGTAACCACAGGACGCTTGTTAACGGTGATCGTTACCTGCGCTGATGCCTGGCAACCTCCCGGTACGGTTGTACGGGTTACTGTATAGGTTGTTGTATTCTGAGGAGATGCTGCTACAGGGTTTGAAGTAGTTGAACTTAAACCGGCCGCAGGGCTCCATAAGAAGGTACCGGTTGATTGAGGTCCAAGACCTGTATTGGTACCTACGATTGAGAAAATATTATTTACATTGGCTGCGCCACCACCTACATTACATCCGGTGCCACCATAGCCCCAGCCTGTACAAGGTGTTGCAAAACCACCACCAGGGTTCTGCCATGCGTATTCGTTACCCACTACTGGGGCTCCGTAATTACCCCAGAACCACTGGCCACCGGTTGCAAAAGCCATATTCACCTGGAACGACATCCAGTACCTGCCTGCTGTTAAAGCTACAGCTGATGGAAGCGTTACCGTATAGTTACCGCCTACCCTGGTGAAAGTGGTCAGGTTAGTGAACGATGCAATAGTTGTTCCTGGCAGGTTAGTACCAGCATTGGTATAGAAGAACACATTCACTGATGTAGGAGCTCCGGTACCAATACCATTGGCCGTAATACCCGTTACATTCCAGTTACCGCCTGAAGGTACCACAAAGTCATCTGCAGACTGGCTGTTGAACGCAACGTTAGCTGGTTCAAATACCTGTGATGGTGAACCATTCACAACAGTCGTTCCTTGTGTATATAATGTACCAGGTGCACTTACTGAACCTGCATCATACACAGTTAACAAAGTAGGATCTCCTTCGCACAATGTAGTACCAGGATCTGCTACGATAACCAAATTAGCATTAGGGTTAACGGTGATCGTGAATGTACGTGCTGTACCAAAGCAGGTAGTAGCACTGGCCGGTGTATAAGTGATCTGCACTTGTCCGTTACCTGAACGTAGGCCCGGAGTAGTTAAACCGCCTGTAACACCACCAATATAAGAAGAACCACCGGCACCGCTCTGGCCGCACCAGTTATTAACGTTATTATATAAACCAGATCCGCCGGTTGTACCGCCACCGATACCACCTGGCTCTGCTGTTGCAGAACCTCCCTGGTTACTGCCTATCTCTGTGCCTCCGGCACCACCAACACCTAACGCTCCGGGGAATCCGTTTGTAGGACCAGGGCTGAATGTGGTAATACCACCAGCACCACCAGCTGCCTGCGTACCGCCTGTTGGTACAGGACCTTCTGAGCCTGGTACACCTGGCCATCCGGCACCACCGCCACCACCATAGTAGCCGCCACCGCCGCCACCGCCGGTTCCACGTCCGCAACCTGCAACACGGTTAGCGCCTGCGCCACCGCCGCCACCAGCTACAAGCACACGGTTAGCTAATGCATAAGGAGCAATCCTTACATCACTGGCTCCGCCGCCGCCACCGCCTTGTGCTGTTGCACAACCGGCATTGGCACCAGCTGCACCACCACCATTAAAGCCGCCATTGATTGATGTGGCAGCTCCACCGCCTACATATACATTCAATACCTGGCCTGGTGTTACTGCAAGGTTACCTTCGGCATAACCGCCTAAGCCACCTACTGCAGCGCCAAGGGCATTACTGTTACCCTGTGCTCCCCATGATTTTATACTTACTGAAGTTATACCTGCTGGTACTGTATAAGTTTGTACAGCACCGGTATAAGCAAATGTTGTTGTTATTGGCGTACTTAATCCTGTTACCGGTGTAACTGTAATAGTTGCCACCAGAGGAGTAGTACCCGGATTCTGTGCTATAAATGAAGGTATATTACCCGTTCCGGCTGCTGCTAAACCAATCGCAGGGGTATTGTTTGTCCACTGGAATACTACTCCCGCAGGCGTTCCTGTAAAGTTTACAGGCGCTGTTGGTGCATTCTGGCAAACTACCTGGTTTGGTATTGCATTTACTGCAGGCGTTGGGTTTACTGTTATTGTAAAATTGATGCTAGGACCGGTACAGATTGTAGTTACATTGTAGTTCAATACTACTTGTCCGTTACCTGATTGAATATTGGTTGTAATTGCACCGGCAGTTACACCACCAGTGTAAGAGGTACCACCGGCACCACCGCCACCAGCTCCTTTATCATTACCAAGGCAAGCCACAGTTCCCGCAGAACCGCCGCCACCGCCACCGCCGCCAAGCTGGCCACCGCCACCGCCGCCGCCGCCGGGGATACTACCAAAGTTAAAGCAGCAGCAAGCCTGGCCTGCACCACCATCACCACCAGTTGCGCCTGTACCCGCTAAACCAGGGGCACCTAAGAAACCTGCGCAACCAATACCGGCTCCGCCAGCTGCTGTTCCGATCGCTCCAAATCCGCCACCGGCTACACCACTGTTGGTAACAGAATTACCTCCATTGGCTCCGTTGCCATCACCGTTACCTCCGGTACCACCGGCACCAGGAGCACCAATAATACCTTCGCAACCGCCACGGCCGCCACCGCCACCACCGGCAGCTGTTAAGATACGGTCGGCTGTTGTTGCACCAGGGAATCTTACATCACTGGCACCACCGCCGCCGCCTGAATTGGCATTACCGCCTGCACCACCGCCATTAAATCCGGCTGTAGGGGTACCACCGGCGCCGCCTACAAATATATTAAGCACCTGGCCGGCTGTTACCGCCAAAGTACCTGTTGCTCTTGAACCTTTACCTCCTGCACCACCGGCTACTGTACCACCATTATTGGTACCTGATGCTCCGGATCCGCCTTCTGCACCCAATGCGGTAAAGTTGATAGAAGTTACACCGGCAGGTACCGTAAAGGTCTGCGCACCACCCGTAAAGTTGAACGTAGTGGTAGTTGGTGTTACTACTGTTAAGGTCGGCGTTACTGTTATTGTTGCAGTAACAGGAGCTGCTGTTGCATTGGTTGCAGTAAAGCTTGGTATATTACCATTGCCGCTGGCTCCTAAGCCGATAGATGTTGTATTATTTACCCAGCTGAATGTAGTACCTGCTGTAGGACTGCTGAAGTTAATAGCAGCAGTAGTAGCTCCGTTACAATAAGTCTGGTTCGCTACCGGATTAACACTGGTACAACCAACTGGTGCATTATAAGTTACTGTATTATCTGTACTGGTTGAAGCGTTGTTATTTACTGCACATGGCGTACTCTGACAAACACCTGCAGCAATAGTCGCAATTACAGTACCACTTCCGGTCATACCCGATACTGCCACATTATACGTAGTAGGACCACCGGAAACAATAGCAGTAGTTGCTCCCGCAGTTCCGCTTAAAGTAACATCTCCTGTAGCAAAACCGCTAACAGGCTGGTCAAATACAACTGTAAAGTTGATCGGTCCTGCAGAAGTAGGATCTGCCTGCGCTGCCGCCTGGTTGATCGTTACGTTTGGTGCTGCAGTATTAAATGTTACGGTATTATCAGTACTGGTCGACGCCACGTTGTTCTGCGCAGATGAGTTCTGGCAAACACCCGCAGGTATGGTCGCAATCACGGTACCGCAGGTTGTCATACCTGATACAGCTACATTATACGTAGTAGGGCCACCTGTTACAACAGCTGTTGTAGCACCGGCAGTACCACTTAAGGTAACGTCACCGGTAGCAAAGCCTGTAACCGGCTGGTCAAATACAACCGTATAATTGATAGGCGAAGTAGAAGTAGGATCTGCCTGGGCCGCTGCCTGGTTAATAGTAACCGTTGGCGGTGTGGCAGGTACATTATAAGTTACCGTATTATCAGTACTGGTCGATGCGTTGTTCGGATCCAGTGCCGCATTCGTACATACACCGGCCGCTATCGTCGCAATCACGGTTCCGCTCGAACTCATGCCCGTAACGGCCACATTATAGGTAGTCGGCCCTCCTGTAACCGTTGCTGTGGTAGCACCCGCTGTTCCGCTTAAAGTAACGTCACCGGTAGCAAAATTAATTACCGGCTGGTCAAATACTACGGTAAAATTAATAGGCGAAGCAGAAGTAGGATCGGCCTGCGCTGCTGCCTGGTTAATAGTTACATTAGGATTAGCAGCAACCACAGCTGGTATTTTTGCAGTCCACAAACCGCGTCCATGGGTTCCGGCAACAATAGTACTGTCGCTGGCACGCATTTTAAGCATATAGGTACTTACCGTTGGGAAAGTAGTTTCAGGCAGCCACTGGGTAGAAGCGCCGTTTATATTGGTTGTGGTATAAATACCGGCTTCTGTAGCCAAAAATAATTTTGAATTGGTACCCGGCTCAAACATAGCCCATCTTACAGGCATATCCGGTAAGTCTCCGTCAACAGCAGTCCACGAAGTACCTCCGTTGGTAGATACCCAAACATTGTTTACACCGTAGTTGCTATAAGTAGCCACCAGGTTATTATCATCTGTTCCGGTGTTCACACATATAATAGTACCGCCTGGGAATGAAGCACCGGTAATATCGGTCGCCGCAACAGATGCTGCTGTATTGGCATTATCCAGTCGGAAAAGCTTTCCGTTATTGGTTCCAAAGAATAAACGGTTAGCTGTGTAAGGCGAATATTTGGCCGACAACAAAGATCCGGTCATATTGGTAACCGTGATAATGCTGCTGGTTCCGCTGGTATTGGCATTATCCCACCTTCTGATAGTACCTGCTGTATTACCGCAGTACATAATATTCTGTGCATCATCATAATCAAAAGGATTCACAAACTGCCCCTGGCTCGCACTCAGGTTCACCGATGTCCAGCTCACACCACCATTCGTACTTCTTCTGTACTGGTTATATACATAGCTGCCAAACTGTATCAGCGGGTTCTGCTGGTTAATATGTACTATACAACCATCACCACCCGTAACCTCAAAAGAATAAGTAAGGCCCGCATTGCTGATAGCATGGGTTCCGTTATCCTGGGCACCTGCCAGCAGGTAGTTCGAACCGGCTGCCGGGTGTATCGCAGCAGAATAAAACTGCTTAAGTCCCAGGTTCTTGTTCTTGGCATTAAAAGTGGCACCGTTATCATTTGAATAGAAAAGTCCGCCGTCACATCCGATGATCATCCTCGTTTGTCCGCCGGCTACCCAGTACTGTGCATAGTGATGGTCAGCATGCACATATGGAGCAGAAGTTACCCAGTAGGTAAATCTCGTCCAGGTCGCACCGTCATCACTCGAACGGTAAGCATCCAATCCACCCGAGATTAACTCGGAAGTATTAGAAGGATTGATGGCAAGGGTTATATTATACCAGCCCTGGCCGCTGCCAAGTCCGGTAGGTATAGCTACCGCATTTTGCTTCGTCCAGGTAACACCACCATCAGTTGATTTATAACAACTGTCAGCATTGTAAGACGGGTTGATAGTTACCGCATACAATATATTGCCCGATACGGCCATTTCTGTACGAACGGCTGAAGCATTTGAGGTCCTGAAACCGGCACCGGCAGACCAGGTAGCTGGTGTAACCGTTGCAGGATTGGTAGTATAACGATGATTTACGATCGTTCCCAGGTAACCAAATGTAGCATTCAGGTTACCAGAAGCAGTGATCTCAAAATCAGTACAGGTTTTATTGGTAGTAAGGTCACTCGGTGTTATATCTGTCCAGCTGGTACCTCCGTTGGTAGAACGGTACAAACCGTTTTGCTGGTTCACCGGCGTCGTGGTTATACGGCAGGCCAGGTAAACATTACCCGATGCATCGCAACCTATTTTAAACGAACGGATAAAATTCGTGGTAGATGCCAGCAGCGTAAAGGTCGTACCTCCATTGGTCGACTTCCATACACCACCGCCATACACCGCATCAGCATTACTGGTTGGCTCACCGGTAGCAAAATAGATCGTCTGTGGATTGGTAGGATCCTGGCAGATAGAAGAAATAGCCAGGTTCGCAAATCGGTCATTCACTTTGGTCCAGTTACACTCGGCAGACAGGAAATTTGTACACTTCCAGATTCCACCGGCCACACCCGATGCAAAAGCAGTATTGCCTGATGGATCATTTCCAAGATCCAGCAAGAAACCACGCATACGGCCTGCAGTGTAGTTGATAGTTGAACCTCCCCTGGTATTACCATTAGAAGGGCCCACACTATCGTAAATGGGACCACGCTCAACCCAGTTAAGAGGCGTGCTTTGCGCATTCGCCACATTACTGCTGTTGTTTCTGGCAGCCATTCTTTGACGCTGCACTTCCTTCAGCCTTTCAGTATGCTCAATGGCATCGAGCAAACGATTGGTTGGCGCATAACCCAATGCAGGGTCTATCATCTTCGCAGCAGCCTGCCGGTCACGCTCAGCAGGATCATCACCCGTCTGTTTGTTAGCCTTTTGTGCCGTTGTTGTTAAGGAAGAAAATAGAAAAAGAATCGTAATTGGTAAGAGTAATAATTTTCTCATGAGAGCCAATTTTTTAGTTAGTGAGATAACCGAAATGTTAATAACGTGTGTAAATTAGAAAATAATTATGGAATTCTTACCAAAAATTTAAAAAAAATTTCTCGTTAACATATTCATAAACTTAATGTTTAGACATTTATTATTCAGCATTTCCAGTCAGGTATTGTTTTTTACCCGCCCACGTGCCCAATAAACGGTTAACTGGCTCATAATCTGATTTTTAAAAACACTTTAACTCATGGTGAAAATGTGTAACATAATGGTAGGAAACGCCGATTCTGGCTCTCCGGATCATTTCGGATGATTTTCTTGCCTTTTTTCCTTCCTTGCAAAATCTGTAATCAGTTTCAGCAAAAAAGAAACACTAAAACTAACTGCAGCTCCTACCGCAGCCATCAGCACGGTTTTTAGTAACTCACTGCTGTTGATATTGGCAAAAAAAACCAGCAGGGTTCCGCCAATAGTACCATTCTTTACATCACTTGTATTGATTATCTGATCCATAATTTCACATGTATTTGATTGATTAAAAATCCGGTTCCAAAAAAGGGAGCCCCCGCGCCGCAAGGGCCCCCATGATCAACACTCAACGATTGAAGGTCAACGGCCAACCATCAACGGCCAACCCTCGGCCTTAACCTCAACCTCAGCCTCAGCCTTAACCGTCCTCCTACACCACATCCACTTGCACAATCGCCAGTGCATTAAACACACCGTTCTTCAGTGGACTTGGGTTTCCGTTTACTTCCTGGAAAAATTCAACCCCCAGCACCAGTATCAGCGGCATGGTACTGGCGGCACCTACCGAACTGCTCAGGTTTATGGCCGCAGTATTCTGGCGGTTCCAGGGCAAAATAGCCGAAGCAACCGTATCCACCACATAACTGCTACCCGCAAAATCGATCGCTATGCCGGCACTGTTGATCCTGAAATGTGTGGTCCCGCTGGGCGCCGGCAACATATTCATCGGTATAAATGCCGGAATATGCACTTCCAGCGCACCCGTAGCCCGGTCAATCTGGGTCGTAAAGGGCGCCTTCAGTACCGAAGCAAGTTTTCCCTCGCCATTAAATTCAAAACCCTGCAACATTTCAGGCTTGCCATCCACCATATTACGCTTGCCTCGCTGATTAACAGGGTCGGCCTTAATAGCTTTTACCAGTTGCTGAACCAGCCTGCCCGTCATATAGCGGTCACTGGCGTTAATAGTAAGTGCCCGCAAACTGCCCCGAAGCAACTGCCCGGCCTTACATGCCTGCCCAAACTCCGAATTGTTCTCACGGGTTCTCTCAAAAGCCGGGTCACTCGCTATTTTCGACTTATCTATCTCCGACTTCTTTTTAGCCAGGTACGCACCCTTCCCCTTCAAAAAACTGATCTTGTCAATCGTCCCTTTTAACGGGAGTATTCCATCTTGTTTTGCCATTTCTTTAAATTTTAATTGTTTCTTCAATCAGGATGTTCAGGCACACCCTATAAAGCCATACATCATGATATATATAGTAGGGAGATCTCTTAACCGTCGACTGCTAATCCACCCCCCTCAGCTGACTTCCTTTCTTATTCCTTATCCTTATCCTTCTCCTCTCAACCTTAACCTCAACCTAAACCTCAACCTTCAACCTTCAACCCCAAACCCTTTCCCAACACAATATTATTTTCCTATCTTCATACCACATAATTCCCCGGCCGTCTGTGCCGGATATGCCATAACAGCCGTCTATGCCGCTAAAAAAGATGCCCGTCCGCATCGTGGTACATAGTAAGGATGTTGAAAACATAACTGGTCTCATGCCCCGCACTGCCCGTAATCTCCTCCAGAAGATCAGGCAAAAAGCAGGCAAACCAAAAGGAGCCCTGGTAACCGTAAAAGACTTTTGCAGCTACACAGGCATCGATGAAGAACTGGTAAAAGACTATTTAAGTTTCTAAACAGCCTCCGGCAACAAATCCCAAAAAATAAGATTGTTGTTCTCTCTCCGGGCTTCTGCCCAATAAAATTTGATGGATTTTTATAGTCCGGCGAATTAAATTTGATGCTTTTCAACCCCGACGGCGGTTTCAAACCCCGTCGGCGGTTGTCCAATAAATTCATTGCCGGTTATTAAATAGTTCTTAAACGAAACCGGGAAGAAAGCCTGCCACCTCAAACAATCGTCTTATATTAGCCAAGAGAAAAATATTACTTATTTTTATTAGCTGCTACGGCACTGTTTATGAATAAAAAATCGCTTTCCGAAAGGGATATCTGCACCAAATACATAACACCGGCCATTGTAAAAGCCGGCTGGGATGTACTAAAACAAGTACTGGAAGAAGTTTCATTTACGGATGGAAAGATTTATGTACGGGGTAAATTAACTGCAAGAGGTACAAGAAAACGGGCCGACTATATTCTATACTACAAACCCAATATTCCCATTGCCATCATTGAAGCCAAGGACAATAACCACTCTGTCAAAGCAGGCATTCAGCAGGCACTCGACTATGCAAAAATACTCGATATACCCTGCGTTTTCAGCAGCAACGGTGATGGATTTTTATTTCACGACAGAACAGCAGCTGACGGCAATATCGAAACCGAAATTTCATTAGATCAGTTCCCCACCCCCGAACAACTTTGGGAGAAATACAAAACTTATAAAGGCATCAGCACGCCGGCAGCAGAAATAATAGCAGCCCAGGACTATTATTTTGATGGTACCAGCCGCAAACCTAGATACTATCAACAGATTGCAGTTAACAGAACCGTGGAAGCCATTGCCAATGCACAAAACAGGATTCTGTTGGTAATGGCAACCGGCACCGGAAAAACCTATATCGCCTTTCAGATCATTCACCGCCTTTGGAAAAGTGGCGCAAAAAAACGCATCCTGTTTTTAGCAGATCGTAACGCTTTACTCGACCAGACAAAGCGTGGCGACTTTAAACATTTTAAAGATAAAATGACGGTGGTTAAACACCGGCAGATCGATAAAAGCTATGAGATCTATCTCGCCCTCTACCAGGGCCTCTCAGGCAACAACGAAGATGCCAACGTGTACAAGCAATTCTCTCCCGATTTTTTCGACCTCATTGTTATTGATGAGTGTCACCGCGGAAGCGCCAAGGAAGATAGCAGCTGGCGGGAGATCCTAACCTATTTTAAAAACGCCACTCATATTGGCCTGACCGCCACGCCAAAAGAAACCAAAGAAACCAGCAACACAGAATATTTTGGCGACCCCATTTATACATACTCTCTAAAACAAGGCATCGATGATGGCTTCCTGGCTCCTTACCGGGTAATAAGGATTGGGTTGGATATCGACCTGGAAGGCTGGCGTCCGCCCAAAGGTTTTAAAGATAAAGAGGGTAATGAAGTAGAAGACCGTATCTATAACCGCACCGATTTTGATAAAAATATAGTGGTAGAAGAACGCCGTCAACTGGTTGCAAAAAAAGTATCCGAATTTTTAAAAGGGTTCGACCGCTTTGCAAAAACCATCTATTTCTGCTCCGATATTGAACATGCCGAAAACATGACTTCCTTATTAAGAAACGAAAATGCCGACCTGGCAGCAGCCAATTACAAATACGTAATGCAGATAACCGGCGATAATGAGGAAGGCAAAAGAGAATTGGACAATTTTATTAATCCCGAAGAGCGATACCCGGTAATTGCAACCACATCAGAGCTGATGACGACAGGCGTAGATGCTCAAACCTGCAAAGTAATTGTACTGGATAGCGAAATAAAATCCATGACCAAGTTTAAACAGATCATTGGCCGTGGTACCCGGATAAATGAAGAATTTGGCAAGCTCTATTTTAATATCCTCGATTTCAGGAACGTAACCGACCTTTTTGCAGATAAGGATTTTGATGGCGACCCCATCAGGGTAAAACCCGTATCAGAAGATGCCGACCTGGAGCATATTGTTGATGAAGAAGAAACCGACCTTTCTCCCATCATTGATGAAATAACCGGCGATGAAATAATAGTAGAGCCTCCGGTCATCAGGGATTTTGTCTCAGAACCAAAACCCGAATATCATAAAAGGGAAAAGATATTTGTGAACGGAGTAGATGTTTCTGTGCTCGTAAGTCGTGAAATGTATTTCGATAAAGATGGCAAACCCATCACTACCAGCCTGAAAGACCATACCAGGGAAATAATTCAAAAACAGTTTGCTTCACTGGATGATTTTTTAAGTAAATGGAACAATACCGAACGTAAAGAAGCTATTATTGCAGAATTACAGGAGCAGGGCATTATGGTAGATGCCTTGTACGATGCAGTAGATAAACAGGTAGACCTCTTCGACCTAATTTGCCATATTGCTTATGACCAGCCACCATTAACCCGAAAGGAGAGAGCCAACAATGTAAAAAAACGTAACTATTTTACTAAGTATGGTGAGCAGGCTAAAAAGGTATTGGAAGCCTTACTGGATAAATATGCTGATGAGGGAGTTACCAATATTGAAAGCATGGAAGTATTAAGGGTACAACCACTTACTGATTTTGGTTCACCTACAGAAATAATCAGTGAGTTTGGTAGTAAAGAAAATTACTTGCAGGCAGTTAAGGAATTAGAAAAAGAGCTCTACAAATCTGCATAATTATGACACCAGAAAATGTTACCCCGGCACATTTGAAAAAGATTTTTTATGCTGCGGAAAGCTCCCTTTTTGAATTAAGTCCCCTTTCTAAAAAAGATTTGAACAGTAATTTTCATAAGTTCAAAAATATTAACCCGAATAAAATTGATTGGAATAAATTTTATGAACTTATTGCGTTTGTCGCATTTTATTCGGGGTTCAAAGCAGAAACAGTAAATAATAAACAGGTTGCTATTAAAAAAGTATTAGGCAATCTTACTAAAGTCGCCGCTTTTAAAGCATCCGATATAAAAGCATGCTTAAAAAACGAAAGCATAATAAAACACGAAGGAAAAATAAAAGCATGCGTATTTAATGCTAAAAAAATAATAGAACTTAAAACTGAACATAAGACTCTTCAGAACTACATGGCATTGTATGGAGATTTGGAAGAGATAGAAAACCTGAACGCTTTTGCAAAAGACTTACGGAAAAGATTTAGATATCTGGGCGTTATTACAGTAAACCATTTATTATTGGATCTGGGACTATATGTCGTAAAGCCGGATCGGGTTTTATGCAGGATCTTTTTCAGACTTGGATTGATTAATGCTGTTGAAGACTACCGGGATGTAATTAAAATTGGCCGGTTAATAAATAAAGCGACCGGGCTGCCAATAAGATACATTGATTTGATCTTTGTGTTTTACGGTCAGGTCGGTCATAAAAGAGAATTAAATATCGATAACGGAATTTGCCTCGAGAAAAACCCCAAATGCGATATTTGCAAACTAAAAGCATATTGTAATTACTATAAACAAAACAACTAAATGAGCAACATAGGCGGCATAATAAAATCCATTCAAAACATCATGTGGCAGGATACCGGCCTCAATGGCGATGCACAACGTATCGAACAATTGGGCTGGATGCTATTTCTGAAAATATTTTCAGATAAGGATAAAGAACTGGAATTATTGGATGATAAATACAGATCGCCCATACCTGATAAATTTCATTGGGTGAAAGAAAAAGGCAACTGGGCAGGCGATGATGAAGGCATGACCGGTGATGAACTGCTGGAATTTGTTGACAGGCAGTTATTTCCTGCATTGCGCAATCTCGATCTAAGCACCGGCAACCAGCGGGCAGTAATTGTACGGGAGGTTTTTGAAGGCAATAATAACTATATGAAAAGCGGCATCAACATCCGCAAAGTGCTCAACAAGCTAAATGAAATAGATTTTAATATTGCCAAGGACCGCCACGCTTTTGGCGAACTGTACGAAACCATTTTAAAAGAATTACAAAGCGCCGGTAAAAGCGGCGAGTTTTATACTCCCAGAGCCATTACCCAGTTTATTACCCATATTGTTAACCCGCAACTGGGCGAAAAAATATTAGACCCCGCCTGCGGTACCGGCGGCTACCTAACCAGCGCTATTGAGCATTTAAAAAAGCAGGCCAAAAATGTAAACGACCGTAAAAGTATTGAAAAAAATATTGCCGGCTGGGAATACAAACCCTTGCCATACCTGTTGGCCACCACCAATTTAATACTGCACGATATTGAAATACCCAATATTAAATTTGGCGATGCGCTGGACCAGCCACTCAGCAATTTTACCGAGAAGCACCGGGTAAATGTTATACTGGCCAACCCGCCCTTTGGCGGCATTGTAGCCAATGGTAACGAAAGCAATTTCCCACAAACCTACCGCACCAAAGAAAGTGCTGATTTGTTTCTGATATTGATGATACACTTATTAAAAGATGGTGGACGTGCCGGCATTGTATTGCCCGATGGCAGCCTCACCGGCGATGGTGTAAAACAAAGAATTAGGCAAAGGTTATTGGAAGAATGTAACCTGCATACAATTGTGCGGCTCCCTAACTCTGTATTTCAGCCTTATGCAACCGTGGCTACCAACCTGTTATTTTTTGATAAAGGCGCACCCACTAAAGACATCTGGTATTACGAGCACCGTATGCCTGAGAGCTACAAAGCATACAGCAAAACAAGGCCCATACAGGCGAGTGAATTTGACACCATAAAAAAATGGTGGGTAAAAAGAAAAGAATCTGATATTGCCTGGAAGGTAAATATCAAAACCATTATTGAACGAGGCTATGATTTGGATATTAAAAACCCCACTAAAAAAGAAGAAGCTATTGAACTAAGCAGTTCCGAACTTATGGAACTACTTGCAAAGAGTTTTGACAACAGTCATAAATTATTGAATCAACTAAATCAAGCAGTTAAATGAGTTGGAGAAAAGTTAAGTTAGGTGAATTAGTTGACTATTTTTCAGTCAGAGCAAAAGATGTTGGGGGGGCTGAAGGATTGGATTTTTTCGGAGTCAGCAATGAAGATGGGATTATAAAAACAAAATATGCAGCTGAGGACAAAGCTGAGGATTATAAAATTATTGAGAAAGGTTGTTTTGCATATAATCCTTACAGGGTAAATGTTGGCTCAATTGGCTATGTTTCAGAAGACATGAGAGGATTGATAAGCCCGGCTTATGTCGTTTTTAAACCTAAACCAAATTCAATAATTCCAGAATTATTATTCAAGTTTCTTAAATCAGATGAAGGCTTAAGGCAAATCATTTTTTATGCTAGAGGAACAGTAAGACAGGCTTTGAGATTTGAAGACTTATGCAATATAGAAATTTCAATTCCTGATTCCATAGAACAAACAGTTCTTTATAAAAAACTAATCAATTCACAGGAATGCAGTAATGTTTTAGATGCCGAATTAAAAAAACAATTAAACTTAGTAAAAAAACTACGCCAGCAACTATTGCAGGATGCAGTACAAGGTAAATTGGTAAAACAAAACCCAAAAGATGAACCGGCAAGCGAGTTACTGAAGAAGATAAAAGACGAAAAAGAAAAACTGTTTGCTGAAAAGAAACTCAAAAAAGAAAAAGAACTACCACCCATAAAACCCGAAGAAATTCCTTTTGAGATTCCTGAAAATTGGGTGTGGTGTAGGTTAGGGGAAATTTGCAATTACGAACAAGGTATTCAAGTTGATTTTCATCTTCAAAAGTTAGTTTATGAGGAAGGCCTTATAAGATTTTTAAGAATAGTAGATTATACTCAAGAAACCGAAGAAGTAAGATTCATTAAATCGCCAGGCCTAAAATACCAAATAGATGAAGAAGAATTGGTTATGGTCAGATACGGAGCTACAGCAGGTTTTGTAGGGTCCGGTAAATCTGGTGTGTTAGCAAATAATTTATTTAAAATAAAATATGGCTTATTATCCAAGAGTTTTTTGGCATACTTTTTCAAATCTAAATATTTCAATGCGGAACTTTCCCAAAACACTAAAGGGGTTGCAATGCCTGCCATAAGCTTTAAATTTTTAGATAATTTACTCTTTCCCCTTGCACCATTGGCAGAACAAATTTGCATCGCTCAAAAATTAGATGAGCTAATGCTTTTTTGTAGTGATTTGGAAGAAAGCATCAATCAAAGTGCCGCACAAAATGAAAAATTATTGCAGCAGGTTTTAAGGGAAGCCTTGCAGTCAAAATAAAATAAGCTACCAATGTGCAATGAGGAATATTTTGAAACGCAAAGAATCAGGGTAAAAAAATTGTACTCGAAAAAACACACTGCATTTGAAAGTGCCGGCACACTTGCAGATTGGTTTGTGGATGAGCTTAAAGCAAACGCATGTAAATGCTATTATTGCGAAACTTCTGTTCATGATATAAATAAGCTAATTGATCATAATTTATTAAGAGAAAGAAAAATCGGTTATGGATATAGGGGCAGAGTTTTAGAAATTGATAAGAACGATGAAACTTATGTTCCAGCTAATTGTGTTTTAGCCTGCTATTATTGCAACAACGATAAAAGCTATACTTGCAGTAAAAAGGACTATAAAAACTATTTTGGTCCAAACAGGAAAATCTATTTTGATACACTTCTTAAAAAACTAAATGTTTGACGAGTTAAATAAATATAAAACCAACGGTCATTTCTTTTTTAATCCCACAGATAATCTGGCTGCTGTTTGCAATGCACCTGGCAATTGCAGTGGCATCTATTTTATCTATGCGCTGGAAAAAGGTAAGGTCAATCTTATCTACATTGGCATTTCCGGCCGCAAGGGTGCCGATGGTAATATCATGCACCGCAAAGGCGGTATCAGGGGCCGCTTTTTAACCGGCAAACAATTTGGCGACCGGCGCAGCAAAACCTGGCCTGCAAAAATGAAGGAAGAAAATATTGAAGCCCTGGATATTTACTGGTGGATTACCTACGATGGTAAAGTAAAGGACTTTCCCCGTGATGTTGAAGAGCAGTTATTGAAAAAATATCATGCCACCTTTGGAGAACTGCCCAGATGGAATAAAGCATTTTAAAAAAAAAACAGCTGAGCTCACGGGCATTGTTACAGCACTTTGGTTTTTTATTGCCAAAGTAGGCTATGGTCTACTCCTTAAAAATAACAGAGGTGCTTTTCAGAACCTAAAGCCAAAATAAAAGATTCAGACTTTAGTTCAGGTGAAAACAATTTCAAAGCAAGTTTAAAATCAGTAATAACTTTATTAATCTCCGCGGTGGAAATATTATGTATAAAATCAAAATTAACAAAAAGGTCAGTGGTGTCGGTTGTAACTAACGAGGAAGTTCCTTGGCGCCAACAAAAACGTCGGGTTAAGGTATTGTCACCATCGGTAAGAATGACCTCATTACAGTTTACTTTTTCAATTGTAGAACTACCAAGGGGAATAAATATTTCATTGCCGATTGCTTTTTTGAGATCAATTTTCACGCTATCTGTGGTAACGGGATGAGCACCCACTGGGCATTGGTGCAAGATCGAAAAAAAATTACCTAAATCCACTACTGGATTAATAACCTTTATTAAGCTCTTGTTCAGCAGCCTTCTGGTGAGTCCTTCGAAGGAAACTCTTTCTTTTGTAGGATCAACGCCCATTGTACGGAAAACTTTTCGCCATGCAGACACAGGTTCGCTTTCAGCAATATTATCCATAGTAATATTTAGCTGGCTGTTTAAGCTGGAAAAATCAAAAGTTTGATTATTTGTATTACATACATTTTTGCATACAATTACACCCCGTTTAAATGTTGGAAAAAGATCAAATATTTCCGGGGCAATTGTGTATTGTAATTGTGTCATGTTTTATATTTTGATGAATAAATTTCCCTCTAGTTCAATTGGTTCGTACAGGTCCAGTGACCCTAATCGCCTATGTGCTTCTCTTACTGGTATCCCCGTATTAAGGCAATAGGTAACGGCATGGGCTGGGCACTTCACCGTTTTATTTATCGGGCAAAATGCACCAATACTTAGGTCACCAACCTCTGGTAAATGAGGGCATTGTTTACTAAAGCAATAAAATCTTCCTTCAGCATAATAAACAACCAGATGATCCTTAACAAAAACTCCTGCTTTTTTGATATCCGCAGACAGCCCAATAAAATGGTAATCTTCATTTTTTTTCATTTTATTTAAGTTTAAATAATGTAAAAAGTATCGGGTAACTATTAAGAAAAGAAAACTCGGCCAGCCTCATGTAATGGAGATTACGCAGACCGGCAGTTGCAGATGTACGGTCTTTTTCTTCATCGGGTATACCCTGATTTAATTCATCTATTATCAATGATGGCCTTTCTCCAACCAGTTTATCTGCGATGGTTGTATGGACCTCAATATCTTGTAGATATTTTTCCAGAAAAAAAGCCCACGCAGAAATGATGGCTTCATCATTTTTGATACCTGGCATTGCCAGAAGTGATTTTTTGGAGGCCGCAAATACTGCCCACTGGGGGTTATCATTTCCAGAGAAGCCCTGTCCCATGGATGGGCGTATAAATTCCTGGTAAGTTTTAGCGGGCATACTACAACCAAAAACCATATCGGCTGTTGTGGCTCTGATCAATATGGCAGCTTTTACAATGGCTTCGGCTGCCCCTTTTTTATCCCCATTTGCAAAATACTTTCCCGCAGCATCATAATGGTATCTGGCGTGTATCACGTTGATCGCAAAATCCCAATGGCAGGTAAACCATCTATAAAACGCACTCGAAATGCGGCAATCATACAACAACGGATCAATATAAGTAGATGAATTAAAATTCTTCGCTTTTGAATTACTACCTTTTACTTCCACTCCTAAAATTTGCTGGTAGGTACCAAATCTGATTGCCACCCCCCTCAGGAAATTTATTATTTCCTGCTCATCCATCTTAATTATTTGCATTTCTATAAGAATTGCTTGCAAAAGATTTACATCCTCTTTAAGCAACTGTAATAAGTCCATATTCCGGTATTCAGCAATACGGAAATAGGAGTTATATTTATCAAACCTCTCAGTCTGATTGGGCACATTCATTAAAGGGTTTAGCTTAATTGGTATTAGCGCACTTATTAGGGGTAATATAACTATCCTAAGCTTTTCAATTACAAAAGCAGTTTCATTGGCCCAGGTCGCCTCGGATGTCAGATAATCAATGACATGCAAAACCTCAGTGTTTAAATTGGCTAAATGACCTGCAACTTTCTCAATATCTAAATCAGTTGATACGAAATTTGTAGGAATAGTGCCGCTGTGGGGTATGGCGAAAGTCAAATTTGGTTTATATAAAGTGTAATCATTTGTTTTCAGAAAATTTTTAGTATTTAGGTTATCTTTTTGCATGTTATATATGTTTAGGCCTTAGTAAAATGTATACTTCAGTTTGGGTCAGGTAAAAACTAACCATTTCTTTATACAGCGCCGGGAGGGGGCCTATTTTTATTGTACAACCAGCAGGTGCCGGAACTTGCCAAATAGATTTTCTTGCTCATAAACTTTGCTTTGTTTAGAAAGTATGAGCGAACAGGCATTTCGTAATGCTGCTTTTATTTTAACGTTTTATTAAAGATTGAAAACTGCGATTGATTTTTTTCGCAATACGAATTCAAAAGCTTTTTCTGTACAAGGGATATGGGCATCAGGTTACCCGGGTTTCGGGTAATTGATAAAATAATAAAAGTAAAAGCCCCGTATCGCTATGATACAGGGCCTTTGAAAATTAGTTCTTTTTAGTCTGGAATTTCATCAGATTTTGAGAATCTCCATATAACTTCCAAATCCATAGTTGGCTTAAAGAATGATTTTACACCTATTTTTAAAATAGGGGGTTCAAGCAACGGCGCTAAAATTCCTCCTTGTTCTTCTTTGAGTCGGTTTACCAATTGCCGGATTGGATTTAATATTCCATCTTGTAGCTTTTTGGGCATAGATGCGGGCTTCGATTGCTTTGCAATAGCATCTAATTGTTTCTCATATTTATCATAGGCATCATTATCCATACAAGCTTTCAGTCGTGCCTTTGCAAACGTAAGTTTTTTCATTTCCTCTGTATAAGATCGTGAGTGATTGAGGTCCTTACAAGAATTAATGTAGCCTGCTAAATTTTCTGCATATATTTTTGTCCCGTACTCATCGAAGCTAAGCCCCCCTTTTTTAACCAATTGTTCTATTCTGGTAATTTCTGATTTGTAACTGTTAAGTACAGCTTCAATATCTGGGTCATTGATCTGCTGTTGAAGATACCTGCTGTCAGCTCCCAGTACTGAAACATCTATTTCTGTATGAGGATTTGAAAAAATAACATGTAATCCTTCAAATCCCTTGTCTGAAGCACCTTCTACCACATTATCTCCGTTATACCTGATTTTCCAAACCAGGGTTCCATCTGCTTTTTTAGTGGAGTAGAATTCATTTTCCCAAGGCTGGCTCATGTCTGCTCCAAGTTCTACCACAAGTTTAGAAAGCATGTCAACCTTATGAGTTTGCTCAGATATTCTTTCTTCTACTTTAGTTTTCATTGCCTTCATATGAACTACACTCTCTCTTAATTCTGTTATCAATGGAGATATTTCACTTTGCACCAATAATTTTTTACTGTTGATTGTTTGCCAGTAACCATAAACAAGCTGAAAGATGTTCTGAATAGTTTCTCTTACTTGTTTCTCTTTTACTCTGTAATGTGGCAGCTGGTGAAGCATTTCTCCTGTATGCCAGCAAAATGTAGGCATAAAAATTTCAACCGCTTCACCAGCTAAATTCAGTTCAAGTGTAGCACAGGAATCAGTTTCCCAATTACCGTACCAGTCAAAACACTTATACTCATTACCGTCAAATAAATACTTGATTGGTATGGCAACCTGTGAAAGTTCAATCAGGAATCTTTTAATTAATTCTTTTTTATCAGCTATTTGGCCGGGCTTTAAGTCTTTACTAACTTCATTTAGCAGCCGGTTATAAAGATAAAAATCAATAGACTCCCGGATCTTTATAGCAACATTATCCGGGCTCTTCATTGTTTCTCCCGATGGTATAATCAACAGCATACAGGGGCTGCTTAGAACGGGTAAAGGATATATGTGAAAATCCTGGTGTCCAGAGATAAAGAATAAATTGTCAAAAACGTTATTGTCAATTTTAGTATTACTCACAAAGTCTGGCCATGTTGTATCATTGATTTTCTTTTTGTCATGAGTAAGTATTTCTTCTATAGGTATTGACAAACTAATATGACTTGTAGTCGTGAACTTACGCCTGAAGTTTTTTAAATGGTGCATCTTCTCATAGGGCCGATCTGCATTTATCCTTTCAAGCGCAGCAGATCTTATTTCCAGGGAATCAGGGAAATTTTTAGAAACCACTTCCGGCTTAAAGGGAAAAACTTTCATCAACATTTCGCCAGTCTCAATTTTATAATTGTAAAAGGCGATGCAACCATAGGGTGTAAGTATTTCAGTTTTCAAATTTTCACGGATCGCATCAAGTATTACAGCATAACGGGTGCCGGTTCCATTCACCAGTTCATCAAAACGATTTTGCTGTATTTTCCTTTCCATATAAAATTTATATACTTATTCATTGATATGCTCCGTAACTGTAAAAGGACGGTTTGTATTTTCACTAAATCCCATACCTCCAAAATTAAAGACAGTCCAAACTTTTGCAGCCTTCCCGCTAATACTTAATGCTGCCATTACACCATTGTCAACCGGGCTGGCACATTCATTAGGAACAAAGAAAACAATTTCAAAGATTTCCCGCCTGATTAAGTTAGAAATAAATTCAATAACTTCACCGCTACATGCGCAGGATCCGTTTTCAGTGAGGCAAAAATCATTATTGTGATTGGGTGACTCAAAATACAGATCCACTCTGCTGCCTACATGGTCTTGCCTGATATTTCCGCTACTAAGGAGCTCGGGCTTTACAAATTCATCAAATCTATTTCTCAATTTTTGTTCAGAGTAAAACCAGCTTTTCTTAGGTAATAAATCACCAGATTGCCTGCCTGGATCATCATTATTGAATAGTATTTCATCTTTTGAAATATTTTCAGTTTCCAGTATTTCGTCATAACAGCCGGGTATGATGTTCTTATTGAAATATTTTTTTCGCAACTCTCCGCCACGACCTGCAATAAATGAAGCAATGCCTGACTGAAAATTTACACTCTGAAATTTGTGATCATTAACAAGCAGAATTATTCCGCTTTTAATGTTTCTTACTTTTAATTTTTTAAATAATTCTATTGAATAGCGTAGAGAGCGAACAGGGAAATTTCCTGCATTCTGTTCTGCAAACTTTTTTTGCTGTTCAATTTCCAGCTCCTGCCAGATTACAGGCTTTAATTCATCTTTCGCCTTATCATAAAAAAGCATATAGTGCCCGCCGATGATTGCAACCTTTTTATTTCCAGAAATTTTTCCACCCAGGAAATCAAGCAGGCTCGCTTCGTTTTTGAGGAAATATTGTACAGCCGGTAAATACATCATTATTTATTTCTAAGTGAGTCAAAATTTTTAATGAGGCTGATCAATACATAAACTCCAAAAGAGATACATATTGCAATAGCGAGATAAATTAATACTACTATCATTTTGTTGTTTTTTTATTCCGGAATACGTTGAATAAGTTTATTGCTGCTGGTTTTTTTAATGAAGATTTCAGAGAACCAGAAAACAAATTGGTTACAGGAAATTCCAATTAGCAAAGACGGAATCTGATGCCAGTTATGAAACCACCATTCCCAGACTGCAGTTGAAATTCCTCCTGCAACAATTGCCAGTAACCCTGAAATAGGATTTACATCCTTTTTAAGTACACCTATAATTAGAGGAAGCACAATAGTTGGAGCCCATAGTGTGTAACAAATAAGAAGAGCATCAATAACGCTGGGAACATTTATTGCAAATAAAACAGCAACAGACCCGATTATTACATTAAAAATACGAGTAATTAGAAGTGCATTGATGGTTTTCCCTTTGCGGTTTTCATAGTTCCCGAGAAGGTCGTTATTTAGTGCTACAGAAGCTGCGTTCAATAAAGAATCCTGACTCTTCATCACAATGTTTACTATAACTGCAATAACTAATCCATATGCTCCAACGGGAAGGTATTTTTTAATGGCGGTTAAAAAAACATTATCACTCCCGGGAAACTGGCTTGCGCTCAATAACCCAACACTTGCACATATAAGAAACCAGAAAATAGTAAAGATCCCTGCCTTTATGAACCCACTTCTTGCATGTTGTTCATTCTTGGCAGCCAAAGCACGGTTTGTATAAGAAGGTATTAATGTCTCCCCCAGAAAGAAACTTAACAGAAATCCGAAAATAGTAACCCCAGATAATCCTCCACTAAAAGTAGAAATCTTAGAAGGAACCTGGTCTAGAAGATTCTGAATTCCTTTTTCCTGACCCATGAAAATCAAAATAGAAGGAATGGCAATAGCCATAATCGCAAAATGCAATACATCTGTAATGATATCAACCTTAATTCCTCCGTAAGTTGTATATGCTATAACCACTACGGTAGTAATGATCACTCCCCAAATAAAAGGTATTCCGAAAACGGTATTGATAATATTACCTGAAGCATTCGCGATAGCTCCCACAAAGCCGGCACATAATAATATAGAAAGCAAACCCGAAATATATTTTACGAGTTTACCGTATCGGTAGCCCATAATATCCCCTATGGTATAAGCCTTGGAGAAACGCCTCAACCTAGGGGCAATAAAAAAGCCGATCAATAATGTCTGAAATGAAAAAGCCAGAAAAATAAAAAACCACACATAACCATCAGAAGCGGCTTTGTTTGCCAACCCCATGGAATATCCTGGACCGATAGCATTTGCTGCTAGAGAAGCGAAAACGATACTGCTTGGGATCTGGCGGGATCCAACAGCAAAATCTTCAATTGTCTTTGCACGTTGAATCATTAGAATGAGCACCAATAAACCTATAAAGTAAATAACTATTACGGCGTAATCTAATGTTTGCATATTATGCGGTTGTTGAAATTTTACGAATATCGTTAACTATTGAACTTATTCTATGCGCAGCAAAGATTATTTCTTCTTTGGTTGTAAATCTTCCAATACTAATTCGGATCGCAGAATCCGCAAGGTCATCAGAAAGTCCGATTGCTTTTAATACATGAGATCCTTGATTCTTTGATGAGTTGCATGCAGAGCCTCTGGAAACGATGATATTTTCAAGGCGGTTCATCAGCACATCGCCAGAAACATTTTTAAAACTTAAATTCAAATTTCCAGCTATCCTTTTTTCCAGATCACCATTTACAAAAACATCAACCATTTGTTCTCGAATTATTTTAAGGAAAAGGTTTCTTAAAGACAATATTCTTTCCTGCTCAACTTCCATTTCATTTGCTGCAATCTCTGCCGCCTTTGCCAACCCAACAATTCCCGGAACGTTCAATGTGCCAGATCTCATCCAGTTTTCCTGGCCTCCACCGTGTATGAGGGGAGTAATCTGATTTTTCATTTTCTTTTTTATATACAAAGAACCTATCCCTTTGGGAGCATATATTTTATGACCGCTGATTGCCAACATTGAAATGTTTGAATGGTCTACATCAATTTTCAGTTTACCAAAAGATTGCGCGGCATCTACAAAAAATGGAATATTCTTTTGCCGGCAAATCTTTCCGATCTCATCAATCGGCTGAATAACACCGATCTCATTATTAACCTCCATTACTGCTACAAGTTTAGTTCTATCAGTAATTGCATTTGATAATGTTTCTAAATTGATCAATCCGTTTTCTGTCACATCAAGATAAGTTACAGAAACTCCCTGTCTCTCTAGGTGTCTACAGGAGGCTAGAACGGCACTATGCTCAGATTTAACAGTAACAATGTGGCCCAGGGAATTACACGGAAATAAGCCTTTTATAGCCATATTGATAGATTCTGTAGCCCCACTCGTAAAAATAATTTCATTTGGTTGGCAGTTGATTATATCCGCAATAACAGCCCTCCCATTCTCAACAACTGAATTTGCTCTCAAACTTGGTTGATTAAAAGAAGCGGGGTTAGCAAACACATCGGTGAAAAAAGGAAGTATCTCACGCGTTACTGCCGGATCAGTTGCTGTTGTTGCTTGGTTGTCTAGGTAAATAGTGTTAATCATCGCAAATTATCCTGTTCAAATTGTATAAGCTAAATGAAGCTTCGTAATACTAAACTATCATGGCTTGACATATAATAATTTGTTTACACATTAAAAATATAAAATAAAATCCGTTTCTGTTTTTTCATACCATTTACACCAACTGGTTTAATTCTTCCGCACTTCCGGCACCAAACGGCCTAAATCTTCGCATCCCTGGCTAAGGTGTCCCAACTGGCTTAAGTATTCAGCATCTGAGGCGCAGGTGTTCCCAACCCAATCCTTAAACCAAAAATGCAATCCTGCTGGGATCACCTGTGTCTACCCAATTCTCCCGGTTTACAACCGGGTTCAACCAACGAAATCTCTGATTCCGGCACGCAATAATCCCAAAACTGCCTGAGTCTTCGCCATCTGGGGCATCTGTCCCCTCAATCACCCCTATACGTATTAACACCCATTGCAATCCCTAATAAATTATTTATATTAGCACTACAAGCAGCCGGTACTCCCGTCAAATCAGGGTATCTGCTGCTTGTAAAATATATTTCCAAACAATCCATAACCCAAAACCTGTTTCTATGAAAATACAAACAGCTGCCATTACCGTATTCATTGCCGACGACTTCGAGCCCTTCAGGAACATTTTTCGTACCATGCTCGAAAATTTACCTGGTATCCGGGTAATCGGTATGGCACAAAACGGTACCGAACTGCTCAGTCAGATTCAGTTTAATACCCCCGATGTTATACTCTGCGATGTCAGGATGCCCGGTATGGATGGCTTTCAGGCTACGGCCTTAATTACAAAAAACTATCCGCAGATCTCGGTTATCGCATTCTCAACCCAAAATGATGATTACGCTATTATGCAGATGCTGGCAGCCGGTGCCAAAGGATTTATATTAAAAGATACCAGTCCCGGCGAACTGGCACAGGCTATAAAATCAGTATATAAAAACGAAAGCTACTTCTGTAAAAACACACACGAAAGGCTTAGCAATCTCATAAAAGCTGGCATATACAATCCCCAAACGCATGAGTTTTGCATAAAACTTACCGAAAGGGAAAAGCAGGTTCTGCGCCTTATTTGCATGGAAATGTCCAACAGCGAGATCTCAGATAAATTGTCAATCAGTATTCGTACAGTCGAAAAATTCAGAAGCAAAATGCTCATCAAAACCGGGGCCTCCAACCTGGCCGGCCTCGTGGTATTTGCCATTAAATACGGCATCTATAATCCGGAACTAAAATACAACTGATTCATTTGCTGCGGGGCAACATATTGGCAATCTCATCATACAGGTAATAAAACGTACCGCCTATTTTACTGGCATTCACGATCTTCTTCCTGCGCAAATGTTGAAGGGTAGCGGGGGTTATACGCAGCATACGGCATACCTCTGTAGATTTCATCATCTTGCTTGCAGAAGGTTGTTGCCCGTTTAGCATTAAATTGATTTCAGATAAAATGCTGGCTTTAAACTGTTCAAGATCCTGTAGGGTAATTATTTCAAGGGGCATACAAATGAATTTAATAGTTACATAATTTCATTGCACCAGCTAATATAATATTGCAACTACTCCTTGTCGTACGTAAAATTACTTACGGGTATTATTTGTGCTTTCAATGTTGAAAACTCATAAAAAATAAAACTGAAAACTTGCAATTAAAAACAAAATAAACTATCATTGTATTACCGTTAAACACCGTGCAGGTAAAGCTTTCGGTAGCTCTTAAAAAACGATCCTCATAAACCTGAGCCATTTCTATTCTACAGGCAACACATAAAACGCTACTCCGTATCAACTCCGTACCTCAGTCCTGTAAACTCCGTATCAACTCCATACATAAGTCCTGTCAAAGCCCTGTCATCCTTATGTCTAAGCCCTGTATCATCCCTGTTAAACTACTGTATATACCTGCTGCATCAATGATCTGGCTGTTAATCGCACAATAATGCTCATGGGTGTTACTACCTACAAGATTTTAAATTTCCGATTGTATAATTGTAAAATAAAAATAAAATACATGGCACAGCAAGCAGGCTTGATAAACTTTACCGGTACTTTAAACGGCCTCACTGGTTATAAACGTGAAGGAAAATATTTTGTCAGATCTAAATCTTCCATCACTAAAGAAAGAATTTACAATGACCCCGCTTTCCTGGGCACCAGGCAAATGGCCGACCGTAAAAAAATAACATCCCCTATCACCGCCAAATGCTATCATCTGCTGCCAAAGAAACTTAAAAAGCATGGTCTTTTTGGTAAAATGAGTGCCGAAGCCGACAGGCTATTTACAGCAGGCTTTACACAAATAGAGATCCTGGGTTCACTTTATATTAAATTCTATCCTTGCAAACCCCTGTAACTAATGGTTCAGTCAAAAAAAGTCCCCGGCTAAAACCGGGGACTTTTATATATCGCATGCTTATATGCTTATTGAATCGCCACTCTGCACATGGTTATACGGTTGCCGTTTCTGTCAACGATCTCAACCCAGTATAATCCCTTGCCAAACCTGCGCATATCCACATCCATACGGTCGTATGGCCTTCCTACAGTATAGTTCTGCGTCATCACACGGTCACCCTTCGCATCATAAACAACTATACCCCTTGGTAACACATTGTTTGCAACACTATAGTACCTAACCTGGAACTGGCCACTGTTAGGATTAGGATAGATAAAGCATCTGCCGCTGGCTGAATCCTTAATGGTTACAATGTTCGAACTGTTGGTACAGCCATTAACATCGGTAACTCTTAACTGATAATCGCCTAAACCATCCACATCTACGTTCAGGGTGCCTGTTGTAGCACCTGATACAGCTACTCCGTTGCGCAACCAGGTATAGGTTGATGCCGCTGCAGGAGATACTGTTGAAGACAAGGTAGTTCTTAAACCAGGGAATAAGCTGGTATAAGGAGCAGCACTAATCACTACGGTTGGTAACGGATTAACCGTTAACCTGGCCGCAAATGATGTTGCAGAAGCACAAGGAGCTGCACCGGTTACAATACAACGGTAGAAATAACCGCTCATACTCACCGGAGGTGCAGTAATGGTCAGCGTAGCTGTAGTAGCACCGCTGTAAACACCGCCATTGGCTATATTAGTCCATGGAGGATTGTTACCATTAGTACTTACCTGCCACTGGTAGCTGAATGGACCGGTACCGCTTGCAACAGCAACTGTAAAGGTTGCTACCTTATCGGTACAGATGGTCTGGTTAACAGGCAGTGCATTGTTCAATGCTACTGGCTGGTTAACCGTTACAACTA
>Ga0209023_10001600_pt1 | contig 30028 bp, 29 predicted proteins | sample LakOneMetagenome_FD_187468 | JGI IMG/M metagenome (GOLD analysis project Ga0209023, IMG submission 187468) | Freshwater and sediment microbial communities from Lake Erie, Canada (SPAdes) (version 2) | ecosystem: Environmental > Aquatic > Freshwater > Lentic | place: Lake Erie, Canada...
CGTGGTCGTCGACGTCCACCAACTCGCGAAGTTCCCGGACCCGCCAGCCGAGCGACCGGAGCGCCTCGACCTGATGCAGACGGGTGTCCGCTCGACTCATCGGAACGCCGTCGAAGGCGCGTTCATCCGGAGCAGTCAGACCGATCGACCAATATCCGCCGTCAGCCGCGGGGCCCAGCACCGCGTCGCAGTCATCTTCAGCGAGCAATGCCAAACCGTGGTCGATGTCCATCGCGACGATCTGCGGGGTGTCCATTCCGATCACCAACCCAGGACCGCCGAGGTCCTCGAACACGGATGCCAAACGTTCTCCGAGGCCGTCCCCACGTTGCGGCATCACCTCGATACCAGGCGGCAGCCACGACATCTCGGAGCCGTCCAAGGCGAGCACCACTTTGCACGCGTCGCTCGCCAATGCAGCGTCAAGGGTGTCGAGGAGCGCCGCCTTGGCGATCTCTGCGGCCTCGTCCAGCGTGAACGGAGGACACAACCGAGTCTTCACCCTTCCGGGTATCGGTTCCTTGGCGATGACGACGATCGGAGCGCAGGTCATGTCCACCCACCAGCGATGAGGCGAGCGACGTGGCGCCCTGCTCGGACGGCGATCTCGGAGCGGACGAAGCCGGCTTCGGATGCGAAATCTTCGACATCGTCCGCACTCACCCACGCCCATCGGAACCAAGGCCCGGATCCGCTCCGCGGGCACAAGAGGCGGACCTGATCGACGGCACTCGCGCAGCCGGGTGCCTCGACGTCGACGAGCGCCACTCCGTCGGCCCGCAGCAACTCCCTCACCCTCGACAGGAGGCGTACCGGGTCCCCGCCGATGCCCACGTTGCCGTCGAGCAGGAGGACCGACCCCCAACGCCCCTCGCCCGGCAGCGGATCGAAGACCGAGCGGTCCAGCACCGTGGCACCGGCTCGTTCGGCGACGCCCAGAGCGGCCGGAGCGACGTCGATGCCGAGCGACGGAATTCCCTGAGCTGCGAGAGCGGCTGCGATCCGGCCGGGCCCGCAGCCGACATCGAGTACGGGTACAGGCAGATCGGAGATGAGCTCGGTCTCGACATCCGTCGCCGGCTCGTGCCACGCATCGACGCCGAGGCGGCGACGCTCGCCTGTCGACGCGCTCTCCATCACGATCACTGCACCCTCCTGCCCTGACGAGCTCGGATCCATGCGATGACGAACGCTGCAACGATCATCGCTCCGCTCAGGATCGCAAGATTGCGCCCAGCCGGGATCGGAAGGATCGATGGGTTGTCGGACCGTGCGCCGAAGCGCGCCACGGTCGGCCAAGAGACGAGGCCGACGATGACCACGACCGTGACCGCTGCACGCAGGGGACCACGCGTCGTGGAAGTGACCGCAGCAGAGAACCCGAACCCGACAAGCAGGACGACCGGCAACACCACCAGGTCGTGAACGAGCGCAGCACCCACCACCCAGGTGACCCACGAGCCTGGATGTGTGCGATCCGCCTCCCGTAGGACACCAGCCAGCACCCACCCCATGAGGGACCAGCCGGCAACGATCACCACCCAGGCGAGCGGACCGGGCCGCGCATCGGAAGCGGCAGACGGCATAGCCGGCGGATCTGCACGGTCGCTCACGTGACCTCCATGGATGTCACCCACTTGGTCTGCAACACCCCAGGACGGTTCGGAGCGATCAGCCGGAGCGGCGCGCCGTGGTCGGGATGCAGCGCCGCGCCGTCGAGTTGGTACGCCAACAAGCACGTGTCTCCCTCGGCCGCTTCGGGTGAGAGGTCCGACGAGGAGTAGAGCCCTCCCCGTTGCGCCGACTTGACCGTCACCCTCCCCGGCTCGACGCCGGCGGCGTGCAGGACGTCGGCAACACGGACTCCAGTCCAACGAGCAGACGCACTCCAACCCTCAACGCACGCGATCGGCAGCTCCGCCGTGTGTCGAGGCATCGCGTGCAGCTGCTCCAGCGTGAAGTCCGTCGACACCCCATGGCCTTGGACCGTCAGGCGGTACGACGGGTCCGATGCCAGGCGTGTCGTCCCCGCAGCTGCGGCGGTCCGATTGACCGGAAGGCCTTGGGGGCCTACGTCGCTGCGACGAGGCGCCAGCAGGTTCGTTCGACGTAACCACGGCACGGTCTGCCCCGCGGTCAAAAACGTCAACAGCCCGGCGGTGCCAGCCACGGTCAACAGCAAACCCCTACGACTCAGCTCGCCCGCCGCCGGAGCGGATCCCGTGTCGCTCTCGTCGTCGGTCCGAATGCTCAAGGCACGTCGCACGATCGGCGCCTTGAGCGCAACGTGCACCATCGAGGCGCCGACGACCATCCAAGCGGCCCACCAATGGCCCACCGGGAAGAAGAACCGCCAGGGATACCAATGGGCGATGTTGGCTACGCCGGTGACCAGCAGGAACAGCGATCCGCCGACCAGTGGCAGCAGGCCGAGCCGTTCCATCGCGTCGATCGCTCCTCGTATCGGCGGTCGTCGGAGGAGGTGAGGTGACACGGCGAAGAGCTTGGCGAAGAGCAGCGGGATCGACGCGAGCCCAGTGATCACATGCATTCCTTGAGTGACCCGGTACAGACCCGCTGGTCCCGTCGGAGGGGTGAACCACGCTGGAGGTTGCTGCTGCAGGTGAGACCACAGTCCTGTGATCAGGCACACCGAGAACGCGACGCCGAGTGCCAGTCCGAGGATCGACGACGTCCGCTCGTCGTGAACCTGGCGCTCCGAAGCGGCGAGGCGAGCGATTTCGACGTGATCGGCCACAGCGCCAACTCGATGTCGAACCCGCGACGCAGCAACACTCCTTCGGCCTCGCGAGGTCGGTCGATCCGATCCATCCATGAACCGAACGTACCCACGGTCAGTCGAGCGCCGACGTGCCGATCGGTTACCGATCGCGAAACAGCGGTCTGCGGCTTACCGATCGCGAAACTCCGCCGCTGGAGCCGTCGCGTGGAGCACCCCACCCGTACGCTCGTCGCGTGGAGTCCGGATGGCCCGACGAACCGAACGACGTCGAACCCCGGCGGGTGCTCATCGTCGAGGACGATCCCAACTTGTCCGACGTGGTCGAGCGCTATCTCCGGCGCGATGGCTTCGATGTGGAGCTCACCAACAACGGCGAATCCGGCGTGGAGCGTGCGCTGGAATGGCTCCCAGATCTGGTCGTGCTCGACATCATGCTGCCGGGGATCGACGGCTTCGAAGTCTGCCGCCGACTCCGAGCCGAGACGCCGATCCCCATCGTGATGCTCACCGCCCGAACGGACGAAGACGACCGGGTGCTCGGCTTGGAGCTCGGCGCTGATGACTACGTGACGAAGCCGTTCTCCCCCAGGGAGCTGACCGCGCGGGTTCGAGCCGTGCTCCGTCGCTCGGCGGGTGCGGTCAGCGGGATGGCCGAGGGATCGCCGCTGCGAGCGGGGTCGTTGGAAGTCGATCCCGTGGCGCACGAAGCGCGGCGAGCGGGCCTGCCGATCCATCTCACGGCAAGGGAGTTCGAGCTGCTGGTCCACCTGATGCGCCACCCGCGACGAGCGTTCGATCGGGCCGAGCTGCTCGAGTCGGTCTGGGGGTGGACCTACGGCGATGCCGCGACTGTCACGGTCCACGTCCGCCGACTCCGGACGAAGATCGAAGACGACGCGTCCGCTCCAAGGCACCTGGTCACCGTGGCCGGCGGCTACCGGTTCGAACCATGACGAGTCCTCCGATGTTCGCGACCGTGACCGACAGCGCCACGTTGGTGGCACTCACGCTGGCGGGCGCGGCACCGGTGGCAGGGGTCGGCGTATGGCTCACTCGGAAGCGCAGCACCGCGAGCGTCTGGCGCCAGGCGCTCATCGTGATGCTCGTTCCGCTGGCCGCGACGTGGGTCGGCGCCCTCCTCGCGGCCCGAGCCATGTTCCTGTCATCGCACGACATGGGGGCGTTCGTCACGATCGCCCTGACCGCCGCTGCCATCGGACTGGGCGCTGCGTGGGAGATGGGTCGGCGCATCCGGGTCGACGCGCGCCGTCTCGGCGAGCTCTCCCAGGAGATCGCCGACGGTATGGTGCCGTCGCCACCACCGGCGGCGTCCGTCTCCGAGCTGGGGCGGGTCGGCGACCAGCTCGTGGAGATGTCGCAGCGCCTCGACCACTCCCGCCGCCGGGAACTTGCGCTAGAGCGATCGAGACGCGAGCTGGTGGCGTGGGTCTCCCATGACCTCCGCTCCCCACTGGCGGGCATCCGTGCGATGGCAGAGGCACTGGAGGACGGGGTTGTCGACGACCCGGACGACGTGCTGCGGTATCTCCAAACGATCGGCTCCGAGACCGACCGACTTGCAGCGCTCGTCGACGACCTGTTCGAGCTCAGTCGGATCACCAGCGGCACCCTCGACCTCAGCCCGCAACCCGTGCGCGTCGACGAGCTCGTGGGGACCGTGGTGAAAGCCGCAGCAGCGACAGCTCGGGCTCGCAGCCTGGACCTCCGATGCGAGCTCGGCGACCCGCCGCCGCTGTTGGTCTCGCCGGCGGAGGCATCTCGGGTGCTCCGCAACCTGCTGGACAACGCGCTCCGACACACACCCTCGGGCGGGACGGTTCAGGTCACCGTGTCGTCCCTAGGGGCCGAGGCGGTGATTTCGGTCGTCGACGAGTGCGGGGGCATCCCGACCCAGGATCTTGATCGGGTGTTCGACGTCGCATTCCGCGGCGATGCCGCACGCACGCGCGACACCGGTGGCGGCGGTCTGGGGCTGGCGATCGCGAAGGGACTCACCGAAGCACAGGACGGCCGCATCGAAGTCGCCAACCATTCCGGCGGATGTTGCTTCACGGTCCGATTCCCGCTCGACGTCTCGTGTACGCCGTGACGTCGAACGGTCGGCACCTGAACCCGGCGACGAATGGATCAGGCCCTCGCCAGGATCCGAGACATGTCCCGAACGGCATCCACCGTCCCGCGGACGGTGCCCGTCACCTTCGACCGTCCCACACGAGGTCGGTACGACACGGGGACCTCGACGATCGTCCAGCCGGCCCCATGCGCACAGAGGACCATCTCGAGGGGCCAGCCGGAGCGGCGGTCCAGCAAGTTGAGGTCGAGCAGTTCGGATCGCCGCGCCGCACGCATGGGGCCGAGGTCGGTGAGCCGCACTCCAGTTCGTCTGCGGAGCTCCGCAGCCAGGACGCGATTCGCAAGCCGTGCATGCCAGGGCCACGCCCCGGACTCGGCTTGTCGAGCACCGAGTGCGAGCGCAGCCCGTCCGTCCGACACCGGCCCCACCACCGATGGGAGCTCCTGAGGATCGAGGCTCGCGTCCGCGTCCATGAAGCACACGACGTCGTCGTCCGCTGCCACCAGGCCGGCCCAGCAAGCCGCACCGAAGCCCCGTCTCGGCTCGTGCACGACGGTTGCGCCGAGGCGCGCTGCGACTTCTGCTGTGCCATCAGTCGATCCGTTGTCGACCACGATCGGGCGGTACCCGTCGGGCATCCTCGACAGCACCCACGGAAGCGCCTCGGCCTCATCGAGCGCGGGGAGAACGACGTCAGGCACGGCGCCGAGTCTGGCAGGCATCGACGCATCGGGAGGCGTTGCTCATGAGGGTGGTCGTGACCGGCGGTGCCGGCTTCATCGGGTCCCATGTTGTGGATCTCCTCCTCGAGGAGGGCCATGAGCCTGTGGTCGTCGACATCGTGGAGCCTCGTGCACTCGCCGGCCAACCTGAGTGGCCCCATTCCGATGTCGAGGTCCACCGACGCGACGTCCGCGACGACGCACTCTGGGACAGCGTTCTCACTGGTGCCGACGCGGTGTGCCACCTCGCTGCCAAGGTTGGCCTCGGCGTCGATTTCGCCGACGCACCGAACTACGTGGAGTCGAACGACGTCGGCACAACGACCATGCTGACCGCGATGCACAAGGCCTCTTGGCAAGGCCACGTCGTGTTGTCCTCGTCGATGGTCGTCTACGGCGAGGGGGCCTACACCTGTGATCTGCACGGTCGTGTTCGGCCGGGCCCGCGGTCGCGGCTCGACCTCGAAGCCGGACGCTTCGAACCATCGTGCACTCAATGTGGCGGCGAGCTGCACAGCGCGCTCGTCGACGAGACAGCACCGGTGGATCCGCGCAACGTGTACGCAGCAACGAAGCTCCACCAAGAGCACCTCTGCGCCGCGTTCGGCCGCGAGCACGGCCTGCCGATCACTGCCCTCCGGTACCACAACGTGTACGGGCCGGGGATGCCCCGCCACACGCCGTACGCCGGCGTGGCGAGCATCTTCCGCAGCCAATTGGAGCTCGGCCACGATCCGTCGGTGTTCGAGGACGGCGGGCAACGCAGAGACTTCGTGCACGTCTCCGATGTCGCCGCAGCGAACCTCCTCGCGCTCACCAGCGACCGACCTCATGACGGTCCCCTGAACGTCGCATCGGGACACCCGATCACCTTGCTCGAGATGGCCCAGGTGTTGTGCTCGGCCGACGGCAACGGTCACCAACCTGTCGTCAACAGCCGATTCCGCTTGGGTGATGTCCGCCATGTCACGGCGGACCCGTCCCTGGCGTTCGACACGATCGGCTTTGCAGCCAAGGTGCTGCCAACCGAAGGCCTGCGGCGCTTCGCCCACGATCAGCTGAGCGACGTCGATCCATTGTGACCGCTTGGCGATCGGAGCGATCCGCCGAGGTGGGCATCGCTGTGGTCGCAGCCATGCTCGTCGTCCTCGCTGCGGTGCTCTGGGGTCGGGCCCTCCTCTCCGACGGGGCTCAACTGTTCCTGTCCGCTCCTCCGTTCGCAGGCGAGTGGCGCTGGCAATGGACTGGAGGGATGTGGCTGGTGCTCGTCACCGCCCTGGGGCTGGTCGCGCTGTGGCCGACAGCAGCGCATCGCCTGCCGTGGTCAGGTCTTGTCGTGGGATCGACGGTGTCGTCGTTCTTGTGGACCATGGCACTCGCGGCGTCAGATGGAGTGGCAGCGATCGCGTCGCCGCTCACGACGCACTTCGAGTCCTTGCCCTTCGCCCGAGCTGCGTCGCAGCCAGATGAACTGCTCCGGAACTGGGCGAACGTCCTTCCGCAAGCCCCGACACACGTCCAGGGGCACCCACCCGGCACGGTGCTCACCTTCATGGGCCTCGATCGCCTCGGGTTCAGCGACCTTGCAGTGGCGATGGTCGTGGTGTTCATCGCCGCTTCGTCCGCAAGCGCGGCGATCATCGCCCTGGACCGACTCGCCGGTCGAAGCCAAGCTCGACGGGCTGCCGTCTTCGTCGGGCTCGCACCAGCGGTTGTTTGGGCGGGTACGTCGGTGGACGGCATGGCGATGGGCGTCGCCGCGTGGGCGGTCGCTGCTGCTGCGGTAGCAACGACCACCGATGAGCATCGGACTGCATCCGTCGCTGCCGTGCTCTCCGGACTCCTGGCCGGCGCGCTGCTCACGATGACCTACGGTGCGCCAACGCTCCTCGGTCCGCTGTGGGCAACCCTGGCGTGGTCAGCCTTTCGCCGCCGCCCGGGCCCAGTCGTGTTCGCCCTCGGTGGTTTCCTCGTACCCGTGGCCGCCATGGCCATCGCCGGCTTCGACTGGCGAGCGGGGTTCTCGGCGACCCACGACGCCTACCAGGCCGGCGTTGCGTCAGTCCGACCTGCTGGCTACTTCCTTCTGGCGAACTTGGCGGCGGTCGCCGTGGCCGCCGGTCCCGCAGCCGTCGCTGGCGCGGCGGGACTCCGCAATCCACGAGCGTGGCTCCTCGTCGGAGGCGCTGTCGCCGGCATCCTGGCAGCCGACCTATCCGGCCTCTCCAAGGGCGAGGTCGAGCGGATCTGGCTGCCCTTCGTGCCGTTCCTGTGCATTGCGACGTGCAGCCTGCGAGGCACGGCTGTACGCAGATGGTGGCTGGCAGCCCAACTCGCCGTCGCGATCATCCTGCAGGCGTGGCTGCGATCACCGTGGTGACCTCGTGCGCGTTCGTCGATCAATCCGGGTACTGGTGCCTGTCGGGTTCGAGCCCGTTGGTCCACCCGGCACAGCCACACGATCGTTCTGCGGGCAGCGCACCGAGAACGTCGACGATGATCTGTCGGGTCAGCGGCATCGCCGCGGCGAATGCTGCGTAGACGTCATCCTGGCTCACGGGTCCAACTTCAGGTCGCTCATCCACCCCGGCGTCGTAGTCGGTCACCACAGCGATTGAGCAACAGCAGATACCGAGCTCGCGAAGGAGGGCCGCCTCCGGGTATTGGGTCATGTTGATGACGTGCCAACCCTGTTGGCGGTACCACGACGATTCTGCACGGGTCGAGAAGCGCGGCCCCTCCACCACCACGACCGTCCCCGAACGGTGCACCGAGGCTCCCGCTGCGACGGCTTGGTCGTAGACGATCGAGCGAAGTTCACCGCAGTACGGTTCGGCGAACGACACATGGTTGACCGTCGGTCCGTCGAAGAAGGTTGACGGCCGCCCCGAAGTGCGGTCGACGAGCTGATCGCACACGACGATGTCACCGGGGTGCACGTTCGGTTGCAGTGAGCCGGAGGCACACGGAGCGAGCACTCGGCGCACACCAAGCGAGTGCAGCGCCCACACGTTCGCCCGATAGTCGATCATGTGCGGAGGAAGGTCGTGGTCCGAGCCGTGACGAGGCAGGAATGCCACGCCGATGGGTCCGCGAGGCGTCGAAACCTCACTCACCGCTACGGGTGCGCTCGGCGCACCGTACGGCGTGTCGACCTCGACCTGATCGACTCGATCGAACAGTTCGTACAGCCCACTTCCCCCGAACACACCAACTTCGACGTCGCGCATCGTCCGAACGTAGAGGCCCCCGCGAGGATCGCCGCGCATCAGGTCACGTGGGCTCGCTTCGGATGCCGCCGCGTCGACGCCGCAGGACTTCGCTGGCGACCAGGTGTGATTCGACTGAACCATCGGTCGCACCGGGCCGACCCGCATGGCGAACGTCACTGTTCTGCATCTGCTCGAATCCTATAGTCTCCGAGTATGAGATTGGAAGTGACGAGACGGACCGACCTGGCCACTCGTGCGCTCATCGCGCTGGCGACCAGCGGTCGACGCCACAAGGCATCCGAGTTGGCCGATGTCCTCGATGCCTCTCCGGGCTTCCTCTCCCAGGCGATGACACCGATCGTGAACCAGGGCTGGGTCCGCTCCGAGCCCGGACGGACCGGCGGCTACACCGCCGTGGCCTCCCTTGACGACCTGTCGGTGCTCGACGTCGTCGAAGCCGTCGAAGGCCCGACCGACGTCACCCGCTGTGTGCTCGAAGACCGGCCGTGTGCGGGCGGGCAGCGCTGCGCGCTCCACGACGCGTGGGCACAAGCCCGATCCCACCTCCTGCGCGACCTCGCCGCCACCCCGCTGAGCGCCGTGGCGCACACCGCACCATGACGCCTGTGACCGAACCATGACCGACATCGCCGACCGCCCAGCCTCCACGAAGCCCGCCCGACGCTCGCCGTGGCGCAGCGTCACGATGCCGACCGAGCACGGCGGCTGGGGCCTCACCGCAGAGCCGGTCATCGCCGGGTTCGCGATCGCACCGTCCGTCGCCGGCATGTGCCTCGGCTTCGCGGCCATCCTGGCGTTCCTGGCGCACACCCCGTTGCGGATCGTCCTGGTCGATCGTCACCGCAATCGCGACCTGGAGCGCACCGCAATGGCCCGCCGGGTCCTCGCCGTCGAGGTGGCAGCGTGCGCGGCGTTGCTCGGCGTCGCGGCGTTCACCGCGGACGGTGCGTTCTGGTGGCCCGCAGCGATCGCCGCACCTCTCGTCGCAGTGCAGCTGTGGTTCGACACCCGTTCACACAGCCGGCGCCTGATCCCCGAGCTCGCCGGCACGTACGGCATCTGCGCGGTGGCTGCGATGATCCTGCTGGCCGCGGGTCATCAGCCGGCCGAGGCCGTCGCCGTCTGGCTGATCTTCGTCGGTCGTGCCACCACGTCGGTGCCCCACGTCCGAGCCCAGGTCGCCCGGCTCCACGGCCGCTCCTCCCCCGCCTCCACGCTGGTCGCCGCCGATGCGCTCACCCTCGCGGCCGTGGCCGCAGCGGTCGCCCTGGACCCAGCGGTGACCGCAGGAGCCGTGGCGGTCGTCGGGATCATCGCCGTCCAACGGATCACCGCCCGGACTCCTGTACCGGCCAAGGTCGCCGGCATCCGCCAGAGCATCTTCGGCCTGGTCGTGGTCGTCGCGACCGTCCTGGGCGTCTACTTCACCTGACACGAGGAGCACATCATGACCATCACCACCGACGCCACCCTCGCCTCCATCGTCGACGCCAACCCGGACGCGGCGAGGATCCTCGAGCACCACCAGCTCGACTACTGCTGCGGCGGCCAGCAGACGCTCGGGCAGGCCTGCGACGAGCACCAAATCGATCCGGCCGCCATCATCGCCGAGCTCGATGCGGTTCCACCGGCCGCTGCGGACTGGACGACGATGGGACCGGCAGAGCTGGTCGACCACCTCGAATCCACCCACCACCGCTACCTCCACGAGGAGCTGCCGCGACTCGCCGCACTGGCCCGCAAGGTCGCCGAGGTGCACGGCGAGCGCCACGAGGAGCTGCATCGTGTCGAGTCGACGTTCACCGAGCTGAAGGACGACCTCGAACCGCACCTCATGAAGGAAGAGCGCGTCTTGTTCCCGATGATCCGAGAGCTGGCCAACGCGACGACGACCCCCGAGTTCCACTGCGGCAGCATCGACAACCCGATCCGCATGATGCGCTTCGAACACGATCGCGCCGGAGAGCTCCTCGTCGAGCTGCGCGACGCGTCGAACGGATTCCAGTCACCCGACGATGCGTGCGGGAGCTACCAGGCGCTGTACCGCGGGCTCGAAGAGCTCGAGGCAGACACCCACCTGCACGTGCACAAGGAGAACAACGTCTTGTTCCCGGCCGTCGAGGCCCTCGAAGCCACGCTGGCCGCCAACGCCTGATCGTCGGGAAGCCACCCGGTCGGATCCGCAACGGGAGGCCGCGGACGCTCAAGAGTCCGGCGATCATGCCGATGGAACATCATCGTCAACCGCGCTCCGTCGCGGTGCATGGACCCCGGAGTTGAAGATGACCGACGACGCAACGACGTACCGACTGCTGACCCGCAGCGACATGGACGGCCTAGTGTGCGCCGTGCTGCTGAAGGAGCTAGGCATCCTCGGCGAGATCGAGTTCCATCACCCCAAGGACGTGCAGGACGGCAAGGTCGCAGTCACCGAGCGCGACATCCTGACCAACCTTCCCTACGTAGCGGGCTGCGGCCTGTGCTTCGACCACCACGCGTCCGAAGCGCTGCGCAACAGCGGCATCGACACTCCCGGCTACGTGTTGCAGCCCGACGCGAAGTCGGCCGCCCGTGTCGTGTACGACCACTTCGGCGGCAAGGAGCGGTTCCCCAACGTCAGCGACGAGATGATGGAGGCGGTCGACAAGGCCGACTCCGCCGGGTTCTCCATGGATGACATCCTCGACCCCCAGGGATGGGAGCTCCTGTCGTTCCTGATGGACGCCCGCACCGGACTCGGCCGCTTCCGCAACTTCCGCGTGTCGAACTACGACCTCATGATGATGCTGATCGACTGCTGCCGGGACCTGTCGATCGACGAGATCCTGGCGCTTCCCGACGTTGCGGAGCGCGTCGAGCTCTTCCGCTCACAGCACGACCTGTTCCGCGAGCAGATCCAACGGGTGGCCGAGGTCCACGGCAACCTGGTCGTGCTCGACCTCCGGAACGAAGAGACGATCTACGCCGGGAACCGGTTCGTGGTCTACGCGATGTTCCCCGAGTGCGACATCTCGATGCACGTCATGTGGGGCCGTGAGCGCCAGAACACCGTCTACACCGTCGGCAAGTCGATCTTCGACCGTGGCAACCCGGTCGACATCGGCGAGATGATGCTCGGCTACGGCGGCGGCGGACACCACGCTGCGGGCACCTGCCAGGGCCCCAACGCCACGGCGGATGACCTCAAGGCCGAGCTCATCGAGCGCCTGGTCAGCATGTCCGACGCGGAGTCCGCCCTGGCCTGACCCGCGGCGTTCGACCTCTGCTGCAGCGATTGCGGCTCGGGTTCACCCTTCGATGCGATCGAGGTGCCAGCGCCACTGGTCGCCGTCGGGCGACACCGCCAGATCCCAGGCGAACCGGTCGCCTGGGTTCACCGCAAGAGGTTCGGCCAGCGGCAGGAACCCGTGGGACCAGCTCGACTCTGAGTGCTCCGGCATGTTGTCGACCGTCACGCCCGGGCTGAGCAGCGAGTCGAACCAACACGCCATGCCGTGCAGCACGCCGTCGCGCTCCACCACGAGCGTGCCGGAGGAGCGGATCGTCTGGTCAGTCGCGCACCGCAGGTCGACATCGGCAGCGAGCTCGGCTTGGCCGAGCAGGTTGTTCGACGTGAGATCCGAGTACCACAACGTCCGCGCCGCACGGCGGTAGGCGGCGGAGCAGTCGTACGGGAGGCTCGGCGCCTGCCAGTCCGACACCACCGCGTGGTCGTCGAATGACTCTGCCGCCGCGACCCACAGGCGGAGCCGTTGCGGCAACAGCACCGCGTCGGGCCGCAGCAGGCGCCGCCGCGCATCGACGGTCCATGCGACGATCCCCTCGTCGAATCCGGCATTGCCGATCGTCTCTGAGATCAGCACGTCGGCCCGCTCCGGGATGCCGACCTCCATCGACCAACCACCGAGGAACTCGATCCGGTCATCGAAGCCGTTGTCGACCGCCAACTCCTGTGCGACGTCGATGACCGGCCCGCCCTCGATGGCGTACACCTTGGCGGCACCGGCCTCACACGCCATGAACGACAGGACGCCGCTCCCGCAACCGAGGTCCACCACGACGTCGCCGGGCCGCACCGACGCGTCGATGGCACGCCGGAAGGCCTCCATCCGAGCCGTGTCGTGCACCATCGAGAGGTGGTAGTCCAAGACGGTGGAGTGCGCTGCGACGCGCTGCCAGGCGAGGCTTCCGGGCAATGCGGGCATCCGCCGAACCTACTCGCCGACCGGGAGGCCCCGGCCGGCGAGCGGTGGTGATCCGGGCGCCTACGCGATCACCGACTCCAGGCGGGCATAGGACGTCTCCATGCCGTCGACCATTCCGGTCCCCAGGATCTCATCGCGGATCGCGGCGTCGGGATAGGTGATCATCAGCGACATCAGGGTGCCGCCGTCGACCGGCGTGAGCGTGAGCTCGTTGCGCGTCGAGGGGCCGTCGGTGCCGATCATTGCTTCGGTGGTGACCGACCGGTGCGGCGGGTTCGACTCGAGCAGCGTGCCGGTGAATCCGAACCGACCCTCGCCGCCGTCCTGCTCCCAGACGTACTGGTACGTGTCGCCCACCTCGGCTGCGATCTCGCAGACCGGCATGTTCCAGCCGTCGGGACCCAGCATCCACTGCTGCATAAGGGCCGCTTCGTTGTGGGCTCGCCACACGGTCGGCACGTCGCCTCGGATGACCCGGCTGACGCGGACGCTCGTGTCACCGAGGATCTGCAGATGGGTGCCGCTGCCGGCGGCGAACGACGCCAGGTCCGCCAGCACTGCGTCGATCTGGCCCATCGCTTGCGACATGCCCTCTTCCATCCCCATGCCGAGGAGCTGCTCGAGCTGCTCGGCCGAGTCGAAGTAGGTGATCGTGGTGACCCGTGACGCGTCGCCGACCGATTCGAAGTCGAACACCATCCGCATCGACGGCATCTCGTGGTTCGCGCTGCCGTCCGGGTTGGCGAACCCGTCGCTCACCTCGAAGCGCTTGAGCGGGTCGACGGCGATCCACTCCCAGTAGCCACGGGACGTATCCCCGTCGGGTCCGGTCATCGCGTATTCGCTTCGGCCACCGACACAACCGTCGTGACGGCTGAAGATCGCCGGGTAGGTAGGCGGGCCCCAGAAGCGCTCGAGCAGGCGGGGATCCAGGTAGGCGTCCCAGAGGCGCCTGAGCGGTGCGGCGAAGTCGGCGACCACAGTCATGGTCAGGGCCTCGGGGTCTTTGCTGACTGAGCTGATGGGCATGGCGTGCTCCTCGGTGTGGTGTCAGGTGGATCGGGTCGGTCAGAGATTCAGAGCGGCAGAACGGCAGAGCGGCAGAGCGGTCAGGGCAGGTCGAGATCGTTGAGGCGGGTCAGACGCGGCCCGCCGTCAGGCGCCGTGTGGCGCTGTCGAACCGGAGTCGTCCTCCGCGAGCAGGGCATCGAGCCGGTCGATGCGGCCACGCCAGATCTGTTCGTAGGAGTCGAGCAGCGACTGCGCGCGCTCGATCATGTCGTGGTTGCCACGGACGCGACGTTCACGCCCTCGGGGTTCCTTGGTCACGAGCCCGGCCACCTCCAACACGGCCACGTGCTTCTGGACCGCTGCGAACGACATGTCGTACGAGGCAGCGAGCTCAGACACCGACGCCGGTTCCGCCAGCGTCCGGCGGACGATGTCACGTCGGGTGGCGTCCGCCAGCGCCCGGAACAGCCGGTCGACCTCTTCATCACTCAACTCTTCTCGTACAACCATTCGGTTGTACGATAGAGGACGGACTCCCGGTTGGCAACGGGAACGTCAACATCGATCGCCCCTCGAGGCCATCGAGGTCCGAGGCCGTCGTTCGGCGCTATCGCACTGAACTCGGCCCCAAGTGCCGATCGGCGCCGTCAGCGAACTCCAAATGCAAGGATGACGACGTCCGACGATGGAGGTTCCAACCATGACGATCAGCCCATACCTCTTCTTCAGCGGGGACTGCGCCGAGGCCTTTCGCTTCTACAAAGATGTCCTTGGGGGCGAGCTCGAGGTGATGACGAACGCCGACACCCCTCCGGGCGTGGATCCGATGCCCGGCGCGACGCCGGATGAGGTGATGCACGCATCGCTGACGCTGCACGACGCGCTCCTCATGGGTTCCGACGATCCGACCGGCGATGGCGGCCCGAAGACCGGCGTGGCTGTCGCATATACAGCGCCTGACACCGACAGCGCTCGTCGGATCTTCGAGGCGCTGTCCGTCGGCGGTGAGGTGCAGATGCCCTTCGAAGCCACGTTCTGGTCAGCGGGCTTCGGCGCCTGCCTCGATCGTTTCGGCGTGTCGTGGATGGTCGACACCGCTGAGGCAACGTCGTGACCACTCCGACACCGCAGCCGGTCGAGTCGGAGGTCAGCTCGCGAAGGTGATGGGGAAGTAGACGAACGCGTCCTTGTCCAGGAGCCCCGAATCGTTTACGAGGATCGTGCAGGGCCGCTGCGCGTCGCACACACCGTTCGCGAACGGTCCGGTGTGCACCGTCAGGTCGATCGAGCCCGCACCGGTGGGATCGGCGACGAGCACGTGTCCCTCGGCGATCCCGCAGGTGGAGGTGCCGCCGCGTCCGTCGCCAACGCACTGAAGGACGTTGACGGTCTTGCCCGGAAGGAATCCGCTCCAGGTGACGGTGACCACTTGGCCGTTCGTCAGGCCGGTGTCCGCACTGACCGACGCCTTGCGGTTCGTCTCTGGCACCGGAACCGTCGGCACCGTCACCGCCGAAGCGGCATCGGGGGCGAAGGCCATCGTGGCGAGCGGCGGCGACTGGTCGGCGGCGATCCGATCGACCGCTGAGGAGTCACCTCGCAGGTAGGCGTCGAGGAAGTCCGTCGTCGCCCGTGCTGCGACCGGGAAGGCAGCGTTCGTCGGAGCCAGCCAGTCGGCGTGACCGGCTTCCGCGAGCGTCAGCATCGCCTTGGGCGTCGACGCTCCGTTGAACGTCTCGACAGCCTGGTTGTACGACAGCAGCTGGTCGTTGACGCCGTGGACGAACAGGATCGGCGGCACCTTGGAGAGGTCGTAGGTGCCGCCAGCGAACGGCGACGGGGTTCCCGCCAGCACCAGTGCGGTCCGGATCCGCTCGTCGCGGCAACAGCTGTTGGCGACCACGCCCAACGTCGTGATGGCGCCGTTGGAGTGCCCGGCCGCCCCGATCTGCTTGGGGTTCACCAGCCCTGCCAACGGCGTCGACGTGCCGGCGTTCATCTTCAGCACCTCGTCGATGACGAAGCTCACATCGCCGGGCTGGTTCTGGACATCCGCGCCGTCGACGCCGCCCGTCGTCCCGCCGTAGGTCAGCGGGAAGTGCGGCATGGCCACGACGTAGCCCGCGGCGACCCACTGCTGCGCCAGCGGCGCCAGATACTCCTCGTTGCCGCCGAGACCGTGTGCCAGCACGACGAGCGGGAACGGTCCCCCGTCCGTCGTCGGGGGCGCGTTCTCACGCTGATCGCCTTCGGGGTTGCCCGCAGCCGGGTAGTAGATCGAGGTGTCGATCGTGCGCTGTGGAAGCTCTGGTCGCCCGACGCCGGCCGGGGTCGGGCGCGTCGAGTCCACGAGCGTCTCGGTCACGCGACCGACGCCGTACGGTCGGGCCAACGGCGCCGACGTGGTCGTCGACGTGGCCGCCCGAGACGCTTTCGACCCGTCCCCATCGCCGCTGGAGCAGGCTGACAGCAGCAGGGCCACCGCTGCGAACGCGGCCAGGATCTTCCAGTGCCTCATGTCCCACCTCTGACTCGTATCGGCCCGTCCCCGGCGGCACGCTAGACCCATCCGAGCCGACGAGTCATCGGTCACATCTCCTAAGGTGCCGGCCATGAACCCACGCTTCCTCACGCGACGACTCCTTCCCGGCGCAGCGGTCGGTCTGGCCGTCGCCCTGCTCGTTGCGTGCTCCGGCGGCGACAACAAGTCGGATGCTTCGACCTCCACGACCTCCACCACCGGCCCGGCCGCTGCCGACGCGCCGAAGGCCGACGTGGTGCTGTCGGCATCGAAGGAGCCGACCGCTGAGCTCGATCCCCGCTACCAGTCGTACAACGTCGAGATGGTCGAGGTCACCGGCGGCCAGTTCTGGCAGCCCTACGACGCAGGAACCGGCAAGGTCACCCGGCCGCCGCTCGACATGTCGTCCGAGCGCCTGCGGAACCTCGCCAAGGGCCTCGGACCCGCTTACGTCCGGGTGAGCGGCTCGTGGGCGAACTCCACCTACTTCGACGCTACCGGGGCCACCGGCGGTACGCCTCCGGCCGGCTTCAACGCCGTGCTCACCGCAGATCAGTGGCGGGGCGTCGGCAAGTTCGCCGACGCCGTCGGCGCAGAGATCGTCACGTCGTTCCCGTCCAGCCCTGGAACGCGCGACGCCGAGGGGAACTGGAACCCCGACCAGGCCCAATCGCTGCTGCAGTTCAGCGTCGACAACAAGATCCCGGTCGTTGCCGCCGAGATGTTCAACGAGCCCACGCTCCCGGTCGGCATGCCTGCCAACTACAACGCAGCAGACTTCGCCCGTGACCTTGCCGCCCTCAAGCCGGTCGTGAAGGAGGTCGACCCCGAGCTGAAGTTGGTCGGCCCGGGTTCGACCGCCGAACGCAAGCCACTCGTGATCAGCTCGACGTTCACCACAGCCGAGGCACTGCAGGCCACCGGTAAGGCGTTCGACGTGTTCAGCTACCACGCGTACCCGAAGGTCTCCAAGCGCTGCGGTTCCACCGAGGGCCCCGAGATCGCACTCACCCAGGAGTTCCTGAACAGGGTGCCCGACGACGCCGACTACTACCGCAAGCTGCGGGACCAGTGGCTTCCCGGCGCGCCGATGTGGGTCACCGAGACGGCTCAGGCGGCCTGCGGCGGTGACCAGTGGGCATCGACCTACCGCGATGTGATCCGCTACGTGAACACGCTCGGCCGTCTGGGGGTCGGAGACGGTGACGTGGTGTTCCACAACACCTTGTCGGCGAGCGACTACGGGCTCCTCGACGAGGACGGCCTGGTCCCTCGCCCGAACTACTGGGCGGCGGTGCTGTGGGCCCGGCTGATGGGCCCGACGGTGCACGGACTGGAGCAGCCGGTCAGCACCGAGGACTTCGCCGTGTACGCCCACTGCACCCCCGACGGCGCCCAGGAGAAAGGCATGGCCTACGCGGTCGTCAACTCGTCGGAGACCGCGACGCGCACCGTGTCTACGCCGTCCGGGAAGGCGTCGGTGTACCAGTTGACGAGCGACTCGCTCGACAGCACCAGCGCATCGCTGAACGGCACGGTGCTCGAGGTTCCGGCAGACGGCACCCTGCCGAAGATGTCAGGTCGCGCCGCGGACGGAGCGATCGAGATCCCTCCCGCGACCGTGGCCTTCGTCGTCGACACCGACGCTCATGCCTGCAGCTGAGGTGGTGCCGAACGAGCCGTCCACCGGGTTCGAGCCCCCGACCGAGGAGGGGTGGCGTGACCCGTTCACGATGTACCGCGAGCTGCGTGACCTCGATCCGGTCCACCACGTCGAACGCGGCGACTACTGGGTGCTGTCTCGCTATCGGCACGTGTTCGACGCGGCACGGGACACCGACCGGTTCTCCTCTGCTCAAGGCCTGACCCACCTCTACGACGACGTCGCGACCGCCGGCCTCGACACGGTCCGACCCATGGTGTTCCTCGACCCACCCGAGCACACCGAGTTCCGCAGGTTGGTGGCCAAGGGCTTCACCCCACGGCAGGTCGCCGAGATCGAACCGGCGGTTCGAGCGTTCGCGGTGGAGCGCATCGAGTCGCTGCGTTCCAACGGCGGCGGCGACATCGTCGCCGAGCTCCTCAAGCCGCTCCCGACCTTCGTGGTGGCGCACTACCTCGGCGTGCCCGAGGCCGACAGAGGTCGATTCGACGGCTGGGTGCACCGCGTGGTCGCAGCGTCGTCGAACGGGAACGTGCTCGACGCGTCCGAGACCGTGGCGGAGATCTTCGAGTACTTCACCGCGCTGATCGAGCGCCGCCGAACCGAACCGGGGAACGACACCATCTCGCTGCTCGTGCAGGCCGGCGACGGTGCCGGCGTCGACCCCATGCGGATCCTCGGCTTCGCGTTCACGATGATCACCGGCGGCAACGACACCACCACCGGGCTGCTCAGCGTCGGACTCGACCTGCTCCACCGCGCGCCCGACCAGCAGGCGGCACTCGCTGGTGACCCGAGCCTGACCGATGACGCCGTGCAGGAGCTGCTGCGCCTCACGAGCCCCGTCCAAGGGCTGGCGCGAACGACCACGACCGACGTCGAGATCGACGGGACCACCATCCCCGAAGGACGCAAAGTGATGCTGCTGTACGCCGCAGCGAACCGCGACCCCCGCGAGTTCGGGAACGACGCCGAGCAACTCCGCATCGAACGACGTGCCGGTCAGATCCTCACGTTCAGCTACGGCGCCCATCACTGCCTCGGCGCCTCTGCCGCTCGTCTGATGGGGCGCGTCGTACTCGAGGAGCTGCTGTCGCGGTGCCCCGACTACGCGGTCGACGGCGACGCCGCCACGTTCGCTCCGGGCAACTTCGTCCGCTGGTACCAGACGTTGCCGTTCACCCCCGGACCCTGACGAGCGCAGCCTGACCGGCCCAGCACAGATCGGCCGGCCGCCCCGGAAGCACGTCCACCGCAGCGAGGAGCGGGACGAGTCGCCGTCGAGCGCCCGTTCGCGCTGACACCCTCTCGGACCATCCGGCTCAGCGAACTGAGCGCGGCGCCGATAGGAAATCGACAGGATCTCAACGGATGGTGCGCGACATGGATGAACCGCCACGGACGCTCCGCGACGGGGCCAAGTTCCATACGCCAGCGCAGCATCCGGTGCTGGTCCTCGACGACGAGTCAGCGATCCGCGATGTCGTCACCGCAGCGCTCGAGCGCGCCGGCTACGCCGTAGAGGCGGTCGCAGCTGGTTGGAACGTCTTGACGCTGGCGCGGATGCATCCGTATTCCCTCTTCGTCCTCGACGTCAACGTGCCCGATATGACCGGATTCGAAGTGTGCGAACGACTTCGCCAGGAAGGCATCGACTCGCCTGTGATGTTCCTGACCGCACGCGACGGCGGGCCCGACGCGGCCAGAGGGCTACGGCTGGGCGGGGACGACTACCTGCGCAAGCCGTTCGATCTCAGCGAGCTCCTCGCCCGAGTCGACCGGCTCACTGCCCGAGATGCTGGCGAGCGCGGGGACGTCCTGAGATGCGACGACGTCGAGGTCGACCTGTCCGCGGTCGTTGCCCGCCGAGGCGGCACTCCGCTCGACCTCACCCCCACCGAGCTCCGCCTTCTGGAGGCGCTCATTCGGAACCAGGGTCGGATCCTCACTCGCTTTCAGATCCTGGAGCTCGTGTGGGACGACGATGATCGGGACCCGGCGATGGTGGACACGGTGGTGTCCAGAGTGCGGCGAAAGGTCCACGAGCTCGGACCGCCCATGGTGGTGACGCGACGTGGGGTCGGGTACGGCATCTTCTCGAACCGAGCGCGCCGATGACCATTCGAACTCGGATCGCCGGCGCCGCCGTCGTGCTGCTGGTCGCAGCGACATCGGTGCTCGGCTGGGCGATCGTGGCGGCCGTGGATGCGGCGGTCACCGATCGCGCCCGCGACGAGATCGGATCGGTGGGTGTGGCCCTCGACGCCGCGAGCCGCGCTCAGCTCAAGCGCATCGATGCCGGCAAGCGCCCGTTGCAATACGCCGCATTGATGTCGGACGACGTGGCGAATCCGGCGGGGATGTCGGCGTCGCTCACATCGAACTCGCAAGATGTGCCCCTGCCAGCGAGCCGTCCACCCGCGTCGCTGGACCTGCCAACAGATCTGTCCGAGTGGATCGACAGCGATGTGCATCGTGTGCGGTCCGACGACGGGGACCGCTGGGTGGCCGTCCACGAGGTGGGCCACGAGGCGATCCTCGTCGTCGCGGTCGACACCCGCTTCGGCGACGAGCTCGTCACCCAGGTCATGCGCGTCGTCGTCGCTGTTGGATCCGCTGTGGTGATCGCGACGGCATTTGCGGCGTGGGCGTTCGTGCGCCGGGAGCTCCGCCCACTGGAGGTGCTTGCTGATGCTGCGGATCAGATCGCCGACGGCGACCTCGAACGCAGGGCGCCTCCGGCACGCCCATCATCGGAGGTCGGGCGCGTTTCGACGTCGGTGAACGGCATGGTCGACGCACTGTCGGCGGCAGTTGCAGCCGAAGAAGCGAGCCGCGTCCGCGCCGAACGTTTCGCAGCTGACGCGGCCCACGAGCTTCGGACGCCGACGACAGCGATCCTCGGCTATGCGCAGCTGGGCGCAGATCAGGGCCCGTGGACCGATGAGCGGTCGAGGCAGATGTGGACGGCAGTGGCCCAGCAGGCTGCGCGGCTGCGCGACCTCGTGGAACAGCTCCTCGAAGTGCAGCGGTTGGCCGACGGCGACGTCGCGCTCCCGGAGTCGGTCGAGTTCGACCTGTCGACGCTCATCGCGTCGGTGGCCAGCGACTCGATGGTGATCGACCCCGACCATCCGATCGAGGTCACAGCACCTGCGTCGTGTTGGGTCGAAGCACCCCAGACCTCGATCCAGCAGATCGTCTCCAACCTGGTCGCCAACGTGCGAGCCCACACCCCGGGCGGAACTCGATGCCAGCTGCTGCTCGTGACCAACGAGCGCACTGTCGAGATCGTCGTCAGGGACGAGGGTCCAGGGATACCGCCATCGGAGCGGGCACACGTGTTCGACCGCTTGGTGCGCCTGCCTGGAACCACCGCTCCCGGAAGTGGGCTCGGACTCGCGATCGTCGCGGCGACGGTCGCACGGCTGGGAGGTCGGGTGATGGCCGAAGCATCCGCTGACGATGGGACCGGCACGACGGTCACGCTGACCCTGCCGCTCGCTGCAGACGTCGGCCGGCCTGCCACCGAACAAGGACACTGACACCGAACGAGCACACTGACATCGAATCGACAGGGACGCACCCGATGCTGTTCGCACGCCACGTCACGCTGGTGTCCACGAAGCAGAAGGGGCCCACCCGATGTCCGAACACTCGAATGTTCGCCGCTCATCGATGCAACATCGTCGACTTCCAAAGGCGGCGAGGCGGTGGCGAGCCGTTGCGCTGGCTGCAGCGACGGTCGTCATGGTCGCGAGCTCATGCACTCCGCCGCCCCCACAGCCGCCGCAGAGCGGAATCCAACTCGTCGGTTCCGACAGCGGTTCGGGCTGGAAGTACGACTACTTCCTCAACTATGACGCGCCGTGCTCAGAGTCGGGCTTCCAGTCGTTCCTCGTAGCCACGGCGCTGGGTTCCGACCCGTCCGCGTCAGCGCCGTTGTGGACGTTCCTGCACGGCGGCGGGGCTGGCTACTACGACTCCTCCGGCGACCCGATGCCGTCCGCGACCAACAAGCGCCAGGAGTCCCCACAGCAGCTGAAGAACAAGCTGGTCGGCGGCCTGGTCGGCCAGGCGAAGAACTCACCGACGGGCTACCGCTTCCTCGCCGTGTCGATGTGCAGCCACGACACCTACGCAGGCTTCAACACCCCTGACCCGAACAACGACAAGCCCACTACCGGCCTCGCCCACACGATGGCTGCCATCAGCTGGGTGCAGACGCACTACCCGACCGACGACGTCGTGCTGCACGGTGGGAGCGCAGGCTCGGTCGGAACGTTCCACGTCGGCTACTGGATGCAGTCACACGGCCAAGCACCGACGGCGATCGTCGCCGACTCTGCGGTGATCAACAAGGCGTGGCAGGAAGCCCAGAACTCCATCGGGCAGTTCCTGCCGAACGGTTCGCTCAACGAGTGCTTCCGACCCCCAGCAGCCATGTCGGCGATTCCCGCGAGGTGGGACCCGCTGTTCCAGACCGACGATGATCAAGGTCACCTTCGACTCCAGAGCGGTCAGTTGACCGTGCCCGTGATGCACGTGTGGTCGACCAACGACTCGAACCAGTGCGGCGCCCGACTCATGAGCTGCACACTTCCGAACGGGTCGGTGGTCACGATGGGCTCGACCGAGTGCAACAACGCTCCGATCCACGACGTCATCTCGCACCTGCCCGCGGCGCGACACTCCGTGGACTTCGAGGTGTGCGTCGACAAGCCCGGCGCTGGCTACCCCGAAGATTGCGACTGGCATGTGCCGACGCAGACCGACGGAACGAACTCCAACGTTGCACCGGGTGACCCCGCTGCCGACTACAACCGCTTCGTCCTGGACTGGGTGGAAGCCCGGGTGGCGGCAACGCCATGAACTTCGAGGTGTCGCGCCGCACGTTGATGCAGGCCGCAGCGTTGATCGGGCTCGCCGCGTGCAGCGCGGAGAGGAGCACGTCGGCAGCGACTCGAGGTGGGGCTTCCACATCGGTGGCCCCAGCGGGCGACTCGCTGACTCGGCGCCTCGAACGCTCCACGTTCGGGGTGACCCCCGAGCTGCGAGCGGCCGTCGACACCGCGGGAGGGTTCGAGTCGTGGCTCGACCAGCAGCTGTCGGATCGAGTCCCCACCCAGGACCACGTGACCAAGCGGTTGGCCGACGTGGAGGCCCGCTTGCCGCAGATCACCGGCGGCCGGATCCGAAGCGGGCCCGAGCGCGCCGAGACCACTCGACTCTGCGTGGAGACGATCACTGGCCGCACGGTGTTCGGTGCTGCGTTCGGGCCCGATCAGCTCCGGCAACGGGTCATCGACGTGCTCGCCGACCTCCTCCACGTCACGTCGAGCACCCAGCCCGAGATCTTCGGGGTGTGCGCCTATGACTCTGTCTTGCGAGCAGGGGCCTTCGGTCGCTTCTCGGACGTGCTGCTCGCCAGCGCCCGACAGCCGGCGATGCTGGCATTCCTCGATCAGGCAGCAAGCCGAGCAGATGGCGGGCGGGCCCCGAACGAGAACTACGCCCGAGAGTTGATGGAGCTGCACACCATCGGCGTGGACGGCGGCTACGACGAGCAGGACGTCATCGAGCTCGCTCACGTGCTTTCGGGCTGGACCGTCGACCGCCACTCCAACCGCTTCGAGTACCGAGCCGAGTGGCACGCACTCGGCCCGTTCCGCACCGGCCACGACATCGTGGGTTGGCAGCCTGACACGGGCGAGGTCGGTGAAGCTGCCGGCATCTCCGTCATCGAACATCTGGCGCGTCATCCCTCGACGGCGCGGCGACTCGCTCACGTGTTCGCCCGCCGGTTCATCTCGGAGCAGATCAGCCGTGAGGACGAACTCGTTCGCGAGGCCGCCGAGGTGTACACCGAGCACGACACTGCCATCGGACCGATGCTGCGGCACCTGTTGACCTCGGAGCGGTTCTCGACCTCGGCAACCCTGATGCTTCGGCGACCGGTCGACCTCGTCGCGCACGCGTTCCGGGTCGCCGGTGCCGACGCGCCCCCAACGCAGCTGGATTCGGATCTGGCACTTCTGGTCGGCGTGATGAACGTGCTGGGTCACGTGCCGTATGGGTGGCCGTCACCGAACGGGTACCCGACGTCGTCCGCAGCATGGTCGAACGCTGGCGCCATGATCTCCCGCTGGAATGCAATGGTCACCTTCGTTGACCCGAGCCCGGCGCAGAGGACCGGCTCCGCCGACAAGGGCGGCCTCCAACTCGATCCGGCGGCACTCGGCGCGGCGAGCCCAGCCGAGTTGGTCGCCGCGCTATGTCGGCCCGAACACCAGGTGTACTGATGCAAAGGAGGCGGCCATGCCGCTGCTCGTGAACGTCTTCCTCCGTGGCGCCGCCGATGGTCTGAGCCTGCTCGCCCCCGTCGCAGATCCGGCCTACCACTCCGCTCGACCGACCCAGGCGCTGTCACCCTCGGCCGTGATCGATGTGGGCGTCGACGGGTTCGGCATGCATCCTGGAGCGCCGCGCATCGCCGAGCTGACACGGGCCGGGAGCGTGGCGGTGGTGCCCGCCGCAGGCTACGACGGCCAGACTCGCAGTCACTTCCAGTCTCAAGCGATCCTGGAGACGGCGGTCGGCGACGACGGCGCGACCCAGGACGCCGGGCTGGGTTGGATCGCTCAACTCCTCGAGGCCGACGCCGCGACTGATGCGGCGCCGTTTCGGGGTGTTGCGGTCGGCTCCGTCTCGGTACCACCATCGATGTGGGGCTCCAGCGACACCTTGGGTGTGCCCGACCCGGCAGCGCTGCGGCTCGGGACGCTCCGACCGGCGCGACACAAGAGAGGCGCTTACCACGTCCTCGACTCGCCCTTCGTTCCTGATCGCTCGGCGATGCAGCTCGCGTGGAACGACACCGAGGCACTGCCGGAGGTCACCACCGATGGTGTGTCCGCTTCGTTCGGAGTGCTCGATCGGTTGGCGTCGACGCCGATCTCTGTCGACGAGCCCGATGCCTTCGGCGCTGGCCCGACGGCCGCGACGTTCGCTGCCGCGTCAGCGGTGATCGACGCAGCACTCGGTACCGAGGTGGTGCAGATCGATCTCGGAGGTTGGGACACCCACACCGCGCAGGGCACGACCGACGGCGATTTCGCTGCGCTCGTGTCGGGGCTCGACGATGGGATCGGAGCGCTCTTCTCCCACCATGGCGGCAACGGCACCGGATTGGTCATCACCGTCATGAGCGAGTTCGGACGAAGGGTCAGCGAGAACGCATCGGGCGGCACCGACCACGGTCGGGGCGGGCTCGCGCTCGTGATCGGTGATGCGGTCGCTGGCGGAGTGCAGGGAACGTGGCCCGGCCTGGCCGATCTCGACGACGGTGACGTTCGAGCCGTGAACGACCTCCGAGTCCTGCAGTCCGAGGTGGCACTGCACGTGTTCGGAGCCCACATCCCGACACCGAGTGGCGCAGCCTCACTCAACCTCTTCGGCTGAGAGGTCGACTCCCCGGCGCAAGCACGCGCCGCCTCGACTGCGGCGTTGACACAGGATCGGCAGAACATCGCGACCGCGCTTGCATATCGACAGGCTGTCGCTATGATGGCGACATGATGTCGACATCTTGGAGTTGTGATGTTCCTCGCCATTCGTGACCTACGGCGCGGTGCGCGCCGATTCGCACTGCTGGGGGCCGTCATCGCCCTCGTCGCGGTGCTCTCGACCGTGCTGTCGGGCCTGGCAACCGGCCTGGTGACCGACGGCATCTCCGGCTTGCGAGCACTCCCCTTCGACCACTTGGCGCTCCAGGACGGCTCGCAGTCCACGTTCAGCCGCTCCACGCTGCGACCCGACGCACTCACGCCGTTCAAGGACCTCAAGGGCGTCGAAGCAACACCGCTCGGCGCCAGCTTCGTCAACGCTGCGGCCGTCAACGGCGGACCGAGCCTGGACCTCGCCCTGTTCGGTGTGTCGCCCGACAGCTTCCTCGTCGACCGACCCGAAGCTCGCGCGGCGCTGACTGGCGAACCCGGGCTGGTGCTCGGCAGCGAGCTCGAGAAGGAGGGTGTGAAGGTGGGCGACCGCTACACGCTCGGCGGCTCGAACCAGGAGCTGCCGGTGCTCGGCTTCACCTTCGCCGGCACCTACGGTCACGCCCCGATCGCGTTCACCTCGCTCGAGACCTGGCAGAAGATCCAGTACGGCGACGGTGCCGACGGCCGCTTCTCCGCAGTGGCGCTCCACAGCGGCGACGACGCAACGCTCGCCAAGGCCGCCAAGAGCGGGGGGATGCAGGTGCTCACCAAGACCGAGGCGTACGCCGGCTCGCCCGGCTTCACCGCCGAGACCACCACGATGAGCCTGATCCGAGGGTTCCTCCTGGTCATCTCCGCTCTGGTGATCGGCGCGTTCTTCACCGTCCTCACCGTGCAGCGAACGCGTCAGATCGGCCTGCTCAAGGCCATGGGTGCCAGCAACGGCTATGTGCTCCGGGACGGCATCGGGCAGATGACGATCCTCGTCGCGGCAGCCACGCTTGCCGGCGTCGCCATCGGCACGGCACTCGTTGCTCTGGTCGGTCAGACCGATGCTCCCGTGGAGCTCGACCCCAAGTCGATCGCCACCGTCGCGGTCTCGCTGGTCATCGCCGGCGTGATCGGCAGTCTCGTCGCCTTCCGTCGAATCACCCAGATCGAACCCGCCATCGCCCTCGGAGTCGAACCATGACCAGCCCGTCCACATCCACCCACACCGGCGTCGACCAGGCGTCGCAACCGACCAGGAACGGTCCGGCCCTGGTGGTGTCGGGCGCCAGGGTCGCCTACCCCGACGGGCCCGACATCCGGGTCGTCCTCGATGACCTCGACCTGACCGTCGCTCCAGGCGAGATCGTCGTGATCTCCGGCGAGTCCGGTGCGGGCAAGTCGACGCTGCTCACCGTTGCGGGGCTCCTCCGTCGCCCCGACCAGGGCGAGGTCACCATCGCCGGGGTGGAGACGTCCGGGCTGTCTGAACGGCAGCGCACGGCGGTCCGACGCGACCACCTGGCGTTCGTCTACCAGTCCGCGAACCTCTTCCCGTCCCTGACCTCCATCGAGCAGCTCGAGTTGGTGGGCCACATCCGCCACGAGAAGTCCGCGGAGGTCCGCGAGCGTGCCCGCCAAGTGCTCGCAGCGGTCGACCTCCCCGACCGCGCCGACCAACTCCCGGCGCAGCTCTCCGGCGGCGAACGCCAGCGGGTCGGCATCGCACGTGCGCTGATGGCCTCGCCCAGCGTGCTCATCGCAGATGAGCCCACCGCGTCACTCGACCCCGAGCGGGCAGCCACCGTCGCGACGTTGCTGAGCGACGCCGCCCGGGCCCAGCAGATCGCCACCATCATCGTCGCCCACGACACCGCGGCGTTGAGCCATGCCGATCGCCACCTGCGCCTCGAAGGAGGCAAGCTCCACGAGCTTCCGGCACCGGGCAGCTGACGACATGCCGCGCATCGCCGCCGACAACATCGCCGAGCACGTCGCCAACCAGCAGGCGGCGGTGCTCGATGCTGCGGTGAGGCTGTTCGCTGCGAACGGCTACCGCGAGGTCAGCCTCGGCGACATCGCTGCCGAGGTCGGCCTCGCACGCAACTCGCTCTACCGCTACTTCCCCGACAAGGCCCACCTGCTGCTGGCATGGTTCCGGGTGGTGGTCCCCCAGACCATCGACGCGTGGCGTGCCGCCATCGACGGTGACGGCATCGATGACGCCACCGACGAAGGCGGCCACGACCCGGCGCGTCAGCTCCAACGGTGGGCTCGCACCTACTTGGAATGGGCGAACAGCCCCGAACATCGGCTCGTCGCCCCGCTCACCGACTCGCTCGACGACTTCGACGACGACACGCGAGCCGAAGTCGGCGCCCTTCACCGTTCGATGATGGCGGTGGTGGCCCAGGTCCTCAGCGATGCCGGCATCGACGCGGATGAGATCCCGGGAACGCTCGAGCTCCTCACCGGATTGGTGCTCGGAGCCGCCCGCGCCGAAGCCGCGGGCGAAGCGAGACCGGCGATCAGGGATCGCCTCGATGCAGCGATCACGGCGATCATCGCCGCGTCCTGAACCAATTGCGGGGCCGACCAGCTCGCAGTCGGCTCCGAGGACGAGAACACGCGGAACCGCCGCGCTCGTCGAACTGCGCGTTCCGGCTGGTTCGACCGCCACACATAGGGTGAGCAGATGACTCGGCCCAACGTGTTGGTTGTGCTGTCGGACCAGCAGCGGCCCGACTCCTGCGGCGTGTTCGGCCAACGACTTTCGGTCACCCCTCGCCTCGACGCGCTGGCCCAGGACGGCGTCGCGTTCGACGAAGCGTTCACCGTGCAGCCCGTGTGCGGTCCCGCTCGCGCCGCGTTGCAGACCGGGGTGTACCCCACCCGGACGCAGTGCTGGCGCAACGGCATCGCGTTGCCGCCCCACGCCCAGACGATCGCGACGCGCCTCGGCGCCGTCGGCTATCAGACCGGCTACATCGGCAAGTGGCACCTGGCGTCGAACCGGGGCCACAACCTCCCCCTCGACCGGCCGCCGGCACGCTTCGAGCGAGCACCGGTCCCTCCCGAGCGACGGGGCGGCTACCGCGACGTCTGGGTCGCTGCCGACGCGCTCGAGCACACCTCCGGCGCCACGAGCGGCCACGTCTTCGACGAATACGGCAACACGGTCGACCTCGATGGCTACCGCGTCGATGCCCTCACCGACATCGCGATCGACCGCCTCGACCGCTTCCAGAAGGACCGACCGTTCTTCCTGTTCGTGTCGTTCCTGGAGCCTCATCATCAGAACAACCGCTTCCGCACGATCGGGCCCAAGGGCTGGGCCCGACGGTTCCGGAGCTTCGATCGCCCCGGGGACCTGCCCGCGTGGCGTGGCGACTGGCGCTGGAACTACGCCGAGTACCTGTCGTGCTGCGCCAGCATCGACGCGAACTTCGGCCGGCTCCTCGACGCACTCGCCAGCCGCGGCCAACTCGACGACACCCTGGTGGTGTTCACCAGCGACCACGGCAGCCACTTCCGCACACGCAACCTCGAGTACAAGCGCAGCCCTCACGACGCGTCGATCCGGGTGCCGCTCGTGATCGCCGGTCCCGACTTCGGTGGCGGAGTTCGCCGCAGCGACATGGCCACCAACCTGGACCTCCTGCCGACGGTGCTGAGTGCCGCGGGGGCACCAGACGACCACGAGCTCGATGGACGTCCGCTCCAGCGCGTCGACCGCGCTCCCGCGGATGTGTTCGTGCAGATCAGCGAGTCGCAGATCGGACGGGCGATCCGCACGGCCACCCACACGTTTGCGGTAGAAGCACCCACTCGGAACCCGCTGGCCGGCCATCAGCATCCCGGTTCCGACCGCTACGTCGGCACCCACCTCTACGACAACATCAGCGACCCGCACCAGCAGGTGAACCTCATCGGCGACCGCAACGCATGGGAGGTTCGAGACCACCTCGTCGAACGACTCGCCGATCGCATCGCCGAGGTCGAGGGCAGCCATCCGTCGATCGAGACGTTGCGCTGAGACGGTCGTCGGGCTGGGAACGTCCCTGGGTTCAGATCACCCGCTTCCTGGCGCCGCGGACGAGGCCGAGGGAGTACGGTCTGCTGCTTCAGCTGCAAAGGGGGCTTGGCGGTGACTGGACAGCGGTTCGGGGTTCGTGTGGCGGGTGCAGTCGCGGCGGTGACGCTGTTGGCCGGCTTGGCCGTCGCGTGCACCAACGACGGTGACGATGCATCGTCGGACAACGGCGGATCGGTGGTCGGCTCCGGCGACCGCTACCAGGCGACGGTTCGACGCACCACCGACGGCGTGGCGCACATCTCGGGCAAGACG
>Ga0209023_10001601_pt1 | contig 30026 bp, 31 predicted proteins | sample LakOneMetagenome_FD_187468 | JGI IMG/M metagenome (GOLD analysis project Ga0209023, IMG submission 187468) | Freshwater and sediment microbial communities from Lake Erie, Canada (SPAdes) (version 2) | ecosystem: Environmental > Aquatic > Freshwater > Lentic | place: Lake Erie, Canada...
CGATCTATCTCCCGTAGACGTGGCTCTTGACGAGAGCCAACTCTTGTTCTGCCGACAATGCCATGGGCGGGCGGCGGGGAGAAGAGCGGACGCGGTCACGCGCCCTGGCATCGTGCGGATGCAGACCGGCTTACAATAAGAAAACCCCGCGAAATGTCATGCTCGTGACATTTCGCGGGGCGTAGGGTTCCGCCGGCAGATTATTTAACGTCAGGCAAGGGCACGAGATGCTTCCCGAACCTTGCGTGTCGAATCGTCGACCGAGCGCGTAGCGTCGGCAATGTCGTTCATGCTGGAATTGATATCGCTCACACCATGTGCGGCGACCTGCATGTTCGACGAAATGCTCTGGGTCACGGCGGCCTGTTCCTCGACCGAAGCCGCGATAGCCGCCGAGATTTCATTGACACGCGATATCGTCTGCGTGATCGCTTCGATCACATTGACGGCGCTGGTCGTGGTGCCCTGAACCTCGGCAATCTGCGCGCTGATCTCATCGGTGGCCTTTGCGGTCTGGGTGGCGAGGCTTTTGACTTCCGACGCCACAACGGCAAAACCCCTGCCCGCTTCACCCGCGCGCGCCGCCTCGATGGTGGCGTTGAGCGCCAGCAGATTGGTCTGTTCCGCGATGTTGTTGATAAGCTTCACCACGTCGCCGATTTTCTGAGCGGCAGTTGCGAGGCCCGACACGATTGTACTCGTTTCGTTGGCCTGTTTAACGGCCTGCATCGAAATGTTAAGCGCGTCCGCTGACTGACGGCTGATTTCACCCACCGATGCGGCGAGTTCCTCTGCACCCGATGCAACCGCCTGCATGTTAGACGAGGTTTGCGTCGAGGCGCTCACGGCCGATGTCACACGCTGCGAGGTCGCCGTCACGGCCTCGTTGATCATTTCAAGATCGATGTCGATGGACTTCTGCAATTCGCCGCGGCGGATACGATCCTGCGCCTGCGCCGTCGTATCGGTCGCAAACTTGACGACCTTCACCAGCTTGCCGTCCGCGCCTTGAATCGGGTTGTAGGAAGCCTGGATCCAGATCGCTTTGCCGTCCTTGCCGACACGCTTGTATTCGGCGGACTGATAATTGCCGCGGCGCAACGAATCCCAGAACTCACGATAGGCCGAGCTGTCGCGGTAATGCGATTCCACGAACATGCTGTGATGACGACCCTTGATCTCGTCGAGCCGGTAGCCGACCGTATTCAGGAAATTGTCGTTTGCGGTGATGATTGTGCCGTCGAGGTTGAATTCGATGACGGCTTGCGATTTGTGGATGGCCATCATCTGGCCTTCGTAGTCGGCATTCTTCAACTTCTGCGCGGTGATGTCGGATGCGAATTTCACCACTTTGAACGGCTTGCCGCTGCGGTCCAGCAGCGGATTGTAGGACGCCTGAATCCAGATTGTCCGTCCGCCCTTGGCGACCCGCTGGAATTCGCGTGCCTGATATTCGCCCCTGCGGAGCGCATCCCAGAAATCGCGATATTCGGGAGCATCGCGAAGTTCCGCCGGCACAAACATACTGTGATGCTTGCCCTGGATTTCGTGAAGCTCGTAGCCAAGCGCCTTCAGGAAATTAGAATTGGCGGTGATGATCGTCCCGTCGAGATTGAACTCGATAACGGCCTGCGACTTGTCGAGCGCGTCAAGTTTTGAGTTAAGCTCTTGAGATGACTTGAACAATCCCATAATCCGCGCCCTTTTCTAGGTAAGATGCGGTAAAAATAGATCAAACTCGTTAACCAACTTCTAGCGGCGAGTATCTTTCTTCGATGCCCGCCATACGTGCGCTTACGTACAATCGACGGTAATGATCCGATCAACCTGGCGCGCTTGCTTCGGGGCACCGGGAAAGGTGTAATTCCCTCAAACGGCAAGCACCCGGAATCAATCACGGGCGCAGCGACGGAGAAGCGCAATGCACGGAACGATCAGGCTTGCCAGCGCCGAACGGCAGAAAGCCGCCCGCGAAAAAGCCTATTCTACGCCGCTATCGGAATTTCATCCCGGCGCGCCTGAACTTTTCCGGAGCGATACGCTGTGGCCGTATTTCGAGCGGCTCCGCAAGGAAGAGCCGGTCCACTACTGCACCACCTGCCCCGTTGGCGATTACTGGTCGGTGACCAAGTACAACGACATCATGCATGTCGATACCGCCGCGGCGATCTTCTCGTCCGACATCAAATATGGCGGCATCAACCTGCGCGACATGGGCGAGGACTATCAGTGGCCCAGTTTCATCGCGATGGATGAACCGAAGCACGGTCCGCAACGCAAGACCGTGTCGCCGATGTTCACGCCGACCCATCTCGACAGGCTCGCCGTTCTCATTCGCGAGCGCTCGGCGGACATTCTCGACAACCTGCCACGCAACGAAACCTTTAATTGGGTCGATCGCGTCTCGGTCGAACTCACCACGCAGATGCTGGCGACGCTATTCGATTTTCCATGGGAAGATCGTCGGAAACTGACGCGCTGGTCGGACCTCGCGACCGCGCTGCCGAAAAGCGGAATCTATGAAAGCGAAGAACAGCGCCTGACTGAACTCGGCGAATGCGCCGATTATTTTATTCGGTTATGGAACGAGCGCGTCAACGCGGAGCCGAAAAGCGATCTTATTTCCATGATGGCGCATAGCGATGCTACGCGCACCATGGACCGCGACGAATTGCTCGGCAATCTCATCCTGCTGATCGTCGGCGGCAACGACACGACCCGCAATTCCATGAGCGGCTCGGTGCTCGCGCTGAACGAGAATCCCGACGAGTACGACAAGCTTCGTGCCAATCACGGATTGATCGATACCTTCGTGCCGGAAGTGATCCGCTGGCAGACGCCTTTGGCCCATATGCGCCGCACCGCGATGCAAGACACTGAATTGGGCGGCAAGCGCATCAGAAAAGGCGACCGCGTCGTGATGTGGTATGTCTCGGGCAATCGCGACGGCGACGTGATTGAAAATCCCGATAGCTTTATCATCGACCGCGCGCGGCCGCGCACGCATATGTCATTCGGCTTCGGCATCCATCGCTGCGTTGGAATGCGGCTTGCCGAACTTCAACTGAAGATCATATGGGAAGAAATCCTCAAGCGCTTCGACACCATCGAGGTCGTCGGTGAACCCGCGCGCATCTATTCCAGCTTCGTAAAGGGTTACGAGACCCTACCCGTCCGCATCCCCGGCTGACGATGCGATATCTCAAGACTGCAAATCCGGAATGCGGCTGCGCGCCCGCTGCCGCTAGAACCCAGAGTGGCAATCTGCCAAACAGCTTTACATGACCCAGCAAGACCAAGAATTTTCAGACATTCGCGACTCTGTTGCCAAGCTTTGCAGCCAGTTTCCCGGCGAGTACTGGCGCAAGCTCGACCGCGAGATGGCCTATCCGAAAGAATTCGTGCAGGCGCTGATCGATGCCGGCTATCTGTCAGTGCTTATCCCCGAGCAATACAACGGCTCGGGACTGAAGCTATCGGCCGCCGCCGCCATCATGGAAGAAATTCATCTTTCGGGCTGCAACGGCGGCGCGTGTCACGCGCAGATGTACACAATGGGTGTGCTGCTTCGGCACGGTAGCGAGGAGCAGCGCCAAAAATGGCTGCCGCGCATCGCAAGCGGCGAGCTCCGCCTTCAGGCCTTCGGCGTCACCGAACCCACCAGCGGCACCGACACGTCCTCGCTCAAGACTTTCGCAAAACGTGATGGCGACCATTATATCGTCAACGGCCAGAAGATCTGGACCAGCCGCGCCGAGCATTCCGACCTCATGATCCTGCTGGCGCGCACCACGCCGAAAGAGCAATCCGGCAAGCGCACCGATGGACTTTCGGTGTTTCTGGTGGACATGCAGGAAGCGAAAAAATCCGGCGGTCTGACCATACGCCCGATCCGCACCATGATGAATCACGCCACAACCGAAGTCTTCTTCGACAACATGCGCATTCCAGCAGAGAATCTGATTGGCGAAGAAGGCAAAGGGTTCCGCTATATTCTCTCTGGCATGAATGCCGAGCGCATCCTGATCGCATCTGAATGCGTCGGCGATGCCAAATGGTTCATCAACAAAGCAAGCAACTACGCCAAGGAGCGCGCCGTGTTCGGCCGTCCCATCGGACAAAACCAAGGCATCCAGTTTCCCATTGCGAAGTCCTACGCCAACATGCGCGCCGCCGAACTGATGGTGAAGGAAGCCACTCGACTCTATGAAGCCGGCAAGGATTGCGGCGCGGAAGCCAACATGGCCAAGATGCTCGCCGCCGACGCGTCGTTCGAGGCCGCGAATGCCTGCATCCAGACTCATGGCGGGTTCGGCTTTGCCGAAGAATACGACATCGAGCGCAAATTCCGCGAAACACGCCTCTATTCGGTGGCGCCGATTTCGACCAATCTCATCCTGTCGTTCCTCGCCGAGCATGTGCTCGGCATGCCGCGCTCCTATTGAGACCCGCCGATGCTGCCGCTTGAAGGACTGACCATCATCGCCGTCGAGCAGGCTGTCGCGGCGCCATTTTGTACGTCGCGACTGGCAGATGCGGGTGCGACGGTTTTCAAGGTCGAGCGGCCCGAAGGCGACTTCGCGCGCGGCTATGATGCGGCGGCCAAAGGCCAGAGCAGTTATTTCGTCTGGCTGAACCGCGGCAAGAAATCCGTCGTCATCGATCTCGCCACGGACGACGGCCGCAAGACGCTGGAAACGCTGATCGCAGGCGCTGACGTGCTGGTTCAGAATCTCAAGCCCGGCTCGATGGACAAACTCGGCTTCACCCGCGAGCGTCTGCGCGTGGACTATCCATCGCTGGTCATCTGCACCATCTCTGGTTACGGCGACGATGGTCCCTATGCCGACCGCAAGGCCTATGACTTGCTGATCCAGGCCGAGAGCGGATTGGCGTCGATCACCGGTGGTCCCGAGACGCCCGCGCGTGTCGGCCTGTCCATTGTCGACATTGCCACCGGCGCGACGGCACATGCCGCCATTCTTGAAGCTCTGATCGGACGGGCGCGCACCGGACAAGGCGCGGACATCCGTATCTCCATGTTCGATGTGATGGCCGACTGGTTGACCGTGCCGCTGCTGAACGCAGAGGCCGGCACGCCGCCGAAGCGCATCGGTCTCGCCCACACGTCCATCGCACCCTATGGCGTATTCACGTCAAAAGATGGCCGCGACATTCTGATCTCGATCCAGAGCGAGCGTGAATGGAAAAAGCTCTGCGCTGAAGTCATGAACATGCCCGATCTTCCAAAAGACCCGCGGTTCAGCAATATGGTGGAACGCGTCCGCAACCGCGCTTTGACCGACGAGACCGTGGGCGGCGTGTTCCGGACAATGACCCGCGACGATCTGCTCAAGCGACTGAGCGATGCCGATATCGCGTTCGCTGAAGTCAACACGATGGACGATCTCTCGGTGCATCCACATCTGCGCCGGATCGAAGTCGAGACACCCAACGGCACAGTCGCCTATCCGGCTCCAGCTTCCATCGTCGTTGGTGAGACACGTCGCTACGGCGCGGTGCCTATTGTCGGCGACGCCACCGCCAATATTCCGCAAGATAAAAAATCATGACTGCGAAACCCGACATCGATCATTTGCGGCAATGGATCGGCCGAACGCAGCAGGCGTCCGACACCATCACCCCTCAATTGGTGAAAGGTCTGCGCGCGACACTTTTCCTCGATATCGGCACGCCTGCCGAAGGTGACATCGCGCCGTTCACGACGCATTGGTGTCTTGCGCAACCCGTCGTGCCCATGGGCGAGCTAGGGCCGGACGGTCATCCCGCGCGCGGCGGATTTCTGCCGCCAGTGCCGTTGCCGCGCCGCATGTGGGCTGGCGGCCAGATCGAATTTACCGATCCGCTGCGCGTCGGGGACACAGTGACGCGCTCCTCGCGCATTGCCGACGTAACTATGAAAAGCGGCGGCAGCGGCACGCTGTGCTTCGTTGCCGTGGATCACACTATTACAACCCAGCGCGGCATCGCCATTCGCGAACGTCATGACATCGTTTATCGCGACGTCACACCTCAAGGGGACCAGAAGCCAGCCACTCCCACGCCTGTCCCCGCTGGACAACATCGCGAAACCCATATGGCCGAGCCGATGCTGCTGTTTCGTTATTCAGCGCTGACTTTCAACGGCCACCGCATTCATTACGACCGCGACTACGTCACGCAGGTCGAAGGCTATCCGGGTCTTATTGTGCACGGACCATTGCAGGCGTCGCTGCTCGTCGAGTTCGCTGCAAAGCTGCGCGGCGGCAAAGTGCCCGGAAAGTTTTTCTATCGCGGCGTCAATCCGCTGTTCGACGGCGCAGAGTTCAGCATCAACGCAAATGAGACCGGCGAGGGTCTAGAGGTCTGGACTGCCAACGCGGCTGGCGTGGCGACCATGAAGGGCACCGCGAGCTGGTGAGATGGAAGAAACTTTGCTGCTGAAACGACGTAGCTAATGGTTCCCGCGTCTCGTATGAGGAACCATCATGCAAAATGCCATGCTCCGCGCCGCAGCCATTCTCGTCTTGGCAGTGCCCGTAAGCGCCTCTGCAGACAACTTCATGGGCTCATGGGCGCGCGGTGACGGTGTCGTTCGCGCGACGATCGCGCCTTGCGGCAGCAGTCTGTGCATGACTGACACATGGATCAAACCCGGCGTGACCGACGAAAAGGTTGGAGACAAAGTGGTCTTCGACGTCAAACCGCAACCTGACGGTACGCTGAAGGGTTCGGGATTCGACCCGCAACGAAACTTGAAATTTTCGGTGGTGCTGACCGTGTCGGGCGACCGTATGACCACAAGCGGATGCGGATTCGGCGGGCTGGTCTGCAAAAGCCAAGACTGGATGCGCTTCAAGTAAAACGACGCGACGTCGAAGCCCTTTTTCCAGCTAGCGATTAGCTCTTGCGTGCGTCCCTCAATGCGGCCTGAATCTTGGCCATGCCACCAATCCAACGGTCGTAGTTTTCGGTCTTCTTGCGCATGTAATCGATGACTTGCGGATGCGGCAGGATCAGGAAGGTCTCGCGGTCGATGCCTTCCAGCGCGGAGCGCGCGACATCGTCCGGCATCAGATTGCCATCGACGGACTGCGGACCTTTCGGCATTCCCCGGATCATTTCGGTTTCGACACCCTGCGGACACAGGATCGAGACCCGGATGTTGTCCGCTCTGTGCGAGATCGCGAGATTTTCAGCGAAGCCGACAGCCGCATGCTTGGTCGTCGAGTAAGCAGCACTGCCAACTTGCGACAGCAATCCGGCAGCCGACACCGTGTTAAGAAAATAACCACCGCCGCGCGCCTTCATGCGCGGGATCAGGTGACGCGCCGCATAAATATGCGACATGACGTTCACGGCCCATGCCTTCGCCCATCGCTCGTCCGGCGATGCACCCGCATTTTCTGACAGTGGATCGAAATCACCGATAATGCCGGCATTCGAGCAAAAAAGATCGATGGGTCCGAATTGCTTTTCGGTTTCCTCGATCACATGGTGGATGTCGCTTTCCTTGCCAACATCGCAAGAAAACGATGCGCCGCCGATGGCGTCCGCGACGATCTTCGCGCGAGCCGCATCGAGATCGGCAACGACGACCTTGGCCGCGCCTTCGCGATGAAAGGTTTCGGCGAGCGCCTGGCCAATACCATTCGCACCGCCAGTGACGACAACGACTTTTCCTGAGATTTTCATGCAGAAGTTCTAGGAGGGAAACGCCTTCGGATCAATCGATCCCGGCATCGCGCTGCGCCGTTTAAAACGGAATCGATCAGGCAGCGATCAAAACCAGATCGAGCACCGCCGTATAATGCAGTCCGGCGGCGAGCAGCACGAACGAATGCCAGATCGCATTCTGAAACCGCAACCGCTCCCAAGCGTGGAAAATCACGCCGAGCGAATACACCACACCGCCGATGGCGACCAACCAAAGTGTCGATGTCGGCAGCGAGGATACGAGGCTGTCATAGGCAATGACGCCACTCCACCCGAGAGCGAGATACAATCCAACCGCGAGACGATCGAAGCGTCCGGGCATAAACATTTTCAGCGCGATGCCTGCGATCGCCACAGACCACACACCAATCAGCAGCACCGTCGCCATGACGGGATCGTTCATCCGCGCCAGAAATGGCGTGTAGGTCGCCGCGATCAGAATGTAGATCGCCGAGTGATCGAGACGGCGCAGCAGCCATTTGACCGGCGAGACCGGCCAAAGATTATAGGTTGCGGAGAAACCGAGCATGGCCAGCAACCCGACGACGTAAATCGATACCGAAACGATTTCCTTGGTGGAGGCATAAAGGGCAGTGAAGATCACCAGCGCGGTGGCGGCGATCAATCCGAAAGCGATGCCCAGGATATGGACCACGCCGTCCGCGATCAGCTCTGCGCGGTCATAGTTCCAGCGGACAACACCACCGCCGCTGACACGGGCGTGAGTATCGGGCTGCTTCAATCGGAAGATCGTCATGCGGCACTGTCCGATGGTCTGGAGATTACTTTAGTCCGGCAACGGTCAATGAACCCTGAAAAATGATCAAATCAACATTCATCTCAGGATGAAACTTGATTTTCGTCTGATAGTCTCCAGCTTCACGAGATCGTCATGCCGGCTCGTCTCTCCAGTGATCCTCAGTCCGATAAAGTCTTGATCGAATTATGGCACCCAGCTTTTCGGACATTGTCGAGGAAACCCGCCTCTCCATCCGGTCGCTGATCGAATACGGCGAGAACCTTTTCAATCCCACCGTTCGCCTCGGCGTCACAGGACTGTCACGCGCGGGCAAGACTGTCTTTATTACCGCGCTGGTGCACGGGCTGCTGCGCGGCGGCCGCTTTCCGGTGTTCGAGTCGCTGGCGACCGGGCGCATCGCCCGCGCGCGTCTGGAGCCGCAGCCGGACGATGCCGTACCGCGCTTTGCCTATGAGAACCACGTTCGCACATTGATCGAAGACCGACGCTGGCCGAACTCGACTGTAGACATCAGCGAGTTGCGGCTGGTGATCGAATATCAGCGGGAGAACGCATCGGCACGCACGCTGACGCTCGATCTGGTGGACTATCCCGGCGAGTGGCTGCTCGATCTGCCGCTGCTGAATAAAACTTACGAGCAGTGGTCCGCAGAAAGTCTTGCGCTATCCCGCAGCGAGCCTCGCGCGCGGCTCGCTGCGCAATGGCACGCGCATTTGGCAGCGCTTGCCCCCAACGAGCGCGAGGACGAGCAAGCGACACTCACCGCCGCGAAGCTGTTCACGGATTATCTGCGCGCCTGCCGCGACGAACGCTTTGCCATGAGCCTGCTTCCACCGGGGCGCTTCTTGATGCCCGGCAATCTTGCGGGATCGCCCGCGCTGACATTCGCGCCGCTGGATATACCGCAAGATGGTAACGCACCGGATGGTTCGCTTTGGGCGATGATGCGGCGGCGCTATGAGGCCTACAAGGATGTCGTGGTGCGGCCGTTCTTCCGCGATCACTTCACGCGGCTGGATCGCCAGATCGTGCTGGTGGATGCCCTCGCCGCGTTCAATGCCGGACCCGAAGCGCTGAAAGACCTTGAGGGTGCGCTGTCCGGCATCCTCGATTGTTTCAACATTGGACGCAGCACCTTCATCAACACGCTGTTTCGTCCGCGCATCGACAAAATTCTTTTCGCAGCGACCAAGGCAGACCATCTGCATCGCTCCAGCCACGACCGGCTGGAAGCGATCCTGAAGCGCATGGTCGAACGCGCTGCGTCGCGCGCTGAATTCGCCGGAGCCTCGGTTGATGTCGTGGCGCTTGCCGCCGTCCGCGCCACGCGCGAGGCGCTGGTGCAGCAGGGCCGCGAGAAACTGCCGTCGATCATCGGGACACCCCAAGAGGGCGAGATGTCCGGCGACGAAGTCTTCGACGGGATCAGCGAAGTCGCGACTTTCCCCGGCGATCTCCCCGTCAAACTCGATGAGCTTTTCACGAGCGGCAGCGGCTTCAAGGGCCTGAGCAATACCGCCTCGGACCAGACCGACTTCCGATTCTTGCGGTTTCGTCCGCCTTTGCTATCTCGCGAGGGTAGCGAGGAGCCCGCTTTGCCCCATATACGTCTCGACCGTGCGCTTCAGTTTCTGATCGGAGACAAGCTGCAATGAGCGACAAGCCGCATCACCGCAAGCCGGCCGCCTTCAAACTCGGCGATCCTCGCGTCATCCTGATGGATGCCGAGGAGGAGTTGTCGCGTCCCTCGCGAGGCAAGGTTCACATCACGCCGGAAGCCGATCCCGCGCAACTGCCAGTGCCCATCGATGAACCGGCGATTCCAACTCGCAAGGGTCTCGGTTGGGGAACGGTACTCTGGACAGCGTTGGGCGGACTGGTCGTGCTCGGCCTCGGTCTTGGTATTTCCAATCTCGTCGAGGATCTGTTCACCCGCAGCACCAGCCTCGGCTACATCGGACTTGTCTTCGCCATCCTCGCCGTTGCGGCGCTCGTGGTCATCATCGCACGCGAGGCTTTAAGTCTCGCGCGGCTGGAAACCATTGAGAAGTTGCACGCACGCGCCAACGCCGTGCTGTTGAGCGACGACCGCAGCGACAGCGACGCCATCGTCCGCGATCTGCTCAAAATCGCACATGACAATCCGCGGCTTGCCCGCGCACGCGCCGCGCTGGAAGAACACGGCAACGACATTATCGACGGCGCCGACATGGTGCGACTGGCGGAGCGCGAATTGATGGCGCCGCTGGATCAGGAAGCGCGGCGGCTGATCTCAAGCGCGGCACAGCGGGTCTCACTTGTCACAGCGGTCAGCCCCGGTGCTGTCATCGACATGCTGTTCGTGTTCGCAGCAGCAATTCGCCTTGTGCGGCAACTCGCGCGGCTCTATGGCGGACGTCCTGGCACGTTGGGCATGATCCGGCTGATGCGTCATGTCATCGCGCATCTCGCATTGACCGGCGGCATGGCAGCGAGTGACAGCCTGATCCAGCAGATGCTTGGACACGGCATCGCTGCGAAATTGTCAGCTCGGCTTGGCGAGGGCCTGCTCAATGGACTGCTCACTGCACGGCTTGGGCTCGCCGCCGTCGATGTCACGCGGCCGTTGCCGTTTGCAGCGTTGCCGCGCCCGGCGCTGTCCGATCTTGCCAAGGATCTGATGAAGCGTGTGAGTGGCGAAGAGTCCAAGGCCTGATCTCAGGTCTTGCCGCTTGCTGCGAAAATCCAAATCTTTTCAACGCCAAAAATAATCATGAACCCTTCTCCGAGGGGTTGCGACACATCTGTATGGATGAATTCGACGCAACCCGCGCTCACCGCGCATCACTCAGGAGAACGACCATGTTTCGCAAATTGACACTCGCGCTTGCTGCTTCTGCTGCGCTGGGCGCGGCAGCTTTAGCCCCGACCGCCGCTTCGGCTCACGGCTGGGGTCACTGGGGCCATCACGGCTGGGGCCACGGTTTCGGCTTCGGTTTCAGCCCGGTGGTTGTGAGCGGCGGCTACGACGACGGCTGCCTCGTACAGCGACGCGTGCGCACGCCTTATGGCATTCGTTGGCGCACCGTGAACGTCTGCTACTGATTTCCAGCGCGTTCTGGATCAAAAAAGCCCCGGCTGTATCAAGCAGCCGGGGTTTTTGTCTTTCAACTGCCGCCATAGCGCCCGGACTTGCTCTCGGCTAAATTCCGCGTCCATTCAATGTCCCGGACGATTTTGCAGCATGGCAGACAAGCCCGCCCCTCCCCTCGGCCGGACATTGCGCGGGATCGGGATACGTCAGGTACGTTTGACGACGGGCATCATCCTGTTTGCTTACCTCGTTAGCCATTTCGCCAATCACGCGCTCGGTAATGTCTCGCTCGGCGCGATGGAGGGCATGCTCACCTACCACATGATGTTCTGGCAAAGCTGGCCGGTTGTCATCGTTTTCTACACCGCGGTGGTTACTCATCTCGCGCTCGGGCTGTGGGCGCTTTACGCGCGGCGGCAATTCCGCTGGACCGCCATCGAGATGACTCAGCTTCTGTTCGGACTGAGCATTCCCATTCTTGTCATCGGCCATCTGATCGGCGTGCGCGTTGCTGCGCCGCTCTTCGGACACGAGAAGCTCTATCCGCAGGTGTTTTTTGCCTATTGGATATTCAAGCCGCACATCAAATGGATGATGTTTGCCGTTCTGATCCTGTCGTGGGTTCACGGCTGCATCGGGCTCTACTTCTGGTTTCGCGCGAAGCCGTACTTCAAGAAAATCTCATCGCTCCTGCTGGCCCTCGCGGTGATCCTGCCGACGCTGTCGCTTCTTGGGCTTTATCAGGGCGGACGCGCGGTCACCCGCGCGAGTGCTTCGCCGGAATGGCAAGCCGATAATCTCGCACGCAACAAGGTCGGCACCGGTGCAGATCAACGCGCCATCGAACAGATCACGGCTTACGCGCTCTACGGATATTTCGGACTGATCGCGCTTGTCATGGCTGCGCGCGGTGTCCGCGCCTTGCAGGAGCGCCGCCGAGGCCTGATCAAGCTGTCTTACGGCAACGGAAAAACCCTGCGGGTGCCTGTCGGACTCAGCGTGCTCGAAGCCAGCCTTCGCTTTAACGTCCCGCATTCGAGCGTGTGCGGCGGCCGTGCGCGTTGTTCAACCTGCCGCATCCGCATCGTCGGCGATTGCAGTCAGCTCCCGAAGCCATCCAGCCGCGAAGCCTTCGTGCTTGAACGAGTCGGCACCGGCGGCGATCCGGCGATCCGTCTCGCCTGCCAGTTGCGGCCAACATCCGATCTGTCTTTCTTCCAGATCTTTCCGCCCAACACGAACGCAGGCTCAGCTGCGACACTTAAGCCTGCTCAGGCGGGCCGCGAGCGGTACGTGGTCAGCATGTTCGTGGATATGCGCGGATCGACCAAACTCGCCGAGAAGCTGCTGCCTTTCGACACGGTTTTCATCATCAACCGCTTCCTGACGGCCGTCTCGCAGGCGGTAGTGGAGTGCGGCGGACAACCCAACCAATTCGTCGGCGACGGACAATTGGCCCTGTTCGGCCTCCATACCTCACCGCAGGCGGCGTGCAGGCAGGCGATCAAGGCCGCAGCCAGGATCGCTCATCATGTCGATGTACTGAACGAATTCCTTGGCGACGACGTGCCCGAGCCGCTGCGTTTCGGCATCGGCATTCACGGCGGCGAGGTCATTATTGGGGACATCGGCTCGCACGAACATACCGTTTTCACCGCTCTCGGCGATCCCGTAAATGTCGCGGCAAGGCTTCAGGACATGACAAAAGCCCTGTCCTGCGAGGTGGTGTTGTCTCAGGACGTCATGACCACAGCAAACCTGACGGTCAATCCGCTTCCGCGGATCGAGGTTCCTATTCGCGGGAGGGTCGAGCCGCTGGTGGTCTATACGGCCGTCAAGGCCGGCACGCTGTCCGGCATAATCAGCGATTTTACCGTCGCCGCCGCCTGAGTCCGCTCATTTCGCGGAAAGTTTGAGCGGCCAGACCTGCTCCGCAGCTTACCATTTTAGCTATGAACACGCCCGCTTACCGCGTAACGTCCGAAAAGTTGAACACGTCTTCTAAGCGGGTTCGACAGTCTGTGATCGACTTACCCTCTGGAGACGACGGAATGGCTAAAGGTACAGTGAAGTGGTTCAATCCAACGAAGGGCTTCGGATTTATTCAGCCCAGCAACGGCGGCAAGGACGTGTTCGTGCACATCTCTGCGGTTCAGAAGGCAGGTCTTGCCAGCCTCAATGAAGGACAGACTGTCGAATACGAAGAAGTCGCAAATCGCGGCAAGACCTCAGCTGAAAATCTGAAGGTCTGATGAAAAGTCCGATTCCGGGAAACTGGGTCGGACTTTTTGATACTGACGTTTCCAATCCTGCGTCAGGTCAGCCCCAAGGCCCGCGCGGCCTTGCACCGGCCGGCGCGGCTGTAGAACCGCCGCGCGACCCCATCTCACCCGCAAGACGCTGCAGCTCCCGCACGCGGTTCTCGGTCGAAGGATGGGTCGAGAACAGATTGTCCATGCCCTGCCCCGATAGCGGGTTGATAATGAACATATGGGCTGTTGCGGGACTACGTTCCGCATCCATGTTCGGGATCTGACGGGCAGCATTATCGATTTTCACCAATGCGGACGCCAGCCACATCGGCTGGCCGCAAATCCGTGCGCCGAGATTGTCCGCTGAATATTCCCGCGTTCTGCTGATCGCCATCTGCACGATCGACGCAGACAGCGGTGCAAGGATCATCATCGCCAGCGAGCCGACGATGCCCGGCCCGTTGTTGTCGCGGTGGCCGCCAAAGAACATACCGAATTGCGCGATCATTGAGATTGCACCCGCGATGGTCGCGGTGATGGTCATGATCAGCGTGTCATGATTTTTGATATGCGCGAGTTCGTGCGCGATCACACCCGCCAGTTCCTCGCGGCTCACCGAATGAAGCAGGCCAGTAGTTGCAGCAACAGCGGCATGATGCGGATCGCGCCCCGTCGCAAATGCGTTGGGCTGCGGATTGTCCATCAGATAAACTTTCGGCATCGGCAGTTGCGCGCGGCTCGCGAGTTCAGCCACCAGCCGATAGAAGTCCGGCGCATTGCGCTCGTCGACTTCCTGCGCGCCGTGCATCGACAGCACCATCCGGTCCGAATTCCAATACGCGAAAAGGTTGGTGCCCGCCGCAAAGATCAAAGCGATCATCGCGCCGCCGGTGCCGCCCAGCAGATAGCCGACCCCCATAAACAGAGCGGTCAAACCGGCGAGCAACACTGCCGTTTTGAGGTAATTCATCGCCGCCTCCTCGCGTGCCCGTCGTCTTACATGGTGAGGATCATCCGCCTGATTCAAGGCCGGATTCCTGCGGCCCGGCGTCGCGCGTCCCGTTTCTGACGTGTGCGCTGGAACAGAGTTGTCAGCATACGCGGGAAAACGCCGGTGCATCGCACGGGCAACTGGAATAGTGCGAACTCCTGTGATTATATGATCTAAATCATACCTTAGCAGGCAGAAATCCGAACATGACCGTCAACAGCACTAAAGACCGCCCCGCGATGGCAGCCCCTACGTCCATCCGGGGACGCATCATCGTGCTGGCGGCGCTCGCGTCCGTTGGCACTTTCGCAACCAGCATCTTGCTGCCGTCGCTTCCTTCCATCGCAAAGTCTTTGAACGTCTCCACGGCAGCCGTCGCGTCCGCCGTCAGCATGTATCTTGCCGTTTTCGCAGGGGGCCAGTTGATCGTCGGCCCTTTGTCCGACCGTTATGGTCGCTGGAAACCTGTCGTATTCGGCCTAGGCATCTTTGTTTTGGGCAGTATCTGGTGTGAATTTTCCACGGACCTGCCGACGCTTCTGGTCGGCCGTTGCATCCAGGCCTTAGGCGCATGCGCCGCATCTGTGCTGTCACGTGCCATCGCTCGTGACCTTCTCAGCGGAGAAGCACTGACGCGTGGCATGGCATTTATCACAGTGGCAATGGCTGCCGCGCCCGGTTTCTCCCCGCTCATCGGCGGCCTGCTCGACTCGACGTTTGGATGGCGCTCCGAATTCTTTGTCGTCGCCCTGTTCGGCGCGATTGTCGGTTTCTCCTATTTTCAGTTTGTTGGCGAAACCCATCGTCCCGACCGCACGGTGCCGGTCCAAATAAGCGGCGTTCTTCGCGGATATGGCGAACTCCTCATAGACCCACGCTTCATAGCTCCGGCCGGCACAATTGGATTGGCAATGGGCGGGCTGTTTGCGATTTTCACGGGCTCGCCCCGGATTGTTATCGAGGATCTCGGATTTTCCGCAGTTCAACTCGGATTGTTTTTCGCCTCGACCGTTATTGCGGTTTTTGGATCAGGAATGATGGCTCCGCGTATTGCGCTCCGCGTTGGACATCGCCGCGCCACCGCCATCGGTCTTTCAATCGCATTTGCTGGAGGGATCGCGCTGTCGCTGACGCACTGGATCGAGATTTCGATCTGGAGCTACTTCGCTTGCGTGATGATCTTTCTGAGCGGGTTCGGGATGGTGAGCCCGCTGGCAACCGCGACTGCGTTGCAGCCGTTCGGCGATCGCGCCGGCCTCGCGTCCGCACTCTTGGGATTTCTACAGATGGCAGGTGCCACACTCGGCGTCGTTCTCACGGCGCTGATAGCCAATGCCACGCTCGCGGTCGGCGCTGTTCAGGCAATGCTAACCCTGTCAGGACTGATTTTATATCTTGCCGGCACGCGGCCGCGTCTAACGGAAAAGTAAGCAACGCATCCGATTCAGCAGAGCGAACCGGATGCCGAATTGATTTCAGCAGGACGCTTCCCAGCCCGCCGGAAACGGGGTCAACGGCCATGCAGCCGAACCCGAACAGTCCGACGCCTTGTCGCCGGGCTCAAGCACACCGCCGCAATACGGGCAATTGTTGTCATTTGCGACGCGTAGCGGATCGCCCGACATGTCGGTCACGTCGTAAGCGAAAAAGTTAACTACGCCGGAGCGCGGTGTCAGTCGTTGTGCGGGCATGCTCATTCCTCTTCATCAGAGGTGACATCATGCCAGCGAGATCATGCTGGTCCGTTCAGCGGAACACTCAAATTTTATCGTTAGATTGCACGTTGTTTTACCGCGGTTGCCCGCGGCAAAATCTTAACGCGCGATAATCAATCCGCGGCTGGTCACGACGACCCAACGGCCGTCCTGGCGGCGGATCGCATCGACCCGTCCGATACCCGGAAGCGGATCGCCCGGCATCACATCGAAGATGCCCTGCCGCCCGGTTACTGTCGCGATGCCATCGGACACTTCGCGCAATGTCCAGCCTTCGACAACGGGAAGGCGGGCCGGTTGCGCAACGGCAGGCGTCGCTGCCGATTTGATCGAGCCGGTTGTCTCTTGAGACGCGACAGGCGCGGGTGCTGGCGCGCGGAGCTTCTCGACAGCATCGCTCAGCTTTGCGAGTTTGGCGGCTGGCTCGGCCTGCGCTTTTTCAACGCGGTCGATACGTTCGACGATCTTTGCGGACTGCGCCGTGCTATTGGCCTTGAGCGCCGCGATGTCGATATTAATCTTGCCGATTGCTGCTTCAACGGACCGGCCCTGCTCGGCCGCAAGTGCTGCAATTGCCGCAGTGGCCTGATCGTCCTTGTGCCCGAAGCCAGCGGTTGCCAGCGAGCCTCCAATGGCACCCACGACGGCCGCGACAGCAACGATAGCCGCAAGCGGCATCAGGCGGCGGCTTGATTCCGTTGGTGCAGCGGCATGAACCTGCTCGCGCTGTGTTTCATCGCGAACGTAATCTTCCCACGAACTGTGGGATGTCAGGCGCTGAAGCGTGATTTCCTTCGACGGCGCACGCGTAGCCGTCACGGACGGGCTTTCTGCTGGAACGTCGTCCGTTACCTTGATCTCGTTGGAAGCAGCAGTTTCTGGAACCGGCAACGCTTCGCTGCCAGAGCCCTTGATGTCGCCGTCAGCACTGTGGTCGGTCATGAGCGCTCACTCCGAATGGTTTACACTTTGGTAACCACGAATTGGTTGAGAATTCGTTACGTGGACGGAGCGTTGCCAAGACAGGGATCAAAATTCACGCCGTGCATGCGCACCGTCCGCGAGTTTTGTATCAAGCGGAAAATGAACCTGCCATTTATGGCGATCAACGTGTGGTCGCGCGCGATGTCATGCGCAGCCACGTAACCTCATCGAGATCAGAGATCGAGAACAACGGTTCCGGAAACGGCATCTGTAATGCCGCGTCCCTCGCCCTGATCCTCGAGAACGGCTCTGAAGGTGTCGAGAGTGTTGATCATCGCGGGCCGTGCAGCGACCATCGCTTCTTGACTGGACCACGCGCCAATGAGGCAGAACGTCTGCTCGCCGTTCTTGATGATGAAGCCGTGCTCAAGGCCCGGCCATTTGGCTTTGCCGTTCCGATGCGCGTCGAGAAAAGCGGCTTCCTCGCCGGACTTCACCTTGAACTTGACGACGTTGTAGACCTGCATCGTGCGCTCCAAATGTCATGAAACAAGCAAGCGCGTTATGGCTATGTGGCGCTCAACAAAAATAATCTGAATTTGCAATGGCGAAGGTGGCGCTCCCTGGGGGAATCGAACCCCCGTTTCAGCCTTGAGAGGGCCGCGTCCTAACCGCTAGACGAAGGGAGCAAGCGCGTGATCTTACGCGCAAGGGAATAACCTCGAAAGCCCGCGACTGCAAGACGGGAACATGGCCCGGGTTTCGCGCGCTTTTCAGTATCGTGGGCGACCAAGTCTCACGGCTCCGCGGCGAATTTCAGCCGTCCCACCGGCTTCAGGCTTTTGGAATCAAACGTGCGGATTTCGGTCGCGCCGCCGATATCGATGGTCACTGCCAGCCGGTCGCCGACCGCCGCAGTCGAGACAATCCGCGCGCCCTTCGGCAGCGTCGCCGTCACATCGGTCACCGTCACGCTTCCCTCGTTCTTGAAAACGCGGTAGCCGATGGCGATGAAGACCGCGCCCAGACCGAGCGCGGTGGTCAGGCCGGCAATCAGCATCATCCGCTTCACCCGCGCAATCAGCGCGGCCTGTTCGGGTGTTGGATCGGGCGCAACGGTTTCAGACGCAATAGTTTCAGGCATGCAGAACTCTTCCGAAGATTCTCTGGATCACGACAACGAACGTCATGAAGTGACGGTCGATGGCGATGAAGGATCGCAGCGGCTGGATCGCGTGCTGGCTTATCACAGCCCGGACCTGTCGCGCTCGCGGCTGAAAGCCCTGATCCTCGCCGGTCAGGTGAGTATCGGAACGGCCGCCATTCGCGACCCCGCTTATCATGTCAAAGCAGGCGATACGATCACAATCGACGTGCCGCCTGCGGCCCCTGCCGAGCCCGAAGGCGAAAACATTCCGCTCAACATCGTATTCGAGGACGACGACATCATCGTGCTCGACAAGCAGAAGGGTCTGGTGGTGCATCCCGCCGCCGGACATGAAACCGGAACGCTGGTCAACGCACTGATTGCCCATTGCGGCACAAGCCTTTCCGGCATCGGCGGGGTACGGCGGCCGGGCATCGTTCATCGCCTCGACAAGGACACGACCGGGCTGATGGTGGTCGCCAAGAACGACCGCGCGCATCAATCGCTGTCCGCGCAATTCGCCGATCACGGCCGCACCGGCGAGATGCGGCGCGGCTATATGGCCTTCGCGTGGGGCGCGCCGGGACGCACCAACGGCACCATCGACCAGCCGATCGACCGCCATCCGCATAACCGCGAGAAAATGGCCGTGCGGCAAGGCGGCCGCGACGCCGTCACGCATTGGGAACTGGCCGAGACCTTCACCGGCAAAGACGGCAAGCCGGTCGCTTCGCTGCTGGCCTGCCAGCTCGAGACCGGACGGACCCATCAGATCCGCGTCCACCTCGCCCATGCCGGTCATCCCCTGCTCGGCGACGAGGTTTACGGCGCGGGCTTCAAGACCAAATCCGGCCATCTCGGCCAAAAGGGCCAGAAAGCCCTCACAGCCCTTGGCCGGCAGGCCCTCCATGCTTATCTGCTGGTCTTGGAGCACCCGGTGTCCGGAGAAGTTCTGCACTGGGAATCGCCTTTGCCGGAGGATTTGCTTCTGCTGCAGGCGGCTTTGAAGAGCACAGATTAAGCGTACTGCGCTAAAAAGCCGCATGGTTACAAAGATTTAACGCGGGTCACGGGTTAGTGACCCCCCTTTGTTCTTCCCTCCCCCTCGGGTTTTGGAGTATGTTGCACCTGCGCTGGGATCGTCCCGGCGCGGAACATTGCAGTGCGACCGGCTTTGACAAAGCGGTTTGGCTGCCTCGCTCGCCGCTATCGGGGGCGTGAACTCTGGAGGGCGCAACATGGCCCGTGCCGCAACTCTTCCGGTTCTCAACGGAGAATCCGGTCTTTCGCATTACCTGTCCGAAATCCGCAAATTCCCGATGCTTGAGCCGCAGCAGGAGTACATGCTCGCCAAGCGTTGGCGCGAGCATGACGACCGCAACGCGGCGCATCAACTCGTCACCAGCCATCTTCGTCTCGTGGCGAAGATCGCCATGGGCTATCGCGGCTACGGCCTGCCGATTTCCGAAGTCGTTTCGGAAGGCAATGTCGGCCTGATGCAGGCTGTCAAACGCTTCGAACCTGAAAAGGGATTCCGCCTCGCCACCTATGCGATGTGGTGGATCAAGGCGTCGATCCAGGAATATATCCTGCGTTCGTGGTCGCTCGTGAAAATGGGCACTACCGCGAACCAGAAGAAGCTGTTCTTCAACCTGCGTAAGGCGAAGAGCAAGATCTCCGCACTTGAAGAGGGCGATCTTCGCCCCGATCAGGTCAAGCAGATCGCCACCACGCTCGGCGTGACGGAACAGGACGTTGTTGACATGAACCGCCGCCTTGGCGGTGACGCGTCGCTCAACGCACCGATCCGTGACGACGGCGAACCCGGCGAATGGCAGGACTGGCTGGTCGATAACTCGCCGAGCCAAGAAGCCATCATGGCGGAGAACGAAGAACTCGATCATCGCCGCAGCGCGCTGACCGGCGCGATGAGCGTGCTCAATGACCGCGAGCGTCGCATCTTCGAGGCGCGCCGTCTGGCCGAAGAGCCGATGACACTGGAAGACCTCGCCGCCGAATTCGGCGTGTCGCGCGAGCGCGTGCGGCAAATCGAAGTCCGCGCGTTCGAAAAGGTGCAGGCGGCGGTGAAGACCACCATCGCCCGTGCCGAACACGCGGCGCTGGAAGCGGCGTACTGATTTTCTTTGCACAGCAAACTGCGAAAGCCGGCCTTCGGGCCGGCTTTTTTGTTGGTAACTCATTTTAGGCTCCGCCTGCTCTGCCTTCGCCGCACCACTTCCAGCCGCACCTCCTCGATGGCGCAGAGTTGCTCGACATGCGACAGCGGAATCCGCGGCATCGTATAAAAGCAATCGCGCGAGACATGCGCGCAGCGGCGCGCACGGCGGCAGACGCTTTGACCACACGTTCGATAGGCACGAACGTAATCCGACATCTCGCGCAGCATGATGTTGCGCGCGAGAAGAAAATCGCGCTCGGCCTGTTCGGCTTTGATTTCTGCAGGCGAGCACGCGCGGCGCGGATCGTCGGGATCGAACATCGTGATCATATGCAAATGCTCCGCCGTGAGATTGAATGATGAGATTGCTTCGGGCACGGCTGCGCGTGTCCCGCATCCGCGTGAGCCACTCACCCCGTCATGGTCCCCCATGAGGGGACGGAACGCCGAAAGGCGCACAGGTGGAGTGACGCGACACGGATATCCGTCTTGGGGACGAACTGCCGCACCGCGCATCGCCTTTCGGCGCTCCGTCGCGGCGGTTTGTGTCCTCGGGATCGTACTTCCGGGACAGGACAAGCGCGACACGCGCCCATCATCCGGCAGGCTTTCGCCCGCCTTCATCCTGTCCGCGTCCAGCCCATCAAGAGCAGAGCCACGTAGTTGGCCCGGACGATTCCCCGAAACCTCCCGGACGCTGCGAAGACCGTCTCTTCGCCGCGCGCAGGCGCCGCATCCCGCCCCGCGCATCGAAGCGTCCTAGGACACGCCCCTCAAGTGGGGCGGGATGGCGCGAAGATGAATTGATGCGAAAAGAATGTCAAGGAAATTATTCCTATAACCAGTTAGTTTCCTGAACCCGGTATCCTTGACTTCATTAGGAAGATATCCACATACATCAATTATTGTGCGGTGATTCGCTGAACTTTACGGGAGGAATAAGCTGTGGCTATCCATCCGTTCGTCGCGGCAAAAAAGGTTTGCAGTCTCAAAAATTGGTCTGCAACAAATTTGGAACTTCAAAAGATTTTATACCTTGCCCATCTGACGTTGCTGGGCCGAAGCAACGGGGCACGTGCGCTCGTAACCGAAAACTTTCAAGCGTGGGATTATGGCCCGGTTTTGCCACTCCTCTATCACCGTGCAAAGGCGTTCGGTAATAGCCCGGTCCAAAACGTATTCACAATCTTTCCTAACGCCATCGGCGAGGAAGCTACAGTCATTGAGGAGACGGTCGCGAGCTTAACAGGGCGAACGGCTGGTGACCTCGTCGCTATTACGCACTGGGCCGATGGTGCATGGGCGAAAAACTACACTCCAGGCGCCATGGGAGTCGTAATACCGAATGGCGATATTCTTGAAGAGTATCGCCGCCGTGTCCAATGACTTAGACAAACTTACCAAACCGGAAGAATCCAAGAAGGATACTCAGATTGCCAAAATCGAGAACGATTTACAGGCATTCAAGGACAGTCAGAATAATGAGCGCTTCGCACTAGCAATCGTAATCACCATTTTGGTGGACATGATCGCATTTCCTCATATTGCGTGGGGTCCGGCACTCTTCTTGGGTTTTCTAGAAGTAATACTGATTATTGTCTTAGCTGAGATGTGCGGCTTCGATAAAATTTACACCGTACTGACCAATGCCGCCGACATAATCGGAAAATTCCGAAACGGAAACGGCGAGAAATAGCGGAGCACATCGCAAAAGCGGGCTTGCTCTACTGCTCACACCACACAGTGCAATGTTGGATTGATACTTACTCCACCCTTGCGCCTGCGAACTTCACGACCTTTTCCCACTTGTCGGTTTCCATCGCGATGGTCTTGCCGAATTCCTCCGGCGGGCCGATCAGCGGCACGCCGCCGAGTTCAGCGAGCTTCGCCTTCATCGCGGGCTCGTTGAGGATCGCGTTCACTTCCTTGTTGAGCTTGTCGATCACCGGCTTCGGCGTTTTCGCCGGAGCGCCGATGCCGAACCACGCGCTGGCCTCATAGCCTTTCACCGTCTCGCCAATCGTCGGCACATCCGGCAAGAGCGGCGACCGCGTGTCAGTTGTCACCGCGAGCGCACGCAGCGTGCCAGCTTTGATGTGCTGGATCGCGGACGGAAGATTATCGAAGATCACCTGCACGCGGCCCGCGATCATGTCCGTGAGCGCAGGCGCGGCTCCCTTGTACGGGATGTGCGTCATCTCGATGCCGGTCATCGATTTGAACAACTCGCCGGACAGATGCACCGACGTGCCGTTGCCACTCGAGGCCATATTGATCTTGCCCGGATTCGCTTTTGCATAAGCGATGAATTCCGCGACCGTCTTGGCCGGAAAATCCGCAGGCACGACCATCACGTTCGGCGATCGCGTGATGCCCGCCACCGGCGCGATGTCGCGGATGAAATTGAAATTCAGCTTCGCATAGAGCGAGGCGTTGATGCCGTTCGCCGGATTGACCAGCAGGATGGTGTAGCCATCTGGATCAGCGTTCACGACGGACTCGGTGCCGACATTGTTGCCCGCGCCCGGCTTGTTCTCGATCACAAACTGCTGGTTCAGCCGCTCCGACAGCCGCTGTCCCACAAGCCGCGCGAGAATGTCGGTCGCGCCGCCCGGCGGATAACCGACCACCCAGCGCACCGGACGGTTCGGATAGTCCTGCGCCGAGGCGCCGTTGCTAGAGAGACATGCAGCAAAGCCCAGCGCGATCAACCCGATCGCGGCGCGACGTGAAGCCATTGTGTTACCCCGTTTCTTCCCGGCTGCCGCGGCTTGGCGCGCGGTCAGCTTATCGTTGATGGACAACGCAGGCAGCGTAACAAGGAAACGAGTTGGCGAACAACAAGGCTTTGCGCGCGGACGCTTTTATGGCGGCGCACAAGATTGCGCGCTAGAGGTAATCGCGGAAGTAGTCCGCCATGCTGTCGTCGTTGTCGAGCGCGCCGAAATAGGCGGGCTCGTCCATCAGAAGCGCGCTCGCCTGCGATTTGTAATCCGGCGACACGTCGGCGACGCCGGGGATCGGCTGCCGCAGGATTTCGAGATAGGATTTGTAGTTGTCGAGCGTGCCGCTGAAAATGCAGTTGCACATGCCGGGATCGGCATAGACATAACGCGGCACGCCGCCCGCTTTGTTGTGAATGACGAAGCGATGCGGCGGCAGCGCTTTCAGCGCGCGCTGGCCTTTCGCATCATTGGCAAGCTGAATGCGAAATCCCGCCGAGCGCAGATAGAACGCATTCTTCTCCAGAAACGGTTTGCTCGGCACGACATATTCCGCCGCGAGCGGAAAAGACAACAACGCGGCCATGATCGCGGGAAGCAGCGCAAGCCAACGTGGCGTCAGCCGGAACATCGTTGCGAGAGACATGGTTGCGAGAGACATGTTTGCTAAAGACATGGCGAGCACTTTCCGAATTAAATAATCGTCATGAACATAAGTCTGAACGTCACATGTGAACATTCGCGAGACGTTGACGCGCGTGAATATGTCGCGTGTGTGAAATCATGCCGGGCGCCGCGCGAAATGTCCATGCGTTGACACAAGATGTGGTGCGATTCCCGGACTCACCGATCAACCATCCGCGCGACCTCGCAATCCTTTAAGGAAATGTGACTGGAGCTTTTCCAAATTCACATCGGCGTATGCGCGTGGCCGTGCACGCAATCGACTCATATCTGCCCCATTGCGTCGGCATGGTCCGCGCACTCGAGAAGCGCAATCGCGAGCATCGTTCGGTTTGCGTTTGGAATGTCGATAAAGAGGAGACGTGCATGATCAACAGCCCGCCGCAAAAATTCGATCCCGATTATGTCGCTACGCTGAGAAAGATTCTCGATATCGCGGTGGAGAAAATCGACGAGGAAAATCGCACGCCGGCGACCAAGGCAAAGATGGCTCAGACCATCGTGCGGGAAGCAGCAGACGGCGTGACCGATGCCGGCGATTTGGTGTCGCGCGCGGTTCGCGTCGGAAAAACGAAAGCGGCTTGAGCGATAAAAGAGTTACTGGCCCCAGGCCGTAAATGCTTCATTGAAGGCGCGCTCGCCCGGCGCGCCTTTTTCAATGGCGATGATCGAACGGCGCTGGTTCGCATAGACCAGCGGAATATCGATCCACGAGCGTTCCTTCAGCAGCTGAAGGTTGCGCTGCTTGTCCGCCTCGACATTCGACAGGCCGACGAGGAAGAAACCGTCAGTGACCTTGACCGCAAGACCCGCCAGCGGCGTGCCGCGCGCCTGCTCGTTGGACTTCATCAGCACGCCGGGCACGTTGGCGATGCTAGTGCCGAAATCCGGCGGCAGCACGAAGGTCAGTTCGGCGGTGTGGCTCGCGGGCAGCGATGCATCGGTGTTGCGGCGGATCGAGAGCGACATCTTGAACTTGCGCTCGGGGATTTCGATGTCGGCGCGCACGCCGACGTCGGCGGGCTGACCGGCAGGCACCTTCACGGCTTCCGTCCGCCAAATCACCGAGCCGACATATTGCTTGCCCTGCGGAACGTTCGGATCTTCATCATACAGCACGACACGCTGCGCCACCGGCGCAACCTGCGTCGAGCCTGGCTGGCCGACGCGATCGGCAATCTTCGGCCGCGTGCCGGAGCCATCCTTCGGCGCTTCGGCAACCGGCGTCGATGGCTTGAGGAAGGAGCGGACAAACGTGTAGGCCTTCGGTCCGCCCCACACTGCTCCCGCGATAAGAAGAAGCACGAACACAATGATGAGCGCTGTCTTGACCGAAAAACCGCGGCTGGTTTTTTCCGGCTCGTCCTGCGCAGCGGCGCGGGGCCGCGGGCGATAACGCTCGGCCTCCTCGGCGGATTCATCGTAGCTGTAGGGCGCGCCGTCAGCACCAACAGGCGGCTCAAGTCCCTGACCGGAATAACTGCGGCGCGCAGACCGGGTCGCGCGGCCGAGATCGTCGGTATCGGCAACAATGTCGCGCATGCGCGCACCCGGTGCATCCGGCGGACGGCGCGGCGGTCCACCCGGACGTCCGTCTTGCGTGCGATTGTCGAGCGCGCGCGGATCGTCGGAACCCGGAGGACGCGGACGGCTGTCGCGCATCGACGACGGCAAGCCGGGCTGATTTGGCGATGGCGGTTGCGGCGGACCACGGGTTACCGGAGGCTGCTGGTCACCACGCTGCATGCGCTGCGCGCGCGGATCGGGCGCTTCAGGACGCGCAGGCGGACGCTCGCGATTGATGCCCGGCGGCTGCGGCGATGACGAGCGGGCATTCCGCGCGCTTTCACGCAACGCATCGCCCGGACGCGGACCGTCGCGGCGTGGCGTGGCGGATCGTGGTTGCGGTGCCTGACTATCCGATGATGGCGGCAATGTCGGCGTGGTGCGCGGACGCGGCGTTTCGGCGGCAATAGATGCGGCGCGTCGGCTGGCATCGGCCTCGACACGGCGGACCGCGTCTTCGAGCGCGAGGCGCTCGCGCGTGATATCGGCTTCGCTCAGGGCGGGCTGCACATTGCGCAACTGGGAAATCAGCGCCGTTCGCGCACGCTCGTAAAGCGCACGGCGTTGCTCGCCGGGAGCACTGGGGTCCAGTCCGGCGATGGCGCGGGCTATGAGCGGGTAGTAATCAGCCATCTCATTCCAGTTTGCAGGATTCTTGCCGAACCCTGTACTTAAAAAACGTCAATCAATCCAATACAGCCCAAACTTCCACAACAGTGCGCCATTCAGGCAACCGACCGGACCATGCCCGCTCTCGGATCAGGTTCGGGCCTCGAATGGATTTTGCACAAGGATAGTATCCTCGCGTTCGGGGCTGGTGGAAAGAAGGGCGATGGGGCATCCCACCAATTCTTCAACACGGCGGACATATTTAATGGCCTGCGCAGGCAGGTCTGCCCATGAACGGGCATTGGCCGTCGGCTCTTTCCAGCCCTCGATGGTTTCATAGATCGGTTCGACACGCGCCTGAGCGCCCTCGCCCGCCGGGAGATAATCGATTTCCTTGCCGTCCAGCTTGTAGCCGACACAGACCTCGATGGTGTCGAAGCCGTCGAGAATGTCGAGCTTGGTTAGCGCCAGTCCGTGGATGCCGCTGGTGCGCGCGGTCTGCCGCACGAGCACCGCATCGAACCAGCCGCAGCGGCGCGGACGTCCGGTATTGGTGCCGAATTCGCGGCCACGCTCGCCGATCTTCTTGCCGATGTCGTTGTCCTGCTCGGTCGGGAACGGCCCCGCGCCCACGCGGGTCGTGTAGGCCTTGCAGATGCCAAGCACATAGCCGACCGAACTCGGCCCCATGCCGGTGCCGGTCGCGGCCTGCGCTGCGACGGTGTTGGACGACGTGACGTAAGGATAAGTGCCGTGATCGACATCGAGCAGTGCGCCTTGCGCGCCCTCGAACAGGATGCGCTTGCCTTCGCGGCGCTTGCCGTCGAGCAGATTCCACACCGAGTCCGCAAACGGCAGCACGCGCGGAGCGATGGCGGTGAGGTCTTTCAAAATCCCGGCAGCATCGACTTCAGGCAGATTGAGGCCACGGCGCAGTGCGTTGTGATGCGCGAGCAGACGGTCGATCTTGTGCGACAGGGTTTGCGGATCGGCGAGGTCCATCAGGCGGATCGCGCGGCGACCGACCTTGTCTTCGTAGGCCGGACCGATGCCGCGCTGGGTGGTGCCAATGGCGGTGGCCTTGCTGGCATTCTCGCGGATCGCGTCGAGTTCACGATGCAGCGGCAGGATCAGCGTGACGTTTTCCGCAACACGCAGATTGTCCGGCGTGATCGACACGTCTTGCGAGCGAAGCTTGTCAAGTTCGGCGAGAAAGGCATGCGGATCGAACACCACGCCATTGCCGATCACCGACAACTTCGATGGCCGCAGCACGCCCGAAGGCAGCAGCGCGAGCTTGTAGGTCTTGCCGTTGATGACGAGGGTGTGGCCCGCATTGTGGCCGCCCTGAAAGCGGACAACGATGTCAGCCTGTTCCGACAACCAATCGACGATCTTGCCTTTTCCCTCGTCGCCCCATTGGGCGCCGACCACGACAACATTGGCCATTTCCAGAGAATCTCCCGCAACCCGCAAATCCGCTGGCATGCCAGCGCCTTGCAGCTAGGGTCCGCTTGCGAGGCATGTCACCGGATAACGGATGCGCGCATGGGACGCAAGCGCCAACGGCTGTTGACGGGCCCTGCATACACAAGGCAAATCATTGATATTCCGCACAAATTCGGACGGTTGCGCGCACCCGGCAGAAACCCTGAAACAACCTTCGCCATGACCAGCTCCTCGCCGCGATCCGCCGTCTCCTGGCTCATGAACAAGCCCTATCTGCTGCTGACGCTGACGCCACTGTTCTGGGCCGGAAATGCCGTGGTGGGCCGCGCCGTAGCGGGGCACATTCCGCCGATCACGCTGTCCTTCATGCGCTGGGCGACCGCGTTCCTGATCGTGCTGCCATTCGCGTGGCCGCATCTGGTGCGCGACTGGTCCGCGATCCGCGCACGATTGGGAACCATGATCGTGCTGTCGATCACCGGCGTCAGCGTTTTCAACACGCTGCAATACTGGGCGCTGGAACATACCGAGGCGCTGAACGCGCTGCTGATGCAATCGACGGGGCCGCTGTTTGTGGCGATCTGGTCGCTGCTGCTGCTCGGCATTCGCCTGACCTGGGCGCAGGCCGCAGGCATCACCGTCTCACTCTGCGGCGTGTTCGTGATCCTGCTGCGCGGCGATTTCGACACGCTGTCGGCGCTGACCCTGAACAAGGGCGACATCATCTTTCTTTTCGCACTGGCAATCTTCGGATTCTATTCGGTGCTGTCGGCGAAGCGGCCTGCGATCGACAACATGTCGTTTCTCGCCTTCACTTTCGGCTGCGGCGCACTCTGTCTTGTTCCGCTGTTCGTGTGGGAGCTTGCGGCGCGGCCGTTCGTCAAAATCACGCCGGAGAATCTTGCGGCCTTCGCTTATGTCGCGACCTTCCCGTCGATCATCTCCTATCTGTGTTTCAACCGTGGCGTCGAATTGATCGGGGCAAACCGTGCTGCGCCGTTCCTGCATCTCATTCCGGTTTTCGGCGCAACGCTCGCCATCGTTTTCCTCGGCGAACGCCTACAGCTTTTTCATCTGATTGGATTTGTACTGGTGCTGGCGGGCGTGTTCATCGCCGCCCGGCGCGCATCGGCGGCTTCGCCCGAAATAACGTCGTAGTCGCAGTCACTGCTGCCCGCATAGCGCAAGGTAGCAATCCGCGATTGGCGGTTGTGAAGCCACGAAATATCGGCACAACTCGATCCTGACTTTCGTAACAAGAAGAAGAATGACCGTCGCCGATCCGACATCGCGCCCGCGCTCGCCCGCCTCATGGCTGGCCAATCAGCCTTATCTGCTGCTGAGCCTGATGGCGCTGTTCTGGGCCGCCAACATTGTTCTCGGACGATATGTTGCCGGTCATATTCCACCATTCGCGCTGACCTTCTGCCGCTGGGCCGGGACGTTTCTCGTTATCGTGCCGTTTGCGTGGCCTCATTTGCAGCGCGACTGGCGCGTTATGCGCCGGAACATACCGCTGCTGCTGGTGCTGGCGCTGACCGGCTTTGCGCTCAACAACGCGCTGTCCTATTGGGGGTTGCAGCACACGCAGGCGCTGAACGCGCTGCTGATCCAATCGTCGGGACCGTTGTTTGTCGCGCTGTGGTCGCTGGTGCTGTTTCGCGTGCGCCTGACTATGGCGCAGGCCATCGGCATCTGCGTCTCCCTGCTCGGCGTGCTGGTCATCATCTTGCGCGGAAATATCGCCGCACTTGCCGCCATCGAATTCAACATCGGCGACATCATGTTCGCCTCGGCGCTATGTGTATTTGGACTCTATTCGGCGCTGATGCCGCATCGGCCCGCAACCCATCCGCTGTCGTTGATTGCGTTCACCACCGGCGCCGGTGCGCTGATGCTGATTCCGCTGGTGGGATGGGAAGTGTCGGCGGGCCAGAGGCTGACATTCGATGCGCTCACCGTATCGACGATCGTGTTCGTCGTGCTGTTTCCTTCGACACTGGCCTATCTGTTCTTCAATCGTGGTATCGAGCTGATCGGTCCAAATCGCGCCGCGCCATTCTTCCATTTGGTGCCTGTGTTCGGCTCAGCCATGGCCATCGCCATTCTCGGCGAAAAGCCCGAACTGTTTCATCTGGCCGGTTATGCGATGGTGCTCGCAGGCATTATCACCGCGTCGCGTAAGGGCTCTGCCGCCACTCCCCCGGCCTAATCTTTTTGATGCGCCGCAGCGTTGCG
>Ga0209023_10001602_pt1 | contig 30014 bp, 29 predicted proteins | sample LakOneMetagenome_FD_187468 | JGI IMG/M metagenome (GOLD analysis project Ga0209023, IMG submission 187468) | Freshwater and sediment microbial communities from Lake Erie, Canada (SPAdes) (version 2) | ecosystem: Environmental > Aquatic > Freshwater > Lentic | place: Lake Erie, Canada...
GTTATGGCTTTCTTCGTAAACACATTGGGCATCTTTTATTAATAGTACCTGCGGAGATTCGTGGTAAACGGCAAAGTCTTCCGCTACTTTGTCGGAAACGGAACGGAAGCGGAGAAGGTCGAGAAAATAAAAATCAACTGATCCCGGTTGCTCATCTCTTTCAAGCCGGTTCTTTACAACGGTGCTTATTGAGCAACGGGTGCTGTGTTTGAAAATTACCTGGGGCCGGGTTCTGGATAATTCTTTTATCTCAGAAAGTTGCTGCAGGTTGTTCAGTTCGATCCAGTTCATGAAATGTATACCGATTAGTGGATGATGCCTTCACTCATGGGGCAACCCGACTTGCGGCTTGGGGCACAACTGCTTACAATGGCCGAAACAGCAATTAAGATCAGGAGGGTAAAAAATAATTTTTTCATCATTTTTCTTTTGCGATTAAAAAACCTATTATTGCGGATCAGGGTTTCCGCAAAGATAATTTATCAACGGTAAACGACGAAATACAATTAATATTACCTTCGGCCTCAATTTTATAGCTAAATCAGTGCAAAACGACCTGTGAAAACTAAACTTTAACCCGACCATAAATAAAATCCAAATGTTGCAACTTAAACGCCCCATTGTCTTTATTGATCTTGAAACAACCGGAGTAAGCCTTTCGGCAGACCGTATTGTAGAAATCGCTATGGTAAAGATCATGCCCGACGGAAGCAGGCTGGTGAAACGAAAACTCATCAACCCGGAAATGCCCATTCCAAAAGAATCGAGTGACATACATGGCATCACCGATGAGATGGTAAAGGATGCACCCTCTTTTAAACAGTCAGGCAATGAGATAAAGATGTTCATTGAGAATTGCGACCTGGGTGGGTACAACAGCAACCGTTTTGATATTCCCATATTGATGGAGGAATTCTTGCGGGCTGGCATGGATGTTGACCTGAGTACCCGTAAGATGATAGACGTTCAGCACATTTTTTATACCATGGAACCCCGTACACTTACGGCCGCCTATAAATTCTTTTGCGAAAAAGAACTGGTAGGAGCTCACAGTGCCGAAACAGATGTGAATGCAACCATTGATGTGCTGATGGCACAATTGAAACGCTATGAAAAATTAGGCGACAGTGTTGACTCCATCCTGGGAGTAATTGGCGAAGACAAGATTGTCGATTATGCCCGCCGGTTCAGTTTTAATGATTCAGGAAGGGAGGTATTCAATTTTGGAAAGCACAAGGGCAGGGCAGTGTCTGATGTTCTAAAGGCTGAACCTCAGTATTATGACTGGATGATGCGGGGAGATTTTCCTTTGCACACCAAGCAGAAACTGACCGAGATATTGAACCGCAGCCTGTTAAAGAATAACTAAATAGGAATTGTAGAAAACAAGTTGATAACGCATTTTGTTATTTATCGTAAATTTGGATCAATCAATGTTCGGGCATAATTGGAAAAGCTAGTCATCATACCAACTTTCAACGAAAAAGAAAACATCGAAAAGATAATTGATGCCGTGATCGGTTTGCAGTTGGGGTATCATGTTCTCATCATCGACGACAACTCCCCGGACGGCACTGCAGGCATCATTGAATCACTCATACCCAGATATGTCGGACAGTTATTTTTAGAAAAACGGGTAGGCAAACTCGGCCTGGGCACTGCATATATATATGGCTTCCGCTGGGCATTGGAAAAAGGATATCGCTTTATTTTTGAAATGGATGCCGATTTTTCGCACAATCCCAAAGACCTTGATGCATTATATAAAGCATGTGTGAATGGAGCAGGAGTAGCAGTGGGATCCCGTTATATAAAGGGCGGGGCAGTGGCCAACTGGCCAGCCAACCGCATCCTGCTTTCAAAAGGGGCATCACTATATACAAGGATGATCACCTGGATGCCCGTAAAAGACCCTACCGCCGGGTTTGTTTGTTACAGGGCCGAAGTACTGGGATCCATCAACCTCGATAAGATAAGTTTTGTTGGGTATGCTTTCCAGATAGAAATGAAATTTGCCGCCTGGAAACTTGGATTTAAAATAACCGAAGTACCCATCACCTTCATCGACCGGGAATTTGGCGCCAGCAAGATGAATAAAGGCATCATTAAAGAAGGCGTGCTGGGAGTACTAAAACTCCGCTGGCAAAGTATGTTTAAGAACTACCGTAAAAAGGTCACCAACCTGGTTTACAGTAACGGGGTGAGTTTTCAGCAAGCCGATGTTGCGCTGGAAAGTAAATGATGCCTTTCTGCATTTATCATTCCTTTTCTCTTTCCAAAATTATTTTCAATCATTTATGTAATAGTTTTTGATGCGGCATCTGTATAACAAACCTGACTGTTATGCAGAAGTTGCAACTTTCCATTCCCGAACCATGCCACGAGAACTGGCAACAAATGACGCCCACGCAACAGGGCCGATACTGCAATGCCTGTGCAAAGGAAGTAGTTGACTTCAGTATGATGACTGATACGGAAGTACTGAATTATTTCACCACACCCAGCAATGAAAAAATCTGCGGCCGTGCATTACCCACGCAATTAGACAGAGCCATCACCCGCCCAAAGGAACCGAAGAAACGCTTGTTCTGGTACTGGAACTATATCGTGATGTTCTTTATGCTGTTCTCAAAAAATAATGGAGTAAAAGCGCAGGGTGGTGTAAAGCCTGCAACAGAATTTAGCCCGGTAAAACCTGCGGATATTCTTAAAGGCGATATTGTAATAACCAGTTGGGTGGTTAAAGGTAAAGTGACGGATAAGGATGGTAACCCGGTGCCTTTTGCAACTGTTATGATCAAAGGAACGAAAACCGGTGTTTCAACTGATGCAAATGGTGGCTTCTCGATCAAAGTTAATCCTGGAAATGCACTTGTTATTTCGGAGGTAGGCTCTATCACTGCTGAGGTGGTTATTAAAGATCAACATGATTTAAATATTCTGTTGGAGAAACGTGGCCAGGAGTTAGGAGGGCTGGTGCTAGTAGCATACAATGCAGATGATTCAAAATATACTGCTTTAATTGAGGTAAAGGAGGATGGATCAGGCCTGCCGATAAATAGGGCTAAAATAATTGTTACGAAAAGACAGGCTGGACATATTGATACCGCTTTTAGTGATAAGAAAGGCGGGTATAAGCTAAAGGGCATAAAGAGCTATGAGCATTATTTTATTAAAGTGGAAGCAGATGGGTATAGCGCAAATGAATTTACGATCAGTGGGGATGATTTTAAGGATAAGAAAAAAAACTGGGAAGTTTTATTGGCCAAACAAAAAACGGAACCATTAAAATCAGTCGCAGCAATAAAGCCTGCAACAGAAACAACCATCCGGATGGGTGGAATAAATATAAACAGGGAAGATAAAGCAGCACTTTATGTGGTGGATGGAATTATTGTTCCAAATGGAGATAAGGTTTATCCGGATGACATAGACCATATTGAAGTTCTTCAGGTTTCCCAGGCTGTTGCTTTATACGGGCCCCAGGGTTCAAATGGTGCAATAATAATTACCACCCGGAAAGCGAAAGTAAAAGACCTTAAAGAAGTGGTTGTTGTTTCCGATTTTGGAACAAGAAGATTTTCCTGTACAACCGGGGGGTTAACGATTATTCCTAAAAATTCTGCCTATAAAGAAATAATGGCGAGTGTAAATGCACTGCTGACCGATTCCATAAAAGTATTTCCAAACCCTGTTCAGCGTGGCAGTTCCTTCAACATTTCTTTAAAATTGAAACAAGCCGGTAATCTGCAAATTCAAATTGCAGATGCAGCCGGGAGGATCATTTTACAAAAGCAGATCAATGCAGTAGCGGATGAGTACACAGAAGCATTGCCGGCAGATAACAAGTGGAGTGGAGGCGTTTATTACATCCGTATATTCAATAACAAAAACCAATTAATAAGTAAAAGTAGTTTCATAGTTCGATAGTGATGGTTGTTTACGCCGGCCTGGATAGCTGCCTTAAGTTTTTTAAAAAAAGCAGGAGCATCTGGCCGGTTTTTTTATGGTCTGACGTCTTCATCTGATCATAAAAAAATGAGCGGTAAGTCGGGGACGTTAGACCGGGCTTTTATTTAAACGCAGGATGAAACTGGTGCAAAGTTTCCCTCAGATACTCCCTGTCTAAATGCGTATAGATTTCGGTCGTGGTTATGCTTTCATGCCCCAGCATTTCCTGCACAGCCCGCAGGTCGGCGCCGCCTTCCACTAAATGGGTGGCAAAAGAATGGCGGAAAGTGTGTGGTGAAATATTTTTTGTAATACCTGCTTTCTTCACCAGTTCCTTCAGCATGATAAAGATCATCACCCGGGTGAGTTTACTGCCTCTTCGGTTTAAAAACAAAAAATCTTCCTGCCCGGGTTTTATGTTGATGTGAACCCGTATGTCGTTCCGGTAAATATTGATGTACTTAATGGCTTCACTGCCGATGGGTACCAGCCTTTCCTTATCGCCCTTACCAATTACCCGTACAAAACCCACATCAAGGAACAGGCAACTGATACGCAGGTTCACCAGTTCACTTACCCGCAATCCGCAACTATACAGCGTTTCCAATATCGCTTTGTTGCGGCCGCCTTCGGGCTTGCTCATGTCTATCTGTGCAATGATGCTTTCAATTTCTTCAAAGCCTAAGGTGTCGGGCAATAACCTTTTCTGTTTGGGTGCTTCCAGCAGGATGGTAGGGTTTTGGGTAGCGATCTGCTCTATGGCACAGTAATTATAAAAACTCCGCAGGCCGGAGATGATCCTCGACTGCGAGGCTACGGTCATGCCCAGTTCGGCGACCCATTGCACAAACTTTTCCAGGTCTTTCAATTTCAATTCATCAGGATTTACCATTTTTTTAGTAGCCTGCAGGTAATCGGTTAGTTTATCAATGTCACGCAGGTACGCTTCAACTGAGTTATCAGCCAGTGATTTTTCCAATTGAAGCCAGGCTTTAAATCCTTTTTTATAGGGTTCCCACATGCGTAAGCCGGAGTTTAAAAATTAAGATTGCTCAGTAAAGTCAATATACACTATTTTCGCTGCCTAAATTTCGTCAATAGTCACCAATATACAATATGCAGGCAGTTAACCTACGTTCATTCAGGCAAAAAGTCCGGTTTAATAAAAAAAGACTCCGAAGTTTTCTTACCAGGATTGAAAAGGCTCCGCCAAAGGGATTGGATAATCTTACCAGGGCACTTGAACCTGAGGTTTGGAAAGAAGTAGACTGTCTTACCTGTGCCAACTGCTGCAAGACGATGAGCCCTACGTTTACACAAACGGATATCAAACGTATCTCAAAACATTTCGGACAAACACCACTGGAGTTTACAAAAAAATGGCTGCGTAAAGACAGGACAGGCGACATGCTTAATAAAGTGGAACCATGCCAGTTCCTTAACCTGAAAGACAATAAATGCTCCATCTACGAAATAAGGCCAGCTGATTGTTCCGGCTTTCCACACCTGCCCAAAAGAAAGATGCTCGACTACATGCACGTGCACAAACAGAACATTGAATACTGCCCGGCTACGTATAAGCTGGTGGAGAAAATGGAAGAAAGTTTGAAGAGTTTGTAGTTTGCAGTTTGCAGTTTGCAGTTTGCAGTTTGAGAAGCATTTAACTAAGTAAGGTATAAAAATCCTGAATCCAGTATCCTGAATCCTGCATCCTGCATCGGTATCCAGCATCCGTTTTCACAAATACACATCTTCAATTAAGAAATATTCCACAGGTTCATTATTTAAAATGCTGATGGATAGAATGTCAAACTGTATCCTTTTCCATTGCGGGAATTGGTAGAGGTATTCTTCCGAGGCATTGATGAGGTTCTGTATCTTTTTTTTCGATACCGCCTCTTCCGGGTAACCGAATTTTTTTGTCCGGCGGGTCTTCACTTCTACAAAATGAAGGACAGCATCTTTGGAGGCAATAATATCCACCTCCCAATGCAAATGGCGCCAGTTCCGGTGCAGCACAGTAAAGCCGTTGCCGGTAAAGTATTCAACCGCCATGGCTTCTCCCAGGTTGCCCGTTTTGTTGTGCTGCGCCATAGCCAAAGTTATTGATTTGGCTAATTAACAGCCTGAGGATAATTGCATTTACTTAAATACCTGCGGGAAAAGTATTATTGCTTATTTTTGCGTTAAAGAATATAATAATGAACAAACAGAATACCACTTCACTCATCGTTGCCGGGATATTAATTGTTGCTGCTGCTTTATCAAGGGTTTGGATGTATCCCCATAATTTCAGCCCGATGATCGGGATGGCTGTTTTTGCAGGTGCCGTTATTAAAGACAGGCGGCTTGCATTTGCTTTTCCCTTGCTGGCCATGTTCCTTTCCGATGTGATTTTTGAAGTATTCCACATCGCACCCGGTTTCTGGGGTTGGGGACAATTAGTTGGTTACGGCATACTTGCCCTGATCACGGTAATTGCTTTCAGTTTGAAGAAGATAAACGTGTTTTCAGTGGCGGGATATTCAATCGGATCTTCATTGTTGTTCTTCTTCCTTTCTAATTCTGCATTCTTTGTTTTTGATAATCCCATTTATCATACCTACGCACAAAGTTTTGGTGGTTATGTCAATTGTTTGATCGGCGGTTTGCCTTTCTTAAGAACAGGAATTGCTGCCGACCTCGTTTTCAGCGGCGTGTTGTTCGGTTCTTACTACCTGGTAAATAATTATGTGATCGGCAGGAAAGCAGTTGCTTAAATAAGTCTGAATAAATATTTAAATTAGATCCGCTGCAAGGCGGATTTTTTTATGCCTGCATTTCTTCATACCCTTCATCAATGGCGAGATGTTTTCCATCTGCCGCTGTTGTTGCCAGTTCATCGCAGCGGTTATTGAACGGGTTATCGGCATGGCCTTTTACCCATTTCATTTTTATTTTCATGTTGTGGGAGAGATGGTAATACTTTGTCCAGAGGTCCTTGTTTTTTTTGCCACCCTTGAAGTCTGTTTTTATCCAGTTGTTAAGCCAGCCTTCTTCAATGGCTTTCACCACGTACTGGCTGTCGGAATAAATAATGATTGGCAATTCTTTTTTGGTGATGGCTTCCAGCCCGGTAATAACAGCCAGCAGTTCCATCCGGTTATTCGTAGTTAAGCGAAAGCCTTTTGAGATTTCCTTGCGGTGATGATTCCACATCAATATAACGCCAAAGCCACCAGGACCAGGATTGCCACGGGATGAACCATCGGTGTAGATTTTTATTTCAGACAATTGGTAATCGTTTAAAGGTTTAAGACGTTTAAAGGTTTAATGGGAGTGTACATTTTAAAGAACCTTTAAACGTCTTAAACCCTTAAACGTTGGAACATTTATTACACCTGGAACACCCCCGTTTTAAACTCAGCAATATCCGGATTATGATCGGCCGCAGCAATGCCTTCCGAAATCAACTTACGGGTTTCTCCCGGGTCAATAATGGCATCCACCCATAACCGGGCGGCAGCATAATAAGGAGTTGTTTGCGAATCGTAACGATCTATCAGTTGCTTCAACAATTCTTTTTCATCTTCGGGCGTGATCTCTTTTCCTTTTGCTTTTAATGTGGCTACCTGTATCTGCAGCATGGTCTTGGCAGCCTGCTCGCCGCCCATTACAGCGATCTTTGCCGTAGGCCATGCATAAATAAAACGGGGGTCATAAGCTTTGCCGCACATAGCATAGTTGCCGGCACCATACGAATTACCAATGATGATGGTGATCTTCGGAACAACAGAATTTGCAACGGCATTTACCAGTTTGGCGCCGTCTTTAATAATGCCGCTGTGTTCGCTGCGACTGCCCACCATAAAACCGGTAACATCCTGTAAAAAGACAAGCGGTATTCTTTTTTGATTACAGTTCATGATGAAACGGGCTGCCTTGTCGGCGCTGTCGTTATAAATTACTCCGCCCAATTGCATCTCACCTTTTTTACTTTTTACGATCAGGCGCTGGTTGGCTACAATGCCTACTGCCCATCCATCCACACGGGCATAGCCGCATACGATTGTTTTGCCGTAATCATCTTTGAATGGATCAAAGCTCCCGGCATCTGCCATGCAGTGGATGATATCCGTAACATCATAAGGTTTGGTATTGCCTTCACTCATGATGCCATATATCTCCCCGTTATTTTTTTCCGGTGCTTTTGATTTCACCCGGTCGAAGCCAGCTTTTTTATGATGCCCGAGTTTGTTCATGATCTTTTTCACCTGGTCAAGACATGCTTCTTCGGTTTTGAATTTATAATCGGCAATGCCGCTTATGGCATTATGTGTTTCGGCACCACCGAGTGTTTCACTGTCAATGTCTTCACCAATGGCAGCTTTCACCAGGTATGGCCCGGCTAAGTAAATGGAGCCGTTGCCTTCCACCATTAATGTCTCATCACTCATGATGGGCAGGTAGGCGCCACCGGCCACACAGGCGCCCATCACAGCAGCGATCTGTGTAATGCCCATGCCACTCATCTTAGCATTGTTGCGAAAGATGCGGCCGAAATGTTCTTTGTCGGGAAATATCTCATCCTGCATGGGAAGAAAAACACCGGCACTGTCAACCAAATAAATGATGGGCAGGTTATTTTCCATAGCGATCTCCTGCATGCGCAGGTTCTTCTTGCCGGTAATGGGAAACCAGGCACCGGCTTTTACGGTCTGGTCATTGGCAACGATCACAACTTGCCGGCCGCTTACATAACCTATGCCGCTAACGGTGCCGCCAGCCGGGCAGCCGCCTTCATCGGGGTACATATCATATCCTGCAAAAGCGCCGATCTCTACAAAGGTTGTTCCCTCATCACATAGGTAAGCGATCCGTTCCCGGGCAGTGAGTTTGTTTCGTTCTTTTTGCTTGGCAGCCGATTTTTTGCCGCCGCCTTCATAGATCTTTTCAAGGCGTTGCCTGACCTGGCTCCAGCCCAGTTTCATACTGTCTTCGTTCTTGTTGAATTCTATATTCATAGCTTAGAAATAATATTCTTTGTGCCTTTGCGCCTTTGTGGCTAATTTTAGTGGCGCAAAACTCCCGACAAAAATATGGCTAATGAGATAAACCGCATACTAAAACTATTTGCCGACCTGCAGCATGGCGATTGCTGGATCGGGCTGAATTTTAAAGAAGTACTGCATGGGGTGGATGCTGACAAAGCTTCCCAAACAATAAGTAAGGACGGAAACAGCATCTGGATGCTGGTATCGCACCTTGTTTACTGGAGAACAACGGTTGTTAACCGGCTCACCGGCAGCGATAACCCACCGCCTTTCAAAGATTTTTCATTGCCTGCCGAACTGAATGAAGCTAACTGGAAACAGGCCCTGCATGATTTTGAGGCGGCCTATCACCTGCTTCGAAATGCCATACATCATTTTAACGAAGAAAACCTGTATAAACCCTCGCCCAAAAAAGAACAAACCTATTACGATCTAATCATGGGATGCCTGCAGCATGATACTTATCACATGGGGCAGATGGTTGTGTTGAAAAAATCAGTGTCAGACTAATCAGCGGTATTTTTTACAAAAACAGTTTGATTTTTTATTTTGAAGTAAGCGGAGTTTCATTCAGCAGCCAGTCGTGTGCCTCCTGGAAAGAAGTGAATGCAAAATACTGGAACCCCCTGTTGTTACATACCGTTTCCCAGAACCGGGCTATTTTTTCATATTCCTGTGCAATTACAACGGCGATCTTATTCAGGCGCATCTCGGGAGGAAAATTGTTGACATAAAACTTAACCAGCTCATAATAAGGAAAGAGTTCAAGCGGAAATCTTGTGTCAGGCTCATTAACCAATATCTTTTTAGCCTTGTACTTTATGATCTCTTCGTAGATCAGTTGGCTTTGCCTCACCAGGTCGTCTTTGGTAAATATTTCCCCTTTGGATTCAACCAGCAGGTAATCCGGTTCGGGACGGGAAGTAATTATGATGTTCATATAAGGTGGTAACGGCATACCTAAGAAACGATTTTTTATCTGCTTTTACAAGCATTACTTTATCGGTTCATCATTTTTTAAGTGATTGCCTGGCCAGGCAGCACGAAACATGCCTGCAGAAAAGCCTCATTTTAGATGCGGCTTTCTGTTTATTTGAATAATCCTTTAAAAAATCCCTTCATTTCATTCCACGAAGCGGTATCGGCTGCCGCATTGTAAGCAATGGGGATATTGAATTTCTGACCCATGGCCGTTGCATTCGGGTTGCTGAAAGCATGCGTAGCTCCTGCATAGCTTTTAAAAATATAAGAGGCGCCAATAGAATCCATTTGTTTTTTAAATGCGGCCACCTCTTCCGGAAGAACAAATTTATCATCATCACCATGGCATACTAATATTTTCGACTTCAATAAATTTTTATCGGCAGGCGTGCCCAGCAAACTGCCGTGAAAACTTACGATGCCTTTGAGTGGCTCGCCCATCCTTACAAAATTGAGCAGCATCCCGCCGCCAAAACAATAACCTATGCCGGCTATGTTGGCCGTATCAACCTGGGCATATTCTTTCAGTTTGTTCAGGGCCGCATCAAAACGTTTTTTTGCCATGACCGGGTCTTTGTAAAAAGGCATGGCTAAATTCCCGGCATCGGTAGGGTTATCGGCCCGGCTACCATTACCATACAGATCAACTGCCATGGCTATATAGCCTAATTCGGCTAGTTGCTTTGCCCTTGACTTTACATAATCATTCAACCCCCACCATTCATGTACCACCAGTACGGCGGGCCGCTTGCCTTGCTGGTTCTCGTCATACACCACATAACCATCCATGGCCAGGCTGTCAATCTTATAACTGATGTTCTCTTCTTTTAGTTTGGGTGTCATTGTTTCTTCTTTTTTATCGCTGTTGCTGTTATTGCAGGAAAGCAATACGATGGTTGAAAGTAAAATGATGCAGCTGTTGTGTACAAGTTTCATGACCGTATTTTTTTAAGTAAAACAACTATGGGCAGGTAAGGTTTACTAAGTTACAAAAATTGTTTTGGGAAATGCCAGGTTTTCTGAACCAGCTTTTATTCTACTTGTTAATCAAACCAATTGCAAAATTCAGTTCCGTATCCCTGCCATCTAAAATGTCTGCCAGCGTGGGCATTACTATGTGTGTGGGCATTATTCCCTGCCCGGTGTTCTTTGCCTTATCGGTAATTACAAATTGTTTTGTTGGTACCTGGATTTGGACTTTTGTGTTAGGTAAACTGATGTCTTTAATAAACCCGGCTATCACATTTGGATTACCTCCCGTTTCTTCTCCAATAAAAACCGTTTTTCGGTTCGCCTGCAAACAAGAAGAAACAATACCCGAATTGGAAAAGCTTCCTCCATTGATGAGTACATACAGATTTCCCTTAAAATTATTTGCCCTGGGTTTGTGTGTGCCCAATGAAGGGCCGTTGCAGTGCCGCAGTTGATGATCTTCCACAGAAAAATAATCCTGTACCACCGTAAACGGTTTGTCTAACAGGTAAGAAAGCAGGAACACGCCGTTCTCAATATCGCCGCCCTGGTTATTGCGCAGGTCCAGTATTAGGTTTCCTGTTTTGGCGTCATTGATCTGCTCAAAACATGCTGCAACTGTTTTGTCAAAGCTTTGTTTATACTCTTTACGTAAAATATCGTTGTGAAAATCCCTGATGGTAAGCAGGGCATAGTTCCTGTCTTTTTCAATTTGCAGTTTAATGCCTTCGTTTGGTTGCCTGGAAAACAGTTTACCGGGGTAGTGTTGCTGCCGGTAAAAATAAATACTGTCTTTGGGTAAAGCGTTGATGGTGCTTGTATGAATGTCGCCTTTTGTTTTATAGGTGATCGTATAATTTTCAGGATGCCCGAAACTAAAACTGTAGTATTCCCTGAAATAATTGCTCAGTATCCAGGTGGGGTAGCTGAGGTTATTGCCATCCCTTACCTGTCTTTCCGTAAGCTGGTTGATTATATCTGTTGTATTCACCTTGTTGATGCTGATGATCTCAGTGCCGGCTGCTATGGAATTATCATTTGTGCAAACCATATCAACATATAGCCGGTTATTGACGATGACGAAATGATAGGGAAGGAACAGGCTGTTCTTGTTGTGATACTCCATTGTTTTTTCTGCAGGCAATATAATGCTGTGCCCGTCTTTGATAACGGAACTAATGCAGGTAATGTGGTTATAAAACTCCGTTTCCGTCATGGGGGCTGTAATGCCGTTTTGCAGGCTATCAAATACATGATCTACCTGTGACTTCTGGGTATACAGGTAAAGACCGGGGTGCAGAACTTCTAATTTATTTTTCAAAAGCGCCAGGTCGGCCTTCAATTCATCAATTGAAAATGATCTTTCTTTTGTTGCATTGGTTTGCCCGAAGCAAATGCCGGTTGAAAGAAAAAAGGCTGTTGCAAAGACACGTAAGGAAAACAATTGTTTCGGTTGCATACGGCTTTTCTTTTAAAATTAATAAAAACGGGGATAAGTTTTCTACTGGTGACTGAAGCTTGGCAGAATAATAAGATCGTATCCATTTATCCTTGGTTTTCTATTAAGATTTTATGGCTGTTGAACCTCAGCAGAAGGCGAAAAGAATTATGGGGGCGATCTTATTACCTTATCCTGAGTATTGGTTCCAGCAAAAGAGGATTAGTTCTATTAAGATACTACCTCCTTCAATAATTCTTCGGCCTGCTGCAGTATATTATTGTAGCGTTTCCATACCCATTTTGAGAAAAATAATAAAACAATGTATCCAATGCTGAAGGAGGCAATAAAGAAGAATTTGTTGCCGGATGCCCAGCTTTTGCCGAAAAGCCTTGCAGATAAAAGGATGGCTGTTGCCAGCAGTAAATAACTCAGCGTGAAATTTAATTTCTGCAGGCGGCAGAACCGTATTTTCTGAATAGCAAACTGCTTTAAGGTATCTGCATAGGACCTGTTTACATTGCCGGTCATTTTAAGTTGCCGGATACTGGCCAGGCTGATCAGGGGTAATGCTACCAGCAATACAATGGTTACAATACCTGCGGCCTGGTAAAAAAAGGTTTCCAGCGTACCAAAGTTCAATCCAATGTATCCAGCGCCGGCAAAACAGATCAATGCACCCAGTATTTCCGGTAATGCAATGGTTTTGATCTTTGAATGATATTTATTGCGGGTGATATGGTCTATCATTTCAGGGGTGAGGGTTTGTTTTTTCTCTGCCTGGTTGCTGATGTCCTGCCAGGTATTTTTTAAGTCGTCCAGTTCCATGATTATTGTTGTTTTGATATTTGTTGTTTTAATTTTTCTTTGATCCGGGATAATCTGGTTCCCACATTGCTTATTGAAATGCCTGTGATCTGCGCTATTTCCTCATGGCTTTTGTTCTCCAGGTAAAGCATTACAATTCCTTTGTCGAGCAGGTTCAAATTATTTAAGTGATGCCTGAGTATCCGCCATTTCTCTTCCAGTTCATCATTCTTTACATCGGGGTGATCGAATGGTTGCTCATCAAGTGATACAGTAGAAACTTGCCGCTTATCTTTTTTTAGATGATAGATGGCCGTATTCATTGCAACCCGGTACATCCAGGTGCTTAAGGCCGACTTCTGAGCAAACGAATCAAATGACTTCCACAACTGGTAAATGATCTCCTGCAGCAGGTCATCCCTGTCTTCCATGGTATTGGTATACACAGAAGCTATTTTATACAGCAAGCCCTCGTATTGCTTAATGGCCGCTGTAAATATTTCTTTTTTGTTGTCCAAAAACCTGGGGTTTTGTTTCTGATATCCTGTTAGTGTACTGCCTGCATAAAAAATCACAGCAGGAGTAAAAAATAATGAAATTTTATTGAAGCGGAGAGATTATGTTTTGGTGGGGAATGCACCGGCAATAACGAGGAAAGATAAGGGAATAAGGGTTGGTTCATTTTATTATTAATTTCTACTAAGGTTTAAAACCTGCTAAAACCTTAGTAGAAAACAAATGGCATTAAGGAACGACCTTATTCGCTTATTTTGATATTCTATGTTGGTCCGAAACACTTTGACTTCGATCGGTATCAAAATCTCCCCACCACCTTAAAATTCACCAGCCTTGGGGTTAAGCGATTCGGAATGCTGTACACATTGTTTGCAAAATCTTTCACTAACTGGAAGGAGATGGTGTTGCGGCGGTCGATCAGGTTAAATACTTCAAAGCTGGCCCAGATGTTTTGAAAATTACGGAAGGGGCTGTGACTGCGGCGTTTGCTTTTTTCACTCAGCAACTGGGCGCTGAAGCCTGCATCCACCCGTATATAAGGTTCAATGATGAGGGCATTGCGGTACTTCACGCTGTTGGGGATGTTGTAACTCATGTTGCTGCCGTAGATCATGTTCAGGTGAAATTTGAAATTCTTATTGGTAGGCAGGTAGTCTTCTAAATATAGCCCGGCGGTGATCAACCGGTCGGTAGGGCGACGAACATAACCCACTTCATTGCGTATGCTGTCAACCGGCACCTGGTCGGTGCTGTGGGAGTTAATGATCTCTCCGGCGGCATTTTTGTATTGATAGTAATGATCGCCATCAAGATTCTCTTTCGTTTGCATGATGCCGATGCTGAACCAGCTCTCTGCATCCTTCACCAGTTCGCCAAAAAGCCTTGCTTCAAAACCAACAGCATAGGCTTTGGCATTGTTGTTACCGGCATAACGGATTTTTACATTATCTATATCATACACATCCACACTCGTCATGCTTTTGTAATAGGCTTCGGTTGTTATGCGGAAGGGCCGGTTATCAAACGCTTTAAAATTGTAATCGGTACCAAAAACGAATTGATAACTCTTTTGTGCTTTTACATCGGTGTTCAATGTGCCGTCGTATTTTCTCAACTCACGGTAAAAAGGTGGCTGGTGATAAGCGCCGGCTGCCAGTTTAAACACCATGTCCCGTTTCCAGTTGGGTTTAAAACTGAACTGCAGGCGTGGGCTGACTAAAAATTCCTTGTTCAGCGAATTGTAATTGTATCGAACCCCTGCCTGCAACGTAATCTCTTTTTTTGCTGTGCCAAGCCGGATATTGTCCTGCACATAGCCGCTGTATTTCTGAATGGAAAGATCAGCAGTAGAATTGAATGACCTGAACAGGTTGAGGTTTGCCGGGTTGTATGGCAGTGAATAACCGGCGCTGTCCTGGTATTCCCATTCTTTTAATTTGTCGGTGATGTTTGTTTGTTCAATGCTGTTGCCGAACTGTACGAAATGTTTTCCGGCTGCATAACTTCCTTTCAGCGTAGCATTGTACACATTTATGTTCAGTTCATTCCTTCCATAGTTCTGGTAATAACCTGCGCCCAGCGGATTTACAATTTGTCCGTAAGTGCTGCTGGTATTATCAAAGTCGCGGTCGCCGAAAAGATAAGAACCGGCAATATCAAAATTTTCATTCTCTTTATTCTGGAAACGGCTGAGCATCCATTTCAGTTTCAGTTTTTTATTGGGCGTATGCAAAATACTCAGGCCGATGAGGTTTGTTTTGTAGCTGTCTCTTTCCTGTCCTTCAAAAACAATATCAAGTCCCAGGTTTGCGGTAAACAGGGGAGAGAAGACAGAAGTTGTTTTTTGCGCCGACTCCGGGAACAGGGTAAATTTTGTAACAGACAAAGTACCCAGGAATTCGAGCTGGATTTTTTCACTCAACTTATAGCTAAGCGATGCCTGCACATCCGATGAAGAAGGGATATAAGCACCCAGCACTTCCTGGCTCTTCAATAAATTTTTATTGCTGCGGTTGCGTATGCCAACCAAATAAGAGATCCTTCCTTTTTTGGCAGCGCCTTCCAAATGCAATCCCTGCTCTAATAAACTTACGTAGGCAGAACCGCCGAAGCCGGTTGGTTTTTTATATTGAATGTCGAGCACACTGCTCATCTTATCGCCGTACTTCGACTGAAATCCACCGGTATAAAAATTCACATTCTTTGCCAGTTCGGGGTTGATGAAGCTGAGGCCTTCCTGTTGTCCGCTGCGCACCAGGTACGGACGGAAAATTTCAAAGTCGTTTATGTAGATGAGGTTCTCATCATAATTACCGCCACGTACGCTGTATTGCGAAGTGAGTTCATTGTTACTGCCTACCAGTATCTTTATCAGGGCTTCTATGCCGCCGGTGGTGCTGGGCAGGGTGATGGCATTCTTAGGGTTTATTTTGGTGAGGCCTGTTTCGATGTGTTCTTTATTTTCACTCACCACGATCGTCTCCAGAGTTTTGCCACCCTTCTCCAGTACGATGCTGATCTTTTCTTCCTCTTCTTCACTCAGGTAGAAATTCTTTTGCACATCGGCATAGCCGGTATGTGAAAATACGAGGGCAAATGATTTGCCTGCCGGGACTTTAATGCGGAATTGGCCGCTGTCGTTGGTAGTAAGCCCGGTTGTTTTGCCGAGGATCACTACAGAAACATTGGAAACCGGTTTCTCATTTTCGTCGATGGCCTTGCCGCTCACCCATGCGGTTTTCTTTTGGGCAGCAACGGTAAGGGTAAAGAGCAGTGAAAGAAGGACAAGCGCAGTTCTCATGCTATGAAGGTAAATATTTTATGTGTTTTGCAATAATCCTTATTTTACAGTTTTAAAACAAGCGAATTGATCAGAAGAATATTAATGAACGTGGTTCTCCCGGTATTGCTTTTTTCCTGCAGCGACAACAAAAGCGGATCAGGAAAGAAGGAGGCGGTTTTTGTTACGGAAGGGGATAGTGAAAAACACAGCAATAAACTTGTGTACCTGGACACGGCAGAGAACATGTACAGTGCACTTTGCCAGGGCTGGGCCATGGAAGATGATGAACTGGCGCTGAACAGTATGAGTGAGGATTCGAAATTTGACATACCCTACCGCAGTTATTATTTTGCCGCAAACGGAACCTTTGTAAAGAACCCACGCAATGCGATCGATTACGGCACCTGGTTTTACGACGATGATAAAAAGACCATCACCATCAACTATTCTGTAGAGAAAGGCCACGATACCTACAAGATAGCTGCGCTGGCACCCGATGAACTGAAACTGCTGAACATTGGTTTGAACACGAGCACTATTTTAAAATTCATTTCCCAGGCAAAACGTTTTAAGAACCCCGAGGAAGATCCGTTCTATGTGAAGAATAATTTGTGGCGCATTAAGCCGCTTCGGAAAGAAACGGATGCAGCCATTCGCCAGCGGCTGAAAGAAAATATCTGGTTCTTCATTTTATTTTACCGGGCATCCATTGAAAAAGACGATAAGACGGTTTCTTTCTATGGCCTGCCTTCCTGTTTCAGGTGGTATGGCGGCGGCATCTATCTTAAATCCAAGGAAGAACTTAAGGATAACTGGCTGGATTGTTTTTACGACATACAACAAGCCATGAAGGCCTACAAGATCGCCGACAAATTGCTGGAACAAAAATATGAGTGGCCAAAAAAAGAAAACAACTGGCTTAAATTAAACCTTGCGGTGCTGGAGCAGATGTATAAGAAGATAGATGAGATAGAATAGGTTTGCGGTTTGAAGTTTGTGGTTGAACTTGTGTATGCAAATCGACTGCCTGTAATACATTGCAACGGGGTTGTGATAATTGTTGCAATCCATTTCTCTTCTTCAGCCCTTTAAACTTTATCTTTGCCCCGTGAAACTACTTACGCTGATACTTGGAGTTTATCTGCTCATTCTGCCTTGTATGCCCTGTATGGATACAGATGAGTGTGCTGAGCAAAAAGCAGCATCCTTTGTTCAGCCGGCAGACCACCAAAATCATCAAAACGAAGACGAAGCCTGTGCCCCTTTTTGTAATTGTACCTGTTGTGGTCATGTGGTTAATTCAAATTCACTGGAAATAAAAATAGCTGTAGTGAAACCTTTTTTTAAAGAAGAGCTGCAGTCGTATTACAACAACATCTCACTTCCTTCCGATTTTTTCGGCAATATCTGGCAACCACCCCGGGTTGGTTAATTCTTTAAAACATTGTTTGAATAGTATGTGATAATAAGTATCACATGGTTCATGTTATTAACCAACAAAATATTACATGAAAAAAATAATTGTGTTGCTTTTTGCAACCATGCTTATGCATAGTACAAATGCACAGCAGCATTTAAAAGTACTGGTAAAAAATGCGGTTACCGGGGAGCCATTAGCAGGTGTGAGTGTTGTTCTGCAAAAAACAAATAGTGGAACTTCATCGGATAACAACGGCCGGGCTGAGTTAAAGAATATCCCGGATGGGAAACAGGTGATCGTCTTCAGCCATACTGGCTATGAAACAAAAACGGAAATATTCATTTTCCCGTTGACAAAAGATGAGGAATTTGAAATATTGCTTACCGGAATTTCCGGAGAAATGGAAGAAGTGGTGCTGCAAAGTACCCGTACCAGCCGCAGCATTGCCACCACACCCACCCGGGTGGAAATGATCGACGGGGAAGAACTGGATGAGAAGAGTAATATGCGCCCTGCAAATATATCCATGCTGTTGCATGAAAGCACGGGCTTGCAGGTGCAGCAAACATCAGCCACCAGCGGAAATGCCAGCATACGGGTGCAGGGGCTTGATGGAAAATATACCCAGCTTTTAAAGGATGGCTATCCCAATTTTGGAAATTTTGCCAGCGGGTTAAGTGTGCTGGAAATTCCACCACTGGATCTTAAGCAGGTGGAAGTGATCAAGGGGCCGGCTTCTACTTTATACGGTGGCGGTGCCATTGCGGGTGTAGTGAATTTTATTTCTAAAATGCCGGGCGAAAAAGCCGAGTATGATCTTATGTTCAACCAGTCGCATGTTGGGCAAACAAATATTGGTGGCTATGCATCGCACAAAAAGGGAAAGTTTGGATACGCTGTGCTGGCTTTGCTGAATTTTCAAAAAGCGTACGATGTTGATAAGGATGATTTTTCTGAATTACCCAGGAATAACAATTTTACCATCAACCCGAGACTGTTCTTTTACCCCGATTCTTCTATTATGATCATGCTGGGAAACAGCTTTACCAAAGGAACCAATACCGGAGGCGATATGCAGGTGATCAAAGGAGACCCCGTTCCCGGTCATGTTTATTTTGAGAAGAACAGGACCACCCGTAATACCACCACATTGGAAGCAGATAAACGATTCGCAAACCGGTCTGTGATCAAACTCAAACAAAGCGTAAGCATCTTCGACCGGCATATCAATATTCCGAACTATGAATTCTCGGGACTGAGTACAAACAGTTTTACCGACCTTTCGTTGCTGTTCTTTAAACAAAAACATACGATCATTGGCGGACTGAATGTTGTTTATGATAAGTTCAGGCAGGAGATCAGTAATATCCATAATACAAGATCGTTCACAACCGGTATCTACCTGCAGGATACCTGGGACATTACGGATAAAATAAAAATGGAAAGTGGTTTGCGCCTGGATAATGCTGATCTCCGGAACAATAATTACTCGAAGAACCAAACCTTTGTCTTGCCCAGGATATCTGCCCTCTTTAAAATTACAGATAAGATCAGTTCACGAATCGGTGGCGGGCTGGGTTATAAAATGCCTACGATCTTTACCGAACAGACCGAAAGTATGCAGTACCGAAACATGCTGCCCCTGGATAATGTAGTGGCAGAAAGAAGTGTGGGCGGAACAGCCGATATCAATTTTAAAACAAAGATTGGCGGCGACCTGTTGTTCAGCATCAACCAGCTGTTCTTTTATACGGCGATCAATAAGCCACTGGTATTGCAGACGGATGGTTTGGGAAACCATTCTTTTATCAATACCTCCAAACCAATTACCAGCAGCGGTTTTGAAACAAACCTGAAATTTATTTTTAAGGAAGACCTGAAGTTTTTTATAGGTTATACGTTCATCAATGCAAGGGCAACTTATTTAATAACCAACCAGTACCTTCCTTTATTGCCCAGGAATAAACTGAACCTGACATTGATGTATGAAAAGGAAGATAATTTTAAACTGGGACTGGAAGGATATTTTACCGACCGCCAGTATTTATACAATGGTTTCAGAACGCCGTCGTTCTGGGAGTTTGGTTTTATGGCGCAGAAAACATTTGGTATCCTTTCGGTATTCGTGAATTTTGAAAACTTTACCGACCAGCGGCAGGGTAAATACAAAACCGTGGTCAATCCGCCGCACAATGATCCAGGCTTTGACGATATCTGGAATCACACCGAAGGGTTTGTGGTGAATGGGGGCGTGAAGATCAAATTTTGAAACCTATTAGGTCTGCCGCACGGCTGGCAGCGCAGCAGACCTCATAGGTTTTAAAATGCTGCAGAGCTTACAGGTTTTTCAATGCTGCGATCATTGCTTTTGGATCGGCTGCTTTGAAAACGGTATTGCCGGCAACCAGCACATCGGCGCCTGCATCTAAAATGGTTTTCGCATTATCAAGTGTTACGCCGCCGTCTATTTCGATCTTTACATGCAGCGCCCGCTCGTCGATCATTTCACGAAGCTGCTTTATTTTATTGAGGGTATGTGGTATGAATGATTGTCCGCCAAAGCCGGGGTTCACACTCATCATGCAAACGAGGTCAATATCGCCAAGAATATCTTTTAATGCTTCTACCGGAGTGTGCGGATTTATTGCCACACCGGCCTGCATGCCCAAACTTTTTATCTGTTGAATGTTCCTGTGCAAATGCGGACAAGCCTCCAGGTGAACCGAAAGAATATCGGCACCGGCTTTTTTAAATGCTTCGGCATAATTGCCCGGCTCTTCGATCATCAAATGCACATCACAAACTTTTGTAGTGGCCCTTCTAAAGAAATCTACCAGCATCGGCCCGAAACTGATATTGGGTACAAAACGCCCGTCCATAATATCCAGGTGATACCAGTCTGCCACACTTTCATTCAGCATTTTGCATTCGGCTTCTAAATTTATAAAGTTGGAGGCGAGTAAAGAGGGGGCGATGATGGGCATTGGCATTTAAGAATTAAGAATTAAGAATTAAGAATTAAGAATTAAGAATTAAGAATTAAGAATTAAGAATTGATTCCGGCGCAAAGTTAATTCATAATTCATCACTCATCATTCATAATTTACTTTGTGTTCAGCCTTGCCAGCGCTTCCTTTGCCTCGGTAAAATCCGGGGAGTACATGAGGGCCGTGCGGTATTCTTCAATGGCTTCGGCTGGCTTGTTCAGTTTTTCCAGGCAGCGGCCACGCCAGTAATAACCTTCGTCAAAATTATTCTGCAGGGTTACGGCTTTGTCTAAAACCTTTACCGATTCCTCATATTTTCCAAGGTCGTACAGGGAAATTGCTTTTTCCAGGTAGGCGGGCATAAAGGAATAATCCATTGCCAGGCATTGATCGAAAAAAGAAATGGCTTTTGCCTTATCGCCGGTATAACTAAAATACAACCCTCTTATAAAAACAGATTCTTTATCCCTCTTGCCATTTTCAGTTTTTGCCAGCAAATTGGAAACAATCAGTGCCTTTGCATTTTTTGTTTGTGCATACAAGGCACCCAGCGACATCAGGTATTCCGGCGCCGGTAAGATGCTTACCGCTTTTTCAAAAGCAGCAATGGCGCCGAGGGTGTCTTCATTTTCAAAATGAAGGGTTGCTTTTATGTCCCAAAGCCGGGCATTTAAGCTGTCTTTTTTAAGCGCCTCATCCGTTGTTGCCAATGCTTTGTCGTAAAAGCCGTTGTCGCGGTAATATTGAACAAGCTGTTCTCTCAGCAGGAGGGAATCAGGAAATTTTGAAATGGCGTCCTGCATTTCTTTTTCTTTGGAAGGAGGCGTGATCTCTTCTGTTTTTTTCTGATCGTTGTTGTTGCACGACATGATAATGGTCAGTAAGAGCAAAAAAAAGAGGGGGTATCGTATGAGAGTCGTCATGATTGCAAAATTATGCATGCAGCATGACAATTCTCTGACAAACATAAATTTTACATCTTTTAACTTTGGCCTCATAAATTTCAATCGATGAAAAGAAATATTTTCCTGGGAATATTTGCCTTGGCGGCTATTGCAACTGTTTCGTTTAAAAACAGAACAACTGTTTTAAACAGGTCAGCCAATTATTCAGATACCGTTTTGTTTGAGGGCGAAAGACATTTTGCCAATATTCAGCAACTTACTTTTGGCGGCGATAATGCCGAAGCCTATTTCAGTTTCGATGGCAAGTGGATCATCTTCCAGCGCACCAATCCAAAAGAAGGCATCCTGTGCGATGAAATGTTCATAGGCAAAGTGCCAAAGCCAGGTGAGAAATTTGAATACAAACGGGTGAGCAGCGGTAAGGGAAGAACAACCTGTGGTTCTTTTACAAAAGATGGTAAGCACGTGATCTTTGCAAGCACACATTTAGGTGCAGATACCTGTCCGCCTGTACCCGATAGAAAAAAATACGGCAATAAATACATCTGGCCTTTGTACGACAGCTACGATATTTTTATGGCCGACCTGGATGGTAAGATCGTGAAGCAGCTTACCAACAGCAAAGGATACGATGCCGAAGCAACTATTTCGCCCGATGGAAAAAAAATGATCTATACCAGTGATAAGGACGGCGACATTGACCTGTACATCATGGACCTGGCAACAGGTAAAGAAAAACGCATTACCAATACGCTGGGTTATGATGGCGGTGCCTGGTTCAGCCCGGACGGCAAGAAGATCATCTGGCGTGCCAGCCGTCCCACAACGGATGCAGATGTAAAAGAATATAAGGATTTCCTGGCCCAGAATTTAGTGGCCCCCACCAATATGGAAGTGTTTGTTGCTGATGTGGATGGAAAGAATGTAAAGCAGGTAACCTCCTTTGGCAATGCCAACTGGGCACCGGCCTATATGCCCGACAGCAGGCGCATCATTTTTGCCAGCAACCACCAGAGTAAAAGAGGCTATCCCTTTAACCTGTATACGATCAATGAAGACGGAACAAACCTGGAGAAGATAACGGCTGAAAAAATATTTGATGCATTTCCCATGTTCAGCCCGGATGGAAAGAAGATTATCTTCTGCAGCAACCGCAACAACGGCGGCACGCACGATACGAATATTTTTATTGCCGACTGGGTGGAGTAGGGCCGGGACGCTTTTGCGGCCTGAACCGGTAAAATCTATAAGGTCTGCAGCGCAGCCATACCGGGCGGCAGACCTTATAGGTTTTTAGGATGTATAATATATCTGCCTTCTGCTCAGTAATAGTATCCGTTTATTAATTTGTGAACGATCTTTAATAACCGGTATAATATTTTGCGCCCGATTTAAAAATCATTACGGGCATGAAACATATTATTTTCCTTTCAGTAACATTTTTTGCATTTGTAAATGCATTCAGCCAGCAACTGAAACTTGATTTTGATCTGAGCAATGCCGAGCAAACGATCAGCTATATGCGGTCTTCGCCTGACAGAAATAAGATAGATCAGTTGCTTAAGCTGCCCGCTACAAAAGGGTTGCTGCGTAAAATAAAAATGGACAGTGCTACTGCAGTAAAAGCTTTACTGAGTGTTCATGATACTGCTTTGTATACGAATGATTACCAGAAATTTCAATACGGGTTTATTAAAAAATGGCTGACAAGCCAGACTGCTTTTATTAAGCTGATAAAAGATAAACAGGATAGTATTAAGAAAGAAGTCATTACAGCACTCGTTAAATATATCCCACCCGGCAAAGACCTCCGGATCACCGTTTGTTTCCTGTTGGGTGGCAATTCATCGGGATTCACACTGGGCGATGACAGCGTATTTTACATCGGCACACATCAGTACAGGAATGATATCACCGGTATCATAGAATCCTGTAAACATGAATTGTTTCATAATATCCAGAGTTTGTACCGCCAGCATTATGCAATAACAGATTCATTGGATAAAAACAATAACCCGGGTCTTGCTTATGTACATTTTATGCTGGTAAATCTTTTTTTGGAAGGCAGTGCGGAATACGTGGCTGACCTGCGAAAAGTAAATAACCCCGATGCCTTGTTCATAAAGAATCTGCGGGAACACGCCGAGGTCAATGATTCCCGTTCGCAACAGGTATTTTACCTGGTGAGCAAATTGCTGGTGGAAGTGAACGATCATCCTGACAAGGCCGACCAGGATCATTTATATAATATCCTGTTTGACTGGAACTGGAATAACCCCGGTTATTATACCGGTTATATTATGACCAGGGCCTTGTGTAATGCGTACGGAGAAAATGCATTACTGAAATACCTGGGGGCCGACCCTTCTCAATTTATTTATGATTACATCCAGCTTACAAGGCAACAGAAAGATAAATACCCGCTGCGGTTTACAGAAGATTTTGAGAAAGTGATTGAGTCCATGGTAGAAAAAATAAAAGGCTATACGCATTAATTGATTAAGCATATAAGGTCTGCAGCACAGCAATGCCGGGCGGCAGACCTCATAGGTTTAACTCAATCACTTCGCAATCTTTAATATCTTTTCCATCAATGGCAAAGCGTACAATGGTCCTTACCTTATGCCATCCCTGTTTGCCGGCAGCCCCGGGGTTCATGTGCAGGCATTGCAGTTCATCATCGTACATTATTTTTAGAATATGGGAGTGGCCGCTTATGAAAAGCTGTGGTTTGTGAATGCGTAATTCTTTTTTTGTTTCCGGATTATATTTTGGTGGATAACCCCCGATATGCCGTATCATCACTTTCACTTCTTCGCACATAAAAACCAATTGCTCCGGAAAATCAAGACGGATCTTTTGCCCGTCAATATTTCCATATACGCCTTTCAATATGATCTGGCGTCCGGTCTGATCATGGGATTGGATTGAATTGGTCAGACGGGAGGTCAGACCAGCAACAACTTCTTCTGTGCCCCAATCCCCGGCATGCCATACCTCATCACAGTTTTTAAAGTACTCCAACACGGCGTCATCCAGGTAACCATGTGTGTCTGAAACTAATCCGATCCTTGTCAAGTTGATTTGAATTAATACCTGTAAATTTACAACAACAAACAAAGCAATGCCCTTTCACCGCAACTTTACATACTACATCGACAAGCGTAGCTGGAAATACATCTTCCTGCTTGCTTCCCTGGCGCTTTGTGTCTGATGGGTCATTGGGTACTAGACATTCATAATACATAATTCTTAATTTTTAATTTTTAATTCTTAATTCTTAATTGATATGCCACATTATCATACTTTGGGAACCATCCCTCATAAGCGTCATACCCAGTTTCGCAAACCCGATGGAGGACTGTACAGCGAACAGTTGTTCTCCACCGAAGGTTTCAGCGATGATTATTCCCTGCTGTATCATACCTATCCGCCCACACAGATCATAAAGACCGAACCGCAGGTAGATGTGAGTCCGGAAGTGGCCGAAGAAAAAATGCTGAAGCACCGCTGCTTCGAAGGCTTTCACATAAAACCCGGCGGTGATTTTTTGCAAAGCCGTATTCCGGTTTTGGTGAACAGCGATTGCCACATTGTATTGGCTGCCCCGGTTAGCGGAACGGGCGATTATTTTTATAAGAACACCGATGCCGATGAAATGATCTTTGTACACGAGGGGAGTGGTACGGTGCACACACAATATGGCGAACTCACATTCAGCTACGGCGATTACATCGTGTTGCCAAGAGGAACCATTTATCAAATTGAATTCACAGATAATAAGAACCGCCTGTTCATTGTTGAATCATTTTCGCCGCTGCGTTTTCCAAAACGTTACATGAGTAAGTACGGTCAACTGATGGAGCATTCGCCTTTTTGCGAACGGGATATCCGTCCGCCGAAAGATTTAAAAACTTATAATCAGAAAGGCGATTACCTCATCAAGGCAAAAAAGAAAGGCATGCTGTACGGACTGCATTATGGTACGCATCCCTTTGATGTGATAGGCTGGGACGGCTGCTGCTATCCTTATATTTTTTCTATCCATGATTTTGAACCCATCACCGGCAGGGTACACCAGCCTCCGCCCGTACACCAGACCTTTGAGACCAATGCCTTTGTTGTTTGTTCTTTTGTTCCCCGCCTCTACGATTATCATCCCGATGCCATCCCGGCGCCATACAACCACAGCAATATCGACAGCGATGAAGTGCTGTATTATGTAGATGGGGAGTTTATGAGCCGCAAAAATGTAACCCGTGGTATGATCACCCTTCACCCGGCAGGCATACCGCATGGTCCGCACCCCGGCGCCGTGGAAAAAAGTATTGGTGCCAAAGAAACCAAAGAACTCGCCGTGATGGTAGATACCTTCCGGCCATTGATGCTTACCAAACAGGCGCTGGAGATAGAAAATGGAAGTTATGTAATGAGCTGGGCGGAGTGATGAGCGGAGTCGAATCAGGAGCTGGTTGAAAAGTTGAATGTTGTTGAACAATGAACGTTAAGAATTTTAAATGTTCAGTACACAATATGCAATTAGATACAAGTTCAATAAACAGGTATACTATGAGCAGATCAGATCAATGGGTCGTTATCACGATAGTGCTTTTAATTCTTTTACACCTGTCCATTTTTGCCATTGGATATTTTACTGCCCGGTTGAGCTACCTGGCAGCTGTGCTGAATTTAGCCGCAGGGGTTTCCATCATTCTTTACTGGGCTATAAGGCAACTGCAAATTGAACAGCATATCATTGAGCCCAGGGAAATAATTGTTTTGCTTTTTGAAACGGTGGTGGGCGGTGCTGCAGTTTTTTTTATTGTTAGCAATCAAAGGGATAGCTGGCTAAGAATAATGCAGTGGCTGTTTTTTGGGATTCATTTAACTGCATTGGTGCTGGGTCTTATTTTTATGCTCACATTTAAAATGAATAAGCTCATTTAATTTTATCTGCTTCGTCATTATTATATAAACCCATAAGACTTTTAATATCTTATGGGTTTAGTGAGGGTTATTGTTTTTTTGTGCTATTGGTTCTGTGCAAAAAATATTAATCATTTTGCGAAGAAGAAATGCGACAGCTGCCGGGTAACATTCGTATTACCTAAAATTGTTTTTATACCGCCATCCGGGCAGGCATTTTCGTGTAAGTATTTATCCTTAACAATTTATATTCACTGGCAGTATAGCCGGTTATTTTTTTGAACTGGGCAGAGAGGTGACCAACGCTGCTGTAATTCAACCGGTATGCAATGTCACTTAAGGAGGCGCCTTCTGCAATGAGCATTGCTTTTACTTTTTCCAGCTTTTGCACAATGATATAACGCTCGATGGTCACACCTTCTGTTTTTTTGAAGAGGCCGGATAAATAACTATAGTTGTAATTAAGCCGGTCACTTAAGTAACATGAAAATTTCATCAAGAGGGGCTCATTGGAATGATCTAAGATCTCGAAAATAATGGTTTTTATTTTTTGAACCAGCAGGGCATTTTTATCAAAGATCAATTCAAGCCCTGTTTCCTTCAGTGCTGTATCCAGTTGCCGCTGCATAGCATTTGATATGCTTTTATTAAGCAGTATTACGCCGAGTTTTATATCTACGACTTCAATACCGAAATTACAGAGTATGTTACTTACTACAATTTTGCAACGGAGGCAAATCATATTTTTTACATAAATAATCATAAAATCCGTTTTAGTTCAATACTGGCAGATTAAATAATCATGCCAAAAAATTAAATTGTGTAAAATTAATTTGTGTAATTGTTGGTTTTCAATTGGTAAGAATAACAAACTCTTTCCTGCGGCCAAGTTTTTTACCTGCGAACCATTCTTAATAAATTAAAATTCCAGCTGCAAATCGTAAAAAAAATTATTCTTTTCGTTCATTTCATAAAACTTTGCCGTAACTATTATTTTTATAACAGGCCTGTTACTGATTGCCTGCCTGTATTACGATGCCGGTTTAAGATCAGGCAACGGTTAAGTTCTTTAATACGATTAAATGCAGGAACCAATCATCGGGTTATTTATTTTTGATAACAGGTCCGGTTCAAATCAAATTGTTATGCGAACAATTTTTTATTGCATGTTGTTTTTCCCGGGCTTCCTGTTGTCCTGTACCAGGCATACGGGTCCCGATTACCGGATACCACCTCCGCCTTTTATAAACTTACCTGTTGTTAGCACTGCGCCCATATCAAACGTCACCAATACCACTGCATTATCCGGTGGAGATGTAACCAATGATGGAGGCACACCCATTACAGCCAAAGGGATCTGCTGGAGTACTACTCCCAATGCCGGCATTGCACTGTCGGCCAAAACGATCGATGGAACAGGCACGGGCCCATTCAGCAGCAATCTTAGCGGGTTAACCACCGGGGCAACTTATTATGTTCGTGCGTATGCAACCAACAGCATTGGCACTGCCTATGGTAATGAAGCAGGATTTGTTGCCACTACCCAACCCACACTTGCCGTGCTTACGACACTTAATGCGGTGGGTATAACAAGCAGTTCGGCTTCCTGCGGAGGAGAAATAACAAGCGAGGGTAATGTTCCTGTTACTGTAAGGGGAATATGCTGGAGCACTGCCGCTAATCCAACCATGGCAGATCATACCATACCTATTGGCAGCGGACCTGGAATTTTTACCACAAGCATAACCGGGTTAGCCCAATCAACAACGTATCATGTACGGGCCTATGCCATCAATAGTGTGGGTAGGGCCTATGGCAATGATATCAGTTTCACTACATCTACCAATGTTCCTCCTCCGCCTTCCACCGTAACTATTTGCAGCCAGGTGTGGATGACAAAGAGCCTGGACCTGACCACTTACCGGAATGGTGATCCAATCCCGGAGGTTACCGATCCGGTGCAATGGAAGAATCTTACCACGGGTGCATGGACCTATGTGAATGGCGATCCGGCAACAAATGCTACCTACGGTAAGATATATAACTGGTATGCAGTAAATGATCCGAGGGGACTTGCGCCGGCAGGATGGCATGTACCTTCCAAAACTGAATTTACAATGCTGGCCACTTGCCTGGGTGGCGAATATATTGCCGGCGGGCCATTGAAAACTACTGGAACAACAGACTGGATGGCTCCCAACACGGGTGCTACCAATTCATCCGGCTTCTCGGCGCTTCCAGGCGGTAAACGATCAAACCTGGGAATATACAACGGCTTTGGAACCAACGGAGCATTATGGACCTCTACTGAACAATCAGCCGGAAATTCATGGGCTTTTTCCCTTTCTTATTCCGCAATCAGTTCCAGCTTTACCAATCCCGAAAAAATGGAAGGTCTGCCGGTTCGATGTGTGAGGGATTAACATTATCGTTTAAAGGTTTCAGTCGTTTAAGGCGGATGCATCCAGTATCTAGTATCCAGCATCTTATTTTCATTTCCAAAAAATCATTATATTGGCATAATAAAAAATTGCTTCTTATGATAAAATTCAATGAAATTAAAGTCGGCGATTACCTGGTCGCTGATAATGATGGGGATAAAAAACAGGGAGAAGTTACAAACCTGAACCACGATGAAAAACAGGTTTGTGTAAATACCGGTGCCCAGGATTTCTGGTACGAAACAGAACAGTTAACAGCCATTCCGCTTGATGAGGATCAGTTGATGAAACTGCAATTTCACAAGCACGACAATGAAGACGGAACTGTTAAGTATATGAAAGGTGCTTTCCGGATGATGTTACCGGCAAAGAATGATTTTTCAAAATTTGAGATCTGGTATCGGGATGAGCATCGCCATGTTATGCATCCCATAAATGTACACCAGTTGCAAAATCATTTTTATGAGATGACGAAAGTGCATCTGAATGATGAGTCATTTGATTGATAATAATGTTTTGATCAGAATCGGGCCGGCATTATTGCCGGCCCGTTATTTTTGGAAAACCGGAACCGGATCCCTAACCAAAACCGGATGTCGGGCTGAGTTTATCCAGGTCGGCATGCGATTACTTTAATCTGCCTTCTTCCCGATGGTTACCGGGCAGGCTGACAACTCATTGTTCCCAGCAAAGCAGAGTTAGACCCTTATTTTTGGTTATTGGGGCGGTAAATCCTCCATTTTTTGTGGAAAAACAGGCTATTTGTTGGTAAATAGAACCCTTTTTTGCTGATTATTAAATAAATCCACCTATCTTTGCGCTCCCAAAATTATGGCTAAACAAGCACTCATTAAA
>Ga0209023_10001603_pt1 | contig 30012 bp, 43 predicted proteins | sample LakOneMetagenome_FD_187468 | JGI IMG/M metagenome (GOLD analysis project Ga0209023, IMG submission 187468) | Freshwater and sediment microbial communities from Lake Erie, Canada (SPAdes) (version 2) | ecosystem: Environmental > Aquatic > Freshwater > Lentic | place: Lake Erie, Canada...
GGGAACAAATAGAACAGAAAAACTCAAAAATAACGTCATTCGAATATCTCGTTGAGCAGGACAAGATACATATTCAGAGCCAGCAAAGCAGGGTTGTTGATCTAAAAGCCCAGCTCGAATGCTGCCGTCGCGAGAATGCAGTGTTGTTGGGGAAGGTGGGTGAGTTGCAGAACCGATTAAAAGCAGTCTATGCATTAAGTCGAATGAGAGCTTCTGTTATTAGTTCCTGGAAGCGCGAGGAACTTAGTATCAAGGTTCGGAAAGCAATTTCTTATTTAGCTAAGAAAGAAAAAGCCCTGCGAGGTGAGCATGATTAAACATCGTCAAATCTCAAATAGGCGCGCACGGAAACTTATAAAACGCGGTGAGTATGTTTATTGGTCCATTTGCCATGATCGCTATGTTTGGATAATGCGAGGTGCCAATGAAGACACCTAGAGGCTGGCAAGTGCAATCAAAACCAGTGGCTCGGTCTGCAATAAGACCGAAGCCACGCAAGTCGGTAAGTCCGGGTGAGAAGCTACTTAGCTCTCATCTGGATGTATACAAGATCGAGTACACCAAGGAGTTTAGATTTCACCCTGAGCGCAGATGGAAAGCAGATTTCAGGATTGATGGGTATCCGATTTTGGTTGAAGTGGAAGGTGGTGTGTATAGCAATGGTCGTCATACGCGCGGTGAGGGCTATTCATCTGACTGCGAGAAATACAGTACGGCAGCAGTCATGGGCTGGATTGTCATTCGGGGAACAACCGAGCAAGTCAGGAAAGGCTTGGTGATTGAGTGGATCAGGTCAGCAATTGAAAAGTTGAAGGTATAAAGGGTGGAAAATGGATGGTTTTGAGTTTTTAGCATGGGTTTTAAGTGGCTTTCTAATCATAAGCTTGGTCTCTTCAATTGTGGTAGCTGTTGTGGCTTGGAGGATTCGTAAAAGCAGTGAAAAGGAATTTAAAGGTCGCAAGAGTCGCAGATGGGAGGGCAGGTGATGAACAGTGAAGATAAGGCCACAGTATTAATCATAGCGATATTCATGCTTGCAATGGTGTTGCTCGGAATATTTGGGAAATAAGGGGAACGGGATGAATGCGGCAGTGACGAATCGAGAAAACTTTGAATGGCTAGGTAATCAAATACGGGCTAAAACAGCCTGTTATGAGGTAAGCATTAGAGCTACAGGTGAGCGTCCACCAAATTGGGAGGAGAAAGCTGGCGCATTCGCAAAAATGGAAGATGATTTGCAAAAAGACTTGGCACTGTTATTAGCATTTGGAGATTATGCCGATAATACAGTGCAGTTTAAGAATGTTCAGGCTTTTCTGTTTAAAGCAATTTATGCTGTAGCATCACAGGAGAAAACACGTAAGCCAGGTCTTGATAAGCTGTGCGAACAGATTGCTCGTATGGAGTTATATTTTTACTTTCATCCGCATCTTGAAGCTAAGTTTACTGGTGAAGGTAGATTGTGGTTTGCAGGCGTGGAAATTGCCTATAAGACATATCAGAACAATTGGAAGCACTTTGGAGATGCAGCAAAAATGATGCTTGAGGAAGCTGAGATTGCAGCGAGCGACATCATTGCTAAGTACAGAAAAGATTTACGAAAACAATAATTGACTAAATTCATCCCGTTAGTATATAGTTTTTATATACTGGTCGTATTACGGTTCAACCGAGACCAATCTCAAGAAGCTCACTATTTTAGTGGGCTTTTTTCGTTTCTACGGAGTGATAAAATGGCCTGGCTTTCAAATCGGCATGCACCAACCAAACCCAATCAATTATGTACTCTAGCGATCAAGGTAGATGATGAATCAATTGATTATCTCCCTGCAATTTGGGATATATGCGATAGTGAAGATAAATACTTTACTTTAACCGTGGACCGGCCTGATCTGGGTGATGTAATTCGATTAAATCAGGTCGAAGCTTATATGACCTATCAGCCCTTAACTGTTGAAGATAAGAAGAAGTTTTAAGGGCTTTCGCTACGTTTCCTTTGTTTAAATTCACATCAAAAATAATACGCCAATGAGGAAGACACAATGAAGCGTGAAGGCTGGGATGGTTAGAGAGGTGTTCTGATGGATTTACGGAAATTAATAGTGAACATCCTGATTGCTCCATTGCTACCCATTGGAATACTGGTGGCTCTCTATCAGCGATTAACTTGCAAGCATGACTATAAAAAGATCAAAACAATTCATGGTGATCAAATTATAGCAATGGGATGGACGCGCAGCGTTTGGGTATGCCAGAAGTGCAAACATGAATACTGGTCTGGCGATCTGCATAAGATGACAAAAAGATAAATTTAATCAAGCTAAGTGTTTGAAAACATTATCGTACGATAATTAAGGAGAAAAGGAATGCTCCGATACATACGCCAGATATTCTGTTTCCACTGCTGGGAGTTTGAGAATGATGTGTTCAGGGTGAAAGAGTGTAGGAAGTGTGGGAAATGTGAGAGTGCGTGAGCGCTCTTTTTTTTGTTTGAATTAAGCCCTCTTCGGAGGGTTTCTTTTTGGGTGGTCGATATGTCATGCCAAGGCTGTGAAGCACGACGTAAAAGGATGAAAGAACAATATGAACGATCAAAAGAAAGAATGCAGTTGTGCATCGAACGACTTACTTCTAAAGCTACTCGAGCAGAACAATCAGTTGCTAATGAATCAAAACAAACTAACAGAGCAAAACAATCAGCTCATTCAGATCAACAATGAACAGAATGCTCAGATTAATGAGTTGTTAATGCGGCTTGAAGATGAAGAAGAACCGAAGTCATCAGGTTATTTGGATGGGTAGAATATGAAATATACAGACACACGATTACAGGTTGCAGGCATTGAAGTGGTAGGTGATGGTCGAGTTACCTCACAAGGTACACGAGTTCGCTTGAATAATGGTATGTATCTCGGTGATGTGCAGGACTTATCTTTAAATGCTAATCATGGCGATGCGTGGACAGTAGACGTGACCGTACGTGCACATATTACCAGTCAACAAGTATTAGAACTATTTGGAAAGATTGATAATGAAACTACAGCAGCTCAAGCCGAGACTACAGACAGTCAAGGAGCCGAGACCAACCAAGGTTAATTGGGGTAGTGGTCGTGGTGGTAGACCTTGGCGCAGACTCAAGCAGAAGATTCATACACGTGATGGTTGGACATGCTGTTCATGTGGTCGTGTGACCATGGAGCTTGAGTTGGATCATATCGTGAATGTGGCGCAAGGTGGCACTGATGATGAGATTAACCTTCAGTCGTTATGTGTTGAGTGTCATAAGAAAAAGACGAGTAGGGAGAGTAAGTTATGAAAAAGTTTAAAGTAGAAATTACCCATGTAAGTGGTGTTGATCATGTTATTGAGGCTGAAGACTACGATCATGCAATGGAGATAGCGAGTGAGCTATCGAGTGACTCAAAGCCAGATCGAAAGTTCCATATTGAAACAAACTGGAAAGCTGAAGAACTCTCTGGGTAGGGGGGAGTAAAATCCTTAAAAATCAGTGGGTAGCGGACACCACCCGCCAACCCATTTATAAAAAAATTCCCGGTTTTAACGCCTTGTTATGGTGAGGTTTCATGTTATGGCACTTACAGATCGAAAACTTGCCTTCGTGGAAGCAATCAACGAGGGTTTAAATCAAACAGACGCAGCAATACAGGCAGGTTATTCAGAACACACAGCCCAAGTGCAAGGTTCACGATTAATGAATGACCCGGATGTTATGCAAGCCCTTGCTGGCGAGATTGGTGATGGTGAAATTAATATTCCCAAAACTTCTGACCCCTTAGAGTTTTTACAGACTGTCTGGAATTCAAACGGACTCGAAGTAAAAGATCGGATTGCAGCAGCACGAGCCGCACTACCTTACAAACATCAACGTCTTGGTGAAACTGGTAAGAAACAGGCAAAAGAAGAGAATGCTAAAAATGCCACTCAGGGTGGTGGGAAGTTTGGAACACTGGGTTCACAGTTGAGGAGCTAATCATGCCTTTTAATATGCCGTTTAATCCTGAAGACTTGATAAGTGAATTATCAGACAAATACTTTGCAATGACACCGCAAGGGAGGCAGCAATTTTTGTTTGGTGAGTTTAAGACAAAACAAGAAAGTCAGCCAATTTGGATTGGTATTGATTACTCTGGAAAGAAAGACCAAACGATTAAGTTTAAAAATACAGGATTTTCAATAGAAGTAATTTAAGCCACCTTCGGGTGGTTTTTTAATGCACCAGTTTTGGATGAATCCGTAGGCGATACGGCAAGTATGCACAATGGCTAGCGAGGCGAGGTGAATGCGCATGAGCTATCAGGTTTGAGCTGAGTACCGTAAGAAAACTCACACATTGTGCTGAATTTCACAAGCAAGGGTTCGCAACTTGCCATCCAAGTTTAATAGGTAATTTATGTCAGCAATGCTCCCAGACTGGACAACAGCGTGCCCAGATTGGGAGGAACGCATTGTCGCTAAACAATCTCTCATGCCGTGTAAGCCGCTATTTCCTGATGTGGCAGACATTGCGCTAAGAATATTTAATGAGTTAATCCTGGTTGATGTGATGGATAGCCCGAAAATGGGTGAAGTCACATTGCCTTGGGTGCTTGAATTCGTTGCAGCAATCTTTGGTTCATACAATCCTGAGACCAAGCGCAGACTGATTCGTGAATTCTTCTTATTGATTTCAAAGAAAAATACTAAGTCTACGATTGCAGCCGGAATCATGATGACTGCATTGATTCTGAATGATCGGAAATCAGCAGAACTCATTATTATTGCACCAACAAAAGAAGTAGCGGACAACTCATTTAATCCAATCCGGGATTTTATTCGAGCTGATGAAGAACTGTCGGAGATGATCAATATCTCTGAGCACACAAAGACAGTAACTCATTTAGGTACTGGCGCAACACTGAAAGTGATTGCTGCAGAAAGTAATGCGGCTGCCGGTAAAAAGGCTTCAATTATTCTGATTGATGAAGTCTGGCTCTTTGGTAAACGTGCTAACGCTGAATCAATGTTTCGTGAAGCAAAAGGTGGTCTGGCATCGCGTCCCGAAGGTTGTGTGATTTATCTGTCTACGATGTCAGATGAAGTGCCATGTGGCGTGTTTAAGCAGCTTCTGGACTATGCTCGTGATATACGAGACGGCATCAAAGTTAATCCGCAATTCTTGCCACTGATTTATGAATTTCCTAAGTGGATGCTTGAAGCAGGCGAACACTTAAAACCTGAAAACTTCTACATCACCAATCCGAATCTAGGTGCATCGGTTGATGTGGATTATCTGATCAATGAATTTGAGAAGGTTCGTGATGCAGGTGAGGAATCACTAAGGGACTTTCTGGCCAAGCACTTAAATGTCGAAATCGGCATGAACCTGCGGGCCAACCGCTGGGCCGGTGCTGAGTTCTGGCTACCACAAGCCAAGAAGTTCACTATCGAGAAACTGATAGACCAATCTGATGTAATCACCATGGGAATTGATGGTGGTGGTCTGGATGACTTGCTTGGATTTGCTGTACTGGGTCGGCATGCAAAAAGTCGTAAATGGTGGCTTTGGAATCATGCGTGGGCCAATAAAATTGCAGTCGAAAGGCGTAAAGAAAATGCACCTAAATATGCCGACTATCAAGAAGAAGGCAGTCTGACAATTGTAGAACATCTTGGTGATGACCTTCATCAGCTGGGGGTGATAGCTAAGAAGGTCTTTGATTCTGGAAAGCTGGATAGAATTGGCTTGGATAAGATGGGAATGGGCGGACTTGTTGATGGGCTGCTTGCTGCTGGAATACCAGAAGATAACCTTATCGCAGTACCGCAGGGCCATCATCTTATGGGCTACATTCTTACAGCAGAGCGCAAACTGGCCGAAGGGAATCTATATCATGCAGGGCAAGGCCTGATGACATGGTGTGTAGGGAATGCGCGTATCGTGATGATTGGTAATAGTATGCGAATTACTAAACAGGAATCAGGTGTTGGGAAAATTGATCCGCTGATAGCTTCATTCAATGCTATCGCACTCATGAGCATGAATCCTGAGCCGGCCCAAAAAGATTACAACGTCTACTTTATTTAACTAAACCATATTAACCAAAGGTCGCATTTAGCGGCCTTTTTTCATTGGGAGAGCCTTATGTCAGCTCTACATAAAACCTTTGGCTCTGTCGAAATTAAGAGCCTTGATGAGCAAAAGCGAACCTTCAAAGGAATCGCCAGTACACCAAATCAAGATCGTGCCAAGGATGTGATGGTGCCAAAAGGCGCGGAGTTTAATCTGCCTATGCCTTTACTTTTCCATCATGACCCACGTTCAGCCATTGGCCATGTGACAAGCGCAAAAGTCACTGCGAATGGCATTGAGGTCGAGATTCATATTCCTGAAATTGAAGAAGATGGCGACCTAAAACGCGAAGTCGACAAGGCTTATCAGTCACTGAAATACGGTCTAGTCAAAGGCTTATCAGTTGGTTTTATCCCGAATTGGGATGAAGCGGAAATGATTAAGGGTGGTGGCATCCAGTTCAACTCATGGGAATGGTATGAGCTTTCATTGGTGACTATCCCTTGTAACCGTGAATCAGAAACAGAATTTTCAAAAGCATTTGAGGAACACAAAGCCGCGTTGGGTAAAAAACCTCAAGACGTTCCAGGTGGCGCTTCATCTGAACAAAAACACGTTGTCGTAAAACTTAATAGCCCAACAAAGGGTGGAGTGAAACTATGAAAGAATATTTACAGAAGTTGCTAAAAGCCTTGGCGGAAAAAAATCAGGCTATGCAACAAGCCCTCACTAAGTCTGCTGCGGATGGCACTACACCAGACGAAGAAACCGAAGGTCAGATTAAGGCTCTAGAAGCCGAAATTGAGCAAATTGAAAAGAATATTGCTCGCGTTAAAAAACAAATCGCTGCTGCTGAAGCTGCTGCAAAGACTGCGACTCCTGTTGATGGTCAAAGCGAAGAAGGTGCAAAAAAATCAGCTGAAGGTGATCCAGACCCTGGTAAAAAAACCAAAGTTGAAATTGTGCCACTCGCTAAAGGTGTCGGTTTTGCCCAATATGCTCGTGCAAAAATCCTGTCACAATTAGCAGCAAAAGAAGGTAACTATAAGTCTGCTCTCGATGTTGCAAAAGAGCGTGGCTTTGGTGATGAGGTTCAAGACCTAGTGACAAAGGCAACTTTGGGTACCACTACAGACTCAGGTTTTGCAGCATCACTGGTCACTGAAAACCGTTTGGTTGGTGAATTTGTTGAGATGCTTCGTGCTGCAACTGTATTTGACCAACTTACAGGCTTCCGTAATGTGCCGTTCAACTCAAAAATCCCTAGCCAGTTAACCGGCGGTCAAGCGCAATGGGTGGGTGAGGGCGCTCCAAAGCCATTAACAAACCCAACCTATGGTGAAGTGGAAATTAAGGAGCATAAGCTTGCTGCTATCACGGTCTACACTCAGGAATTAATGCGTCGTTCTGATCCGGCAGTTGATGTTCTGGTTCGTGATGATCTGATTGAAGCGTCAAAAACCTTAATTGATAACACTTTCCTTGATGATGCGGCTGCTACTGCTGTTCGTCCTGCGGGTCTTTTAAATGGCATTACTGCTACCGCCAATACTGGTACCACAGCAGAAAACTATGAAGCCGACCTACTGGCCTTAGTGAATAGCTTTGTGACCGCAAACCTCTCACTGGATGGTGCGTACTTCATTATGTCTGAAACGCGCGCTGCTCGGATCAGCCTACTTCGTGATGCTTTGGGCCGTAGTTATTTTGAAGGTATGGCACTTCGTGGTACTCGCACGCTGATGGGTATTCCAGTTATCACTTCTCAGACTGTTGGCAACAAGATTATTCTTGTGAAGACTTCTGAAATCCTGCTTGCTCAGGATGGTGGTGTGGATGTGTCCTACTCTGATCAAGCGACTCTGGTTGATGGTGGTACGACTCATCACTTATGGCAAGAAAACAAATTTGCGGTACGTGTTGAGAAATTCATCACTTGGGCAAAACGTCGCCCAATCGCAGCGGCATTCCTGGATTACACACCATAATCTAAATTGAATGCTTCAAAAACAGCTCCTTAATCGGGGCTGTTTTTATATCTAAGCATCACAATTGTTTAGCTATAGGAACAGTCTATGAAGATTAAATATTTAAAGATAACCCACGACTCTAATGTTGGGGATGTGAAAGAAGTTCCTGACTTTCAGGCAAACGTTCTGCTCAAAATTGGGGTAGCTGAAGCATATAAAGAGCCTAAAAAGGCTGCTCCAAAAGCGAAAAAAGAAGATAAAACTCAAGAATAGGATGTAAAGAATGGGCTTTTTCGGAAATTTATTTGGTAAAAAGAAATCTCTCCAGGGAGTCCATTCAAACCAAGGGTGGACTTCTTTGTCTGTGCAGGAACCTTGGTCAGGTGCTTGGCAGCATAACCAAGAATTAACTCGGGAGGATTTGGCAGCACATCCTGCGGTTTTTTCATGCATTTCCCTGATCTCTCAAGATATTGGGAAAATGGGTGTTTTGCTTAAAAAGCAGAAAGGCGGAATTTTAGTTAATGCCCCTATTCCTGATGACTTGGTTGTTCTTAAACGCCCAAACCATTACCAGAACTGGCAGCAGTTTTTAGAGTTTTGGATGATCTGCCGAAAATTACGCGGTAATGCATACGGATTTAAGGTACGTGATGTATTTGGGCAGGTAGTTAAAATTGTTATTTTAAATCCAGATCAAACAAAACCACTGATTAGTGATGATGGGCAAGTCTTTTACCAGCTTGGGATTGATCGGCTGAATGGTACAGAGTCTGTTGTTGTTCCAGCCTCCGAAATTATCCATGACCGTGAAAACTGTCTCTATCATCCACTGGTAGGTATTCCGGCTATCACTGCTTATGGGATTTCAGCGGGATTAGGTTTAAATATTCTGAAAAATTCCAAAACCTCTTTTGGGAACATGAGTCGACCAAGCGGCATTCTGGTTGCACCTGGTGCGATTTCAGAAGATAAAGCACGTGCCATCGGTGCAGCATGGAATGCGAACTATACCGGCCAAAACATCGGTAAAACTGCGGTGCTCGGTGATGATTTGAAATATCAGCCAATCAGCATGACAGCTTCGGATACTCAAACGATTGAGCAGCTGAAAATGTCGAATGAAATTATTTGCTCAGTGTTACATGTGCCAGCGTTTAAAGTTGGGTATGGAACAATTCCGGCGGGGCAGAAGGTTGGTGATCTAAATGAAATCTATTTTTCTGACTGCCTGCAAAGTCCGGTAGAAGCTATTGAAAACCTGCTTGATGATGCATTTGATTTAAAAGCACGTGGCCTTGAAATATTCCTTGATGTTGATTCTCTACTCCGCATGGATAAAGAAACAAAAATGGGTATTCAGGAGCGCGGTGTTAAGGCTTCAATCTTTACTCCAAATGAAGCGCGTCAACAGTTCAATTTAGAGCCTTTGGTGGGTGGCGACACAGTTTATATGCAGCAGCAGAACTATTCGCTTGAAGCATTGTCTAAACGCGACCAGATGGATGATCCTTTTGGGAAATCAGTACCAAATACGCCTCAAAATACGGATAATTCAGACCAAAAAGGCCAATATCAAGGCATTTTTAAGACTGAAAATCAGTATAAATCAGGCCAGTTTGTGACGCATAAAGGCTCATTATGGCACTGTGAAAAAGATCATTCAGGTGAATTTAGTCATGAAAACTTCAAATTAGCGCAGAAAAAATGGGGTGAAGAATGAGTATTGTAAGCCTTGAAACCCTAAAAGAGCATTTGCGCTATGACGATGATTCAAATGATTTGATGCTTCAGGGTTATTTGGATGCAGCGGATTCAGTGGTGTTGAATTACATCACTGATGAACTTGAACCTGATTACCCCAAAGCAATTCATCAGGCAATTTTATTGCTGTGTGGATATTGGGATCAGTACCGCAATGCTGAGCAGGAAATGCCGGTAAATGGCAACTTTCTGCCGATGCCGGTACAAAGCCTGCTTTATCCATATCGTAAGCCTACAGCGATTTGAGGTGATCTATGGCCCAACGTGCCGGCGAACTATGCCACCGTGTAACGATTCAACATAAAACCACGGTCTATGATGAATACAATTACGAAACTGAAGACTGGACTGAATACAAAAAGCTCTGGGGAAAGCTAGATTTCCTATCTGTTAAAGACTCTATCAATGCCAAAGCTGCCGGATCAGAAACCACAGCCCGGCTAAAACTGCGTAAACGTGATGATATTGACTCAGGTATGCGTGTGTTATTTGATGGTCAGACATTCCAGATCGTTTCGCCACCTAAACCAGACAATGAAAATGGTCGGATTTACATGACGTTGGAGTTGTCTTTGGTAGGGTGAGGCTCTATTATTTAGGTACAAACTTAAATAAGCAAAATTATGAAAGCGCTCATTTTTTATGTAGCAATGTTCAGTATTCTTTATCTGATGTGTCTATTTACTTTGTTTGTTGCCGATGCATCATTTGAAGACATTAAAATCATCTCTCTTGGATTTTTGGTGAGCGTATTGGCTTGTTACCCAGCTTATCTAAAAGTAAAAACTTGGTTATGAATATTCTGATTCAAAAGCCCGCCTAGTGCGGGTTTTTTAACGCGAGGCATTTATGTCAGTAGAATTTAAACTCGAGGGTCTTGAAGATTTCACCAAGAAAATTGACGCGCTAACAGATCGAAAAGCAGTAAATAAGAGAGCCAGATCAGCAGCTCGTAAGGCTATGCAGCTTGTTGTGTTTGCTGCGAAGGTGGCAGCCTCAAGAATTGATGATCCAAAGACAAGAGAAAGCATTGTTGAAAACATTGCTATTCGGAATGGCAAGAGTCGAGACTTAAATACGGTACGTATGAGAGTAGGTGTTCTTGGTGGCGCAGGTATCAATGCTAAATCCGACATAGAAAAACTTAATGGATTGCCAGGTGGAATGACTGTTTACTGGCGCTTTATAGAATTTGGAACATCAAAGGTTCCGCCTACACCATTCATGCGTCCAGCCCTTGCTGAAAACATTCAAGTAGTGACAGATGAGTTTAATAGGCAGTTTATGAAAAGCATTGAAAATGCGATTAAAAAGGGCAAGATTGAATGAACATTTTACCCGTAGTTCCGACACTGAAAGCCAGTCCAGAAGTCACAGCATTGCTCGGCACCAGTCCTTTAAAAGTCTGGGAAGATATTGCGCCAAGTGGTACGCCTTATCCTTATGCAGTCTGGTCGGTAGTCACGGCAAATCCTGAAAACAATTTAGATTGCCCAGCGAATACTGATCATGTGTCATTCCAAATCGTGGTTTACGACACTCAGCAGAAAAGAGCGTCAGATATTCGGTCTGCAATTCGAAAGGCCTTAGAGCCACATTGCTATGTCACCAATATTCACCCAAACCATTTTGAGCGCATTGCTGACACTAATATTTTTGGCCGTGGCTTTGATGCGAATTGGTTTTTGGATAGATAAATAATTTTTCAACCAAGCGTCCATATGGGCGCTTTTTTTATGCCTGTTTGTTTGTATTTGCATTCTACATTCAGGCTCGAGCAACTCAAAAAAGGAGTTAGTTATGAATGCGATGTTAAAACCGATTGAAATCGTTAATGTTGAAAATGGTGAACCCATGACAACCACACTGCAAATCGCGCTAGGCTTGCGTATCCAACATGCCACAGTTATTAAATTGGTTAGGACTTATATGCCAGATTTTCAGGAATTTGGAAGGGTCAGATTTAAAATCCAATCCTTTGAGACAACTGGTGGTGTTCAAGAAAGAAAATACGTCCCTCTAAATGAACAACAAGCCACCTTCTTAATGACACTCATGCGAAATAGTCCGAGAGTAATTGAGTTTAAGAAGGCTTTAGTAAAGGCATTCTTTGAAACGCGGGAGTTCATCCGCTCCCAAGATCAGAGTTATAACAATATTCACAACAAATTATCACTTCAACTTGATCTGGCGAAATCAGATGCAAGCCTTGCAGGTAGTGTTTTAGGAAGCTATCGCAAGAAACGAGATTTACTAATGACTGCAATTACTGAGGTTGAACGACTCATGCAGCCATGTCTATTTGAATAAACAAATTTATTAAAACCAACGCCACCATCCGGTGGCTTTTTTTATGCCTAAAATTGAGGAGTAGCTACTCATGGCAACAACAAAAGGTGTTTTATCGCAAGGTACCCATGTATGGATTCTGCATGGCGCGGTACCAGTGCTTACTCGAATTTTATGTGTTAAGTCTATCGGCTGGGGTGATGATTCAACTACGGATATTGATAATACTTGCCTCGATGAAACAGATGTAAAAACTTCTGAAAATGGGTTGGCAACGCCCGGCGAGGGAAACTTCGTAATTAATACTGACCCCAAAAATGCAACACACATGACTCTTTTGCAGGCTGCTACAAATAAAGAAGTAGTCGGCGTTTATGTTGGCTGGTCGGATGGAACTTCTGCTCCAACTCTTTCTAATGGTGAGGTTGTATTGCCGGAAGATCGCACATGGTCTTACGCAACAGCGCAGCTTCGTAAAAATTCAGCTGTATTTGATCCTGACGCATTGGTAAACCATACGGTTCCATTCAAACGCCAGACTGAAGTAATAGACGCATTTAAAACGGTGGTCCCATAATGAAGAAACTGGATATTAAAGGTCTTAAAAAGGTGGCGCTTGAACAAAGCCCGCCTGTTGAGAAGACAATTAAATTTAATATTGGTGGTGAGGAGTATGAAGGCCAGGTGTGGGTTCGGCCTTTGAGCTTTAAAGATCAGAGTGAAATCTCTAAGGCTTACCAATGGAACTTCAACGAAGATGACCCTGCTAAATCAGAAATTAAGTCTATTGATACTCGCCGATTACAGGCAGCTCAGATTTTGGGAAGTATTTGTGAAGATGTAAAAGGAACAGCATTCTTTAGCACAGTTGATGAAGTGTTGGACTCCAATCCCTCATTAATTGGCGCAATGTATGAAGCTGCCAATGATGTAAATAATTTTTTGGGAAAGTCACAGAAGACGAGTTTAACGAAAACGAATTCTGGTGCGAGCTTGTCCTTAACGGAATCGGCGGAAAAACAATCCAAGAAGCAAAGCAAAACCTTGTCGGCAGAGAGCCAGCAATCTGGCGAGAATACCGACGAAAACGCGGAAGTCTTAACATCGGCAGAAGGGTAGAGCAGGCGGTCGGGAGTCTGCACGAAACCTATCTAAACGGAAAGCTTAAAGAAGAAGACCGATTAGATAAGGACTTCTTTATGCCACATGAAGATGTGCCAAAACCACTCACCTTTGAAGAAGAGCGCATGTTAGCCATTAAGAAGAAATCAGGTTAGCTTGGTTTCTTTTCATCATCACAGTCAATGTCATTAATAGCCTTGTCCATAGCTTCATCTATAACTTCTATTTGAACACCTTCTTTATGCAAGTTAGCCATTACATTAAAAAGCATTTTTTGGACGGTTTTTTCGTAGTCTGCAATGCTTCCAGCATCGTGTTTAAAGCTTTCTTCAAGGCGGTGAACAATTTCAGCATTCAAGGATCGTGTGTGTTTTTTAGCAGATTCGAATAATTTTTCTTTTAACTCGGGTGGCATTCTCAATTTGTGTTGAGTGCCAGCATCTCTATTATCCATTGTATTAACCTGGGTTATTCACAGATGTGTAATTTATATCACCCAATGGGTGTTGACAAGTCACCAAAAGGGTGACATATTTAAGTCACCCAAAGGGTTATAAGGAGGATGTAGTGAAAGAAAACCGTCAAAAACCAATTGATGTTCGAGTTCGAGTGTCAAATGAGTTGCATGAAAGTCTTAAGACTTATGCAGCAAAAGAAGAGCGTTCAATGAATTATTTAATCAATAAGGCGGTTGAACAGTTTTTGAAACAACAAGAGAGTGCGAAAGCATGAAATCAACAGGCACAAAAAAACCTTGCCCGACTACCAATCAATGCAAGGTTTAGTTGCCATCACTAAGGATGAAGACTTATGACAAGTTTAGCATTAAGTTTTAACGATGTAAATTTTAAGCCAGTTCAGCAGAGTGGTCAGATTTGGCTGACAGCAGTTGAATTGGCCAAGGCCCTAGGGTATGCAAAATCAGATGCTGTAACTCAGGTTTATGAGCGAAATAAAGATGAGTTCACACCTTCAATGACAACGACCCTCAAATTGAGTGTCGTTAGAAAAACAGGTAAAGTTGAAATGGATCATCGTATCTTTTCTCTTCGCGGTGCTCACTTAATCGCAATGTTTTCTAAAACTGTAATCGCAAAACAATTCCGCAAATGGGTGTTGGATGTTTTGGATCGTGAAGTTGTTACCAAGCAGCTTGAAGGTCGCCAATCTATCTCACCAGAACAGCAAGCATTACTTCATGAGATTGTGGCGCGTCGCTCTCAAGGTAAACGGAAAATTTTCGCTGAAATGTGGGCACGTCACAACCGACACTTCAAAATCCCACGCTATGCAGAACTTTTGGAGATACATTTTCCAGAAGCGATTCATTATCTGGAAACAATGGATCTAAAAGCAAAGGTAGAGAAAGAAGAAGTTAAAGCTTTGCCATACCCAGCCGAAGTGGTTCAAGTGGCTCAGCAGATCAATCATGAATTTAATGGTGGTCAATATGATTCATGGTTCGTAAATGCACGTGATGGCATATTATCCGTAATGCCTTTACCTCATGGCTACTACCCATTCAATGTGAAAGAGTTCACTAGACATTTTGATGGGGTGCTCAATACCTTATATGGTGGTGATGTGCTCCAAATGGGAAGATATATGCTGCGAAAGGGCTAAATTAAAGAACCACTCTTCGGAGTGGTTTTTTTGTGCCGGAATTAGTATCTTGTCTCTATTAAGGAGGGGTGGGATATGGCATTAATTAAATGTAAGGAATGCGGACACCAGATTAGCAAAAATGCTGAAACGTGTCCTAATTGTGGGGCAAAAAATAAAAAAAATGTTCCAACATGGCTTGCTGTGTTAGTGCTTATAGTAGTAGGCATTGCAATGATTCAGTGTATTAATCAAAATCATAACAAAAGGCTTGCTACTGAATCTGAGGCAGAAGATAGTCCAGCAGCGCTGAATAGCAACTGGATATATAAAGAAGAAACAGATGAGATGCGAGGGAGCAAGAAATATTCAGCCTATGCGGTAAGTAGCAACAAGGTTGATTTTGAGTTTCCGCATCAAGGTGGAGCATCTATGGCTATTAATCTTAGAAAAGATAAAACTGGAACAGATGTGATGCTAATTATGGATAAAGGACAATTTTTTTGTGGTATTCAAGGGTGTGAGGTTGCGTTCAAGTTCGATGACGGTCCTGTTCAATCAATAACTATGATTGACCCAGATAACTTAAATACAAAAGTACTTTTTGTCATGCATGACCGCACTGAAGACAAAATTATTTCACAGTTAAAAAATAGCAAAACCTTAATGATTGAAGCGCCCTTCTTTCAAGACGGAAAGAGACAATTTAAGTTTGATGTAACTGGTCTCAATTGGGCTCATTAGCATGAATTTTTTTAAACCATAAGGCGCCTAGAGCGCCTTTTTTTTGAGGTGCTTTATGGCCAGCAAGTTAGGTGTTTTAACATTAGATTTGGTCGCTAAGATCGGTGGCTATATATCTCCAATTAAAGAGGCAGAAAAGCAAACTCAAACAAGTTTTGCGAAGATGAGAGACTCAGTAAGTAAGTATGGCCCAATTGTGGCGGGAATGGCCGCAACAGCAGGTGGTGCCTTGCTTGCAATGGCAACTCAATATACTCAGGCTGCAATTGAAGTAGAGCGATTTGCCTTTTTGTCAAATGCTTCTACCACTGAATTTCAAAAGATGGCAGTAGGCGCTGAGACAGTAGGAATTAGTGCTGAAAAGCTCTCAGACCAGATGAAAGACTTCAACGAGAAGCTGGGGGAGTTCATAACTCTTGGATCGGGCGGGGCATTAGACTTTTTTGAACAGATTGCTATTCAGACTGAAGGTGGAGCAGAAGGGGCGCGAAAATTAGCTCTGGAAATGCAACGTCTTTCGGGCCCACAAGCGCTACAACTTTACGTTGATAAGATGGAAGAAGCTGGAGTTACCCAGCAACAAATGTCCTTCTATTTGGAGTCAATGGCGAGTGATACCACAGCCCTAATCCCACTCCTTCGGAATGGTGGCGAAGGCTTCAAACTTTGGGCTGATGCTGCTGAACGTGCAGGCGCTGTCATGGATGATGAAGCAATACGCTCAGCTAAGGAGATGAAAGCTCAGATTCATTTGCTTGATCTGCAAATGACAGGTTTTAAAAACGAGCTTCTCCAAGGGACTATACCAGCTCTTGTTGATATAGCTGATGCATTTAATAGTGCTGATGTTGAAGGGCAGGGTCTTGCAAGTACCGGTCAGGTTATGGGCAATGTCCTTCGAGGGGTGGCTGCAATTGCTATGGGGGTGTATGCATCCATAAATGCTGTAGCAGTCTCTATTGCAGGGCTTGCAGCAACAGCCACTCAGTCAAGAGATGTGATAACTGGCGGGCAAGGTTGGTGGAAAACCTTATTTCAACCCGGTTGGAAAACAATTGGATTGGCTGCTGGTGCAGTAGCAACGCATGCTGGAGAAGATCTTCAGACAGGATTTGAGCAAACATCTAAGACAATTAATGGTCTTTTTGATGATGCTGTTAGCAATGCCACAGCTAAAATGGGCCAACTGCAAACAGCTATGGATGGGGCTGCAAAAGGCTCTCAAGATTGGGTTGATAAACAAAACAAAGCCGAAAAAGCCACAAAGAAAAATAACAAGGAATTGAATGATCAAAAAAGATTGTTAGAGGAACAAAGGCAGCTTCGTGAATCTTTAATTTATTCCTTCGCTGATAATGAATATAAGCTTCAGCTAGATTATGAAAAACAAATTGCAGAGGTTAGAAAGGCTGGATTTCCTGCTGATCAGGAAAAACGATTCCTAAATGCCTCAAAAAATCGCTATCAAACTGAGCGTGATTTATTGCAAGCGCAAATGGCTTTTGATATTTCTGAGCACCGCTTAAATGAAGAGGAAAAGCTTAACTTTTCTCTAGCACTACAGCAGAAAGAAATCGCAGCTCGAACTGACATTGCTGATAATTTGAAAGGCTTGTACTACAAGGCTGCTCGAGAACAGCATGATCAGGAAATGGCATGGCTTCGTCTCGAGCAAGCTCAGCGGCTTCAAGATGCGCAATCTTATTATTTGACAGGCATGCAAAACATGACTGCCAGATATGAGTTTGAACGTGAGCAGATTCGACTTAATAAAGAGCTACTTGAGGAGGATAAGGTTGCTCTGATTGGCGCATCATATAGATCTCAGGATCGTGAGAATGATGATGCCCGCTACGCAGCATGGGGCAACTATCGCGATGCAATTGGTATTGATATGTCAGCCGAGGATGACCGCTCTCGGCGTGAAGAGGCAATCACAGAAGCACTTGAGTGGGAGTTGATTACTAGGGAAGAATATCAACAGCGGATGCTCGAATCTGAGCAAAACTATTATATTGCTAAGGCTCAGCTTGGACTGGACTCTGCACAACAAACCTTAGGCACATGGACTAGCGTGTTTGGCAGTTTACTGGGAGAACAATCTTCTGCATATGCTGCAATGTTTGCTCTAGAGAAAGGTTTTGCTGTGGCTAAAGCACTGATGGCAGCACCTGAAGCTTACTCCAAAGCTTATAACGCAGTTGTAGGTACTCCATACATAGGACCATATATTGCACCTGTTATGGGTGGGGCCGCAGCAGCAGCTCAGGTAGCGCAGGCGGCTATAATTAAAAGCGTTAATTTTTCCGGTCAAGCGCATGATGGTCTTGAGTATGTCCCGCGTGAAGGCACTTATCTTTTAGACAAAGGCGAACGAGTAGTTACATCAAATACCTCAGCTAAACTCGATAAAACACTTGATCGAGTGCAGCAGGCGCAAAGTTCTAATCCAGCTAACTCGCCAAATGTTAATCTCAATCCAAATTTCGTGATTGTGGATGAGCGTGAAAAGCTCGGTGATTATCTTTATAGCCCTGATGGAAAGAAAGCCTTCGTGAAGTTCTTTAAGCAGAACCGGCGAGAATTAGGATTGGCATAAGCTCACTTCGGTGGGCTTTATTTTTATTAATTTGAGGAATTTAAAATGAAAACATTAGTTGTTCTTGGTGTAGTTATTGCTTTTGGGCTTTTCCTTAAGAAGGTGGAAAAAGTCAAAGAGCCGAAGTTTATTTTGATTGATGATCGAAAATCTTTAGGCGGGTATCTGTTTGGCGATGATGCTAAAGAGGCTTTTAAGAAACACCTTAAGATTGCTATATCAAATTTATAGTTCACTTAGATTTTCCAAGCCTAAAAAAGCAAAACCCCAGTGTTAGCGCACCGGGGTCTTTTTAATTCCACTCAACCGAGAAGTAAAGAGGAAAAACATCTTGTATGGACTATATTAAACCAATGGTGGAGCTTATGAAAGTGTCTATTGAAAAATATGGTTTATGGCAAACAATACTGGCATTTCTGATCCTGTTTTCCATACCAATACTACTCTGGAGACTTCCAGAAATTATCGCAGCTATTAAAGCTTGAAACCGACCCAATAAGAGGTCGGTTTTTTAATGCCCAAATTTTGAGGACAAAATGAAAATACAAACATCATATGGCGAGGTGCATGTATTAACAAATTGCCCTCTACTCGATTCAACTGAAAGCCTGGAATGGATGACTGAAGTACATGAGTCATTTGACGGTTCTGAGATCCGCTATCCGCTTCGCGATGCACCACGACAAATCCTGAATTTCAAGTACACGGAAATGCGTAAAGCTATGGGTGATCTGTTTCATATGCTCTATGCCAATCTGCGTAAACAGTGGGGGATTCCGTTGCGTCAGGTGAAGAGAAGCATTCCAGATGTTACCGATGATGACTACATCATTCTCGATGCAGCAGACACCATAGCCGACCTTCGAGTCGGTTTTGCTTTTATTGAGAGCAAGGAAGGTGGCCAAGTGGTCGAGATTGTTAGCCGTGGCCGCTACATCATTGTTCAGGAAGAAATCCGGGACCCGGAAACGGATGAGGTGATTCAAGAATTGATCACTGAGTACCAGGATGGCTTCCGACTGGCTGAAAACATCACAGCAAATAATGCCGTGATCATGCCGCTACGGATCTGCATCATTGACGGTGATGCGTCAATTAATACTGGCGGTTTCTGGTCCAATACTTCAGTGGTTTTTCGGGTGCTGGCAGAGGACTTGCCAGAGCATGAAGGTGATGTGCCAGAACAGTTTAAGGGCCAAGACATTCACTTCAAGCCGTTGCTACTTGATGGTGACTCGCTCGAAATGACATTGACACAGCATCAAAACATTGTTGATGGAGCCATGGGTGGTTTTCAATCTTACACACATCATGCAAGGCCTAAGTACTTCAAGCCTTTTACCTCACTGTTAAAAAGCTGGTCTGAATTTAACGAATATCGCCGGTTCTTGTTTCGGCGTTCTGGGCGTTACCGTGCGTTCTGGATACCGCTTTATGAGCAGCACCTTAGTATTTTGAATGCCGAGAATATCACTGAAACGTTATATACCGATACCAAATACACCGTCGAAGCAGGGCGTAAGCATATTGCAGTTAAGCGTAAGAATGGCACCTGGTCAGCGCATGAGATTACCAGCTGGTCCGGTGGCTCATTCACGATTTCACCGGCAATAAATGCACATCGAGACGACATTAAAACTATCTGTTATTTAGGACTTCATCGCCTGGATGCAGACCGGATCGAGTTTCAGTTTTTAGGTGCCGGTAAATCAAGAATTACTGTCCCAATTGTGGAGATTGATAGCTAATGGCACGCTCAGAACTTTATCAATTCAAACATGGGGACAAGCAATGGTTTTTTACCAGTGCACGTAAAGCAATTATTCATAACAACATTATGCATTACCCGGTGCGCGGTTTGAGTCGAGGCGACATTGAAGATGCAGATATTGATAAATGCGAAGTCGAGCTGACCTTTCCGCATCCTTATCCACTATTTAATAATGCTGATGATAACTTCAGCCAGGTCTTTCTCAACAAGATTTATCTGGAATCAGTGTATTTCACGCTGATCGAGCTGGATGATGATGAGTCACTGGTACTGTTTAAAGGCCGTGTGACCCAGCCGAAGTTTGATGACCGTGACAATACCATGACGCTTGTATGCTCGACTGCTGAAAGCTTTATGCGTCGCAATATTCTGACTCGTAAATATCAACGTACCTGTCCTAACAAGATATACGACAAATACTGTGGCCTTGATTTTGATGAATGGTCATTTGATGTGACTGTGACTGCAATTAATGGTCTTGAAGTCACTTATACCGTGAATCCCACACAAGTCATTGATGGACAGGGTAATCCGGTGTTTGAGCAGATTCCAGTGCTTGATGAGCTCGGTCAACCTGTTCTGGATGAGCAGGGCAATCCAACTTATATGAATGGCGACCCGGTCATGGAAATCAAGACATATAAATCGGGTTGGCTCAGCCGGGGATTGCTTAAAAAAGATGGGGTATTCACTTTCATCATTGGCAATAGCACGAACGGTAACATTCGTCTTTACCGGCAACATGTGGGCCTAAAGGTTGGTGATGTTGTGCGAGTGGCTCCGGGCTGTGATCAGTCTTTGAAGACCTGTGATGAAGATTTTCATAATAATAAGCGATTCGGTGGCCACCCAAATATACCAACAGAGAATCCTGTTGAAACTCAACTGATTAAATAATTAAGTAGGTATGCCATGCTGGTAATTTTGCTTCTGTTGGCCTTGTTTGTGCCTGCATTGTGCTTTCGCTCATCTGTAAAAATTCCAAACGATGTGCAAATGCAAAAAGCCATTGCTCCATTGTTATTGGGTGCACTCATTGCTGGTGCTATTTCACTTGTCGTGGGTGTCTATACATTTCTGCAAATGCGTAAGATGCAGAAAAAGAATCAACCAAAACCAAACCAGCTAGACGGCACCATTGCGGATGAAGGTATTTCGTTTTATGACCTTGCCGGTAGTCCGCATGTGCATACCAATATCACTGATATTTGGGATAAAGATGCCCAAGCCATCAAGAAAAAAAGCGGTGGTTTTCTGGGTATGGGTAAGACATCGCAAGTCACTGGATATCGCTATTACGCTAAATTTGCAGCGTTTATTGGTAACCGGATTGAAAAGTTTCTCGCTATCAATTTTGATAATCGTGGCTGGATTTTACATGATCCATTGAAGCATCCAGATAATCTACTTCCCATAGAAAAACCGAGCCTTTATGGTGAGGATGAAGGCGGTGTTTCCGGGAACATTGATATTCATTTTGGCTATCCAGATCAGGAGCCAAATGCAGAGTATCAAAAGTATTTTCCGTTAGTTTCTGGCTACCCATATCAGTCTTATTTGGTTTTTCGAAGCCTTACAGGTGGTGCTCCAAGCTTAGGCCAAGGGTTAAGTCCGGCAGGGTTTTACCTCGGCAACTCTGGCTATATGAAAGAAATGTTGCTGTGGGTGAAGCGGATTTATGTAAAAAATAATGGTGATGTGCAGTGGCATAAGCCCAAAGCTGGGATACCAGATTTTTATTATCAAGGCGGTGGGGAGTATCCACCAAAATTAGATATTTTCGCCTCATATACAGGTTTTATTTCAAATCAGCCTGAAAAAATCACAGAGCAGCATTTAGAACAGAAATCATGGAATAGTATATGGTCAATATCAGGTATGGTCAGTACGAATTGGCCCATTAACTATCCCTACGATGTTAAACAGGATTGGATGATTGCTTACTCATCTGGCGAGCCTATATTCATTGAGCTTATTATTAATATTATGAATAATTCTCCAAATACTAAGGCGAATATTGGCTTATATGAATCTGGCGATATAGTAGTAATTTCATCAGAATCATGGGATGAAGATACACCAGAAAACTATGGAAAGGGGCAGTTCCAGAGAATTAGGGCGATGTTGCCTGCAAAACCAAGCGGCAAGGCTACATTAACAGCAATGGGAAAATTAGAAGCGGGGCTAATAGCATGGCATAAAGGATGGTTGACATGGGTTGATCCAGTTAAGGGTAAAGAGTGGCTGGAAAGACTAGATGCTTTTGATATCAATCCAATTCATAAAATCCGTGAAATTTTGACAGACGACACAGCCATGGGTAAGCCTGAGTCTGATATAAATGATATTAATTTTATAAAAGCTGCTGATAGAATTTATGATGAAGGGCTGGGTGTATCTTGGGCGATTGATGAGAAATCATGTATCGATGCGATTGAAGAGCTTTGTTATCACATTGAAGCCGGAGTTCGGGTAAATCGTCAGACCGGTCTTTATGAAATGGTTTTGTTTCGTGATAACTGGTTTTCTGAAGAAGAAATCCACGACATTGCAGAAAACAAGATTAAGAACTTATCACTTGAAATCATGAACAGTGATGACATTGTTAATCAGCTGAATGTCACTTATTACGATAGAGAGCGCATCAAGAACTCTGCTTTTTCAGTCTACGAAAATGGTTCAATTTTGACGATAGGGCATGTGAATGCGGAATCGGTTGATTTTCCATACTTCATGAATATGCGTAATGCCGAAATTGTTGCGAACTGGAAGTTAAAACAGTTCTCCACTCCAGCCTGGTCTGGAAGTTTTACGACTGGATGGCGTGAGGCGCGCAAATGGAATCGTTATGACTTGATTCGCTTGCCTTGGTCTAAAAAATGGAATGGCACCATTTTAGTACGTATCATGAAAATCAATTTAGGCAATGGTACTGACAATACCGTAACTATTGATTTTGAAGAGATAGTACCCTATTCCGGTGAAATGAACACCAGCATTGTAGCTGACGAATCTTTAAATCAGGGCACATTGCCACCCCAGCCCTGCCAGTACGAACCATTTGAGCTTCCTTATTATCTTATATTAAAAGCACTAGGTCAGCGTCGTGTTGATGATGAACTGGCTTATGAAAGTAATTTTGGTCTGGTGGGCGTTGTTGCGGAGAAGCCACAGAGTAATTCTATCTATGCAATCATGATGACTCATGACGAAACAGAAGGCGAAGAGTGGACTCGCGCTGCAACCATTGACTACTCACCAACCGCTGATCTGGATCAAACGATCTCAAAAACAGCGACGAGCCTTACAGTTAAGAATCGAAAGAATCTAACTGATCTGCCAAGCGGAACTTTGATCAAGTGTGGCAGTGACTGGATTGGAATGCCAGGTGAATTTATGGTTTTGCAGAGCATAGATGCATACACAGGAATTATAACTGTGAAACGCGGTGCGCTAGATACCATGCCACAACTATGGGGTCCCAATGTAAAGCTCTATTTTTGCGGCAGTGATATCCCGCTTGACGAAACAGAGTATGTTTTAGGCGAGAAGGTTTTGGTATCCGCACTTACAACTACGCCATCCGGTGTATTGGAGCAAAAAGGTTCAATTCCAGTTGAAATTCAGGCCCGCGCAATCCGACCTTATCCACCAGCCAATGTGAAATTGAATGGAGTATATTTTCCTGAAACCCATCTTGTTACCCGAGATTTAACCATAACGTGGGCAGACCGGAACCGACTGCAGCAAACTGGCGGAGAACTCTTGGGATTCTATGATGCCGGAGTGACTGTTGAGCCTGGAGTAACCTATTCTTATGAACTATCTTCAGGAAATTCTATTCTTGAGGCTAAAACAGATCTTGTGGGCAATTTAGCAGTTATACCTACTTCACTCCTGATTCCAAACAAACCCCATACCCTGAAGTTATGGTCAACTCGGGATGGATATGACTCTTATCAGAAATTTGAACACTCTTTTTTTGTAGAAGCGGCAAGTTTAATTCTTACAGCATCTACAGATGGATCGAAAGTTTCAGGAAATACAGTGCCAGCAGCAAGCATCTCAATTGATGTAGATGCATCTTTGAAAGCAAATATGCGGTCTGACGGCTCAAGCATTAGTGGTAAAGCGCAGGCTGGATCAACAATTACAATTGAGGTAGAAGAATGACAACTTACACAACAGTAGCAGATTCAAACGGGGACTTTATAGTCCCTTTTTCAACTGAATATTCAAGTGGTGAAAAGATTACAGTGACTGCTGAAAAAGATAGTGCGACAAAATCAATTGAGATCTATGCACCGAGCAAAGTCATAGGCAGTGGAACAATACAATTTACGGGAAGTCTTAATGATTTCCCAGGGAATATTGGTGGAGTAATTATTAGTGGTATTAGTGGAATAATAGGAGATTATGCATTTCAACCGGAAAATACACAGCAGGGAGGATTTCAGCGAAAAGCAACGTCACTCCAGATTTTCGATGGAGTGACGAAAATCGGAGCTAGCGCGTTCAAGGGCTGGAGTGCTGTAAAAGCGCTATCACTCCCGAGCACGCTTTTGTTCATAGGTTCTAGCGCATTCTCGGGACTGAGTGCGCTAACAAGTCTTATTATTCCCAACAGCGTAGACACAATTGATTCATTTGCTTTTGAATACTGTACATCATTAACAACCTTAACATTGGGTAGTGGGGTTCGCTGGGTTGGTGGATTAATAATTAGCAACAGTACAAATTTAAGAAATATTTACAGTCTAGCAACGGTTCCTCCAAACATCATAAGCAGCACATTCGGTGGCTTACATTCATCTGCTACTATTTACGTCCCAGCAGACTCTGTAGCAGCATACCGTTCAGCTCCGAACTGGTCTACTTTTGCATCGCGTATTCAAGCTATCTAATGCACCTTCGGGTGCTTTTTTATTGCCAAAAATAAGGGGGATTTATGACAAAAGGAGAAATCTATGGACTTCCTTAGTCAAGTTCTAGAAAGCGTACGAGACCACGCTCAGATTCTATTTACTGGAATATTGGGCGCAACTTTCGGCTTTCTACTCAGCAAAGAATCTAAACGAGATCGCTTGGTTGGCTTCTTTGCTGGCTTCATTTTATGCGTGGTCTTTGCTAAACCGGCGAGCTTGTTTCTTGCTAACGGCAATTACCCTGAACTATTCGGTTTTGTTTTAGGTGCTGCTGGTAAGAGTACAGCTGAAGCGTTGCTGAGTTTGGCTCGATCAAGAATTCTTGGTTTAGTCAAAAAGGAGAATGAAGATGCTGCTAATCATAAGTAAGTCAGCGGTCATACTATTTATCATTTCTTTTTCAATCCTGGTGTTTCATCCAAAAATTAAGCTTCCAAAGCACATCGATTTCCTTTTGATGTTATCGATCATTTTTGGAGTCGCATTATTAGTTAAAGACAGATATGTGGCTAGTCCAGCCGGCACGCTTTTTTACACAACCGTAAGTGTTCTATTTGCTCTATTCACTCGGCAGATTTATCTCTGGGGGAAGGGTGGTGCACGACCAAAATTCTTTAAATGGGATAAAGATGATGAACATCGCTCAAATTAAAAAGCTTCAAACTATAGTAGGCGTACATGCTGACGGTATCATTGGCCGAGGCACTTTATCAGCACTGTTCCGTAAACTTGGGGCCAGTAATGCTCGTGCTGAAGAGTTAGCACTGGCTGCAAATGTTCACATGCGGACGTACGGCATTCTGGACAATTCACTTCGCTTTATTCATTTCATGGCACAGCTTACGCATGAGTCTGGAAACTTTCGTTATATGGAAGAAATTGCCTCAGGTAAAGCGTATGAAGGCCGAAAAGATTTAGGAAATATCTATGCAGGGGATGGGGTACGATTTAAAGGACGTGGACCAATTCAATTGACTGGCCGTGCAAACTATCGACGGTACGGGCAACAACTCGGTATTGATCTGGAAAATAATCCTGAGATTGTTGCATTACCAAGTATGGGCCTGATGGTTGCCTGCAAGTTCTGGTCTGATAACGGCTTGAATGTCTTAGCTGATAAGGATGATGTAGTTGCTGTAACTCGTAGGATCAATGGTGGCACCAATGGCCTTGAAGATCGTAAGAAGCATTTGGCACTGTTGCGGAGCTGGGTATGAAGTTGGTATTGCTGACTTCCTTCTTTCTCTCCGGCTGCACAGCACACTCAATCTCTAATCATGTGAGCGTGACCGTGTGTGTGCAGTGTTTAGCGCAATGATCAACAAACCCCGCCAACCTCATAAAACTCTAATGGCTCTTGTTCCGAAAACCACGGATTGTACCGTAACGCCCATCCCGGACTTTTATGGTACGGCTTGGCTCGTTTGACTAAATAGCAAATATAAAAGTGGTAAGGGTTCATTTCTCAGCCCAACCATCGACCATGTCAGCCCAGTCTTGCATCATTTTCCTGCGGTCACTCAGCCATTTAGCGTGATCATATGTAGCCTTGACCTTATCACCTTTAACATGAGCAAGCTGCAGCTCAATCCAGTTTGAATTGTAGTTCGCTTCGTTTAGATCTGTAGACGCTGTGGCCCTAAAGTCATGCATAGTGATATGGCCTAATCCCATATTGCGAAATGCCTGATTTAGTGTTGTAGGCCCGATCATGGATTCATTTTTTACCCCGGGGAAAATATAAGGGCTATCAGGGTAGGCAGCAAATTGCACTTTTAATATTTCTATTACCTGATCAGATAAAGGCACAATATGGATTCGGTTTTTCTTCATATTACGCTTGCCTGCCAAAATTTCTGATCTGGTTGCAATCGGAATAGTCCAGGTACGAGCATCAAAATCAATATATGACTTTAAGCCTCTGCGAATTTCAATTGTTCTCAGCATTGTATAGATAAGTGCTTTAAGTGCATTTCTGGTACTAATTGAACCGTCATACTTGCTGATGCTCGGCATAATTTTCTTACGGTCATGAGAGCTGATGGGCTGAGCATTCTCGGTTTCAGGTGCATGAATGTAGCCGCGTAATGCATAAGTAGGGTCGTTGGTTAGCCTGTCCGAAATAATTGCATATTGCATGACTTCGGCAATATTTTGTCGCACCAGAATAGCCTTATTCTCACCAGTGCCTTTCCCGGACTTCAGCACTCGCTTAACCGCATTGTCCATAATGTTTTTAACATCAACAGAGGTAACATCCTTAATAGGCTTATCTCCAATGACTGGGAAAATATCTACTTCGTATGATAGCTGCCGAATGTAAAGCCAGTTTTCCGACTTCGAATTTTTCTTGTGTTCACAGAATTCTTTTGCAATGGATCTAAAAGTTTCTTCTTGAGCCTGTAGAGCTTCTAATCTTTCATTTTTCTTTACTGCAGCAGGGTCAATATTTTTAGCAAGTTGCTCCCGGAACTCATTAGTTTTGGTTCGGGCATAGGACAGACTGATTTCCGGGTACTGCCCAATGGTCAGCATTTGCGGTTTATTGAGGAAGCGATAACGAAAGCGCCAGAACTTTTTACCTGTTGGACGTACTTCCACACATAAACCAGAGTGGTCAGCAACTCTATAGGTTTTTTCTCTTGGTTTTAACTGTTTGATTTTTAAATCGTTTAACATGGTGTGAGTAACGTCCATAATGAATTAAAAGCCCTTACTCACAATATTACTCACAAATAAAAGTAATGTCATTCAAGAAAAGGTTAGGCACAGTAAGAATAATAGTATTGAAAAATCAGTAAGATAAAACAAAAATAAAGATAAGGTAATACAAGGTAATATCAATGTTGTGTATGGATGCAATAGACCATCCGATGATGAAGGAGTTTCATGAACCAGGAAATATCAAACGTTCAGTGATTGTAATTCCACATGAACGTCTGGATGAATGGCTGAGTGTAGGACCTGCTAACTTCAAATCATTTATTGAAGGTTTTCCTGTTGAAGAGTTTGAGTGTTCTCATGTACCCAAGCCTAAAGTGGAAACGCCCCAGTTAAACTTTTTTGACTGATGAAAGTTAATTTGAAAGATTTTTAAATAAGTGTTTAAGGCTTTCAATTAGTTTTTCAATCTGTAATGGAGTAAGCCCTTCAAAAGACTGTTCGAGTACTACTCCAGTAAGATCATTAATTTTAGCAGTCATTTCTTTGCCATATTCAGTAAGATTTACCCGTGTAATACGGCCATCCTCTTCACATGAATAGGTATCGACATAGCCTTCAGCTTTCAGGCGGTAAACAATTTTGGTTGTAGTCGACATTTTTGAAATGATCATCTCTGAAAGATCAGAAACACTGGCATGCGGTTTAGACTCGAGTGCTAGTAGAATACGTCGCCGTGAGTTATCCAATCCATAACGCTTTAAGACATTGTCCATATTCTGCACATATTGTGCATGTACTTGAGTAATCCAATAGAATGGAAAGTCTTCAAGATTAAAATCCCCAGTGTTTGAAGGCAAAAACCGAGCATATTTTTTATTCATACGAGAATAACCCTAATTTTAATTATTTTTACAAAGTAAGTTTATTGTAAAACAATTGTTTTATACAAGAGAGTGGCTAAGTTTATTTTAGTATAAAAACTTTTATGAGCCCTTCACTGAGTTTGATATTTTTAGATTGACAATTGTTAGAACGACAAAGTGTAGCATTTGAGCAGTATTTTGATGAGATTTATAAGAAAAATGGCAAAACTACTTTAAAAGCTGTAAGGAATGATTTTAATCCAAGTGTATTCTTTGAGATTTTTCATTAAGATTTAAATAGCAAATAAAGTAGCTCAGCTATTTTGTAATTTCTGCCTCATTGATCAGTTTTACTTTAAAATAAAATTTTGTATTGGGTTTGAGAATTACCAGTAATGTGATTCTTAACAAAATGAGTGACTTCATTTAATTTTATGTCTATAAAGAGAAGCTCTAGAAAAACAAATTATTAGAACATTCAATGAACATGGATCAACTTACTTTCGCAACTAAACTTGCCATTCTGTTTAGCGGTATCTATTTATGGATTGGTATGCTAACAGGACTCTGGAAATATTATCAGATCAGGAAATCTGCGCATGCACGTGCTCATCCATATGTGGATATAGCTCACCGAAGTAGTTTGCTCTATGCTCCAGCAACACTCATTCTGGCTACACTGGGGCATTTTACCATCTGGTCTGACTATGCAGTTCTCACCTGTATTGGGATCAATATATTATTTTTCAGCCTTTCTATATTAAGTTATATTTTACATGGAGTTTTAAAAGATACTGTTAATCAGTTTCAGGTGCCGCATCAACTTGGTAAATGGTATTTATCCAAAATTTTGATGACAATATTTATGTTTTTACTGGTAATTGGAGAATTAGTAGCAAGTGGTTTTCTAATAATAGGGACTGCGTATTATTTTGGATTTATCTAAAAAAGCCTAAACGCTAAAAAATAATTTTTTATTATATAAGGATGGATGATTGCTCATCCATCTCTTAATTGTTTTTATACTTAAAATATTTACGACACTTGTGGTCAATAAGCGCCCAGATCGAGAACAGGGCAGAGACTATTAAAGCATAGAGAAAGTGTTCTAGCTTCAAATTGCCATTAATCACCCCATGAAAAAGCAGAGTTAACATGAGGGCTACTGTAGTAACAACATAATTGACAAAATTTTTATCGTTCTTAAAAACTTTGGCGAAAGAACGCTTGTTTAGGGGTAAAGAGTGCATCTTCGGTCCTCCTGTCGTGCGCGACAAAACCTAATTGTTTTAATCAGAAATCTAGTTTTTAATGTTTTACTGCTTATTTCCGAGTATTTCAATAGGTGATAGCATTATTTTTTTATCATTATTTTTCTTTATAACGTATAAGGTAATTAATGTATTGAATAAATAAATATAAGAATGGTTTTTGTGTAAATTTTTTTGATCACATTACTACCTAATTTTATATGATAAATCTCATTTTTTTAATCAAAATTTAAATAAAACAAAAATTTATAATAAATTGAATTTCTAATGTACTATAAGAAAAATAATTTTAAATTGGCATTTTGAAAATTAATTTAGCTCAACTGATCTTAAGTAAAATCTGAATATAAATCTGAAT
>Ga0209023_10001604_pt1 | contig 29984 bp, 34 predicted proteins | sample LakOneMetagenome_FD_187468 | JGI IMG/M metagenome (GOLD analysis project Ga0209023, IMG submission 187468) | Freshwater and sediment microbial communities from Lake Erie, Canada (SPAdes) (version 2) | ecosystem: Environmental > Aquatic > Freshwater > Lentic | place: Lake Erie, Canada...
GTCGCGTGATCGCCGACCAGTGCGGCGCCGAGTGCGATCGCGCTGGGCGCGTTGTGGTTGGTCCGGAGCTGACGGTGCCGGGGCACCCCGAGGTCTTCGTGATCGGCGACTTGATGGCTGTCGACGGCGTTCCCGGCGTCGCACAGGGAGCCATCCAGTCGGGCAGGTATGCCGCCAAGACCATCATCGCGCGGGTTGGCGGCCAGCCGCCGCCCGCGCCATTTCACTACCGCGACAAGGGGAGCATGGCGACGATCGCGCGGTTTCGCGCCGTCGTGAGTGTCGGGCGCTTCAGGGTCGCCGGCTTCCCCGCGTGGGTGATGTGGATGTTCCTCCACCTGCTGTACATCACCGGGTTCAAACAACAGGTCTCCACGGTGCTTCGCTGGTTCATCACGTTTGTGAGCAACGGGCGCTCGGAGCGTACGACCACCAACCAGCAACTTGTCGGCCGTCTGGCCCTCGAGCGCCTCGGCCCGGGCGTGTCCGGGCCGCTGGTACGCGGCGACCCGCTGCCGAGCGACGAGGCCGTGTCGAAGGTCGGCGACGAGGCAACGTAAGCGGTGCCGTCAACGCGCGGCGGCCAGATCCGGTCTGACGCGCAAGGTTCCATGAAGTGCGGTCGCGCTCGTTCCACTCCATTCACCGTGAACCGACCGCCCGGATCCATCGGGCATCGTGCAGCGACCGTCGAAGCTCGCCCCCTGGGCGGCTGTCACTTCGCCGATGCACGTTTCGCCACTCGGCAGGTACTCCATCTGCAGTGAGGTCTGTTCGGCGCCGAGTTCCGAGAGCAGCAGATCGGCGCGAACAAGGACGTTCGTTCGACCCTTCCCACGTCCGGACATCGACACGATCGCGCGTGCAGGGCCACGTCGTACCAGGATCTTGCCCGTGAGCTGCGCGTCGAAGCTCGTTGCGGGTGACGCGGGCGAAGCGGTGCTGCGCGCCGGCGACAGGGCCAGAGCCCCTCCGGCACCGGCCGCGGCGAGAAGCAGTCCGAGCGGCGCGGCCCGCGCCCACGACAGCGGATGTGCACGGCTGACGCGAAGCGCGCACGCCGTGGTCACGGCGCCGACTGCAGCCGCATAGGTCATGACCGCCCACGGCGAACGAGCGTCGGTACCGGCACCCATTCCGTGCACGGTGGCGGCGATCCACACCACGAAGTTCAGGAAGTGAAGACGCTTCCAAATGGACGCCCCCAGTCTGTGGCGCAGTCTGTTGGACACGGCGAGGGCGATCAGGAGTTCCGTGGCGACGATGCCGAGCCCGACCCACACCGGGCGGTAGGTCGAGGTAAAGGGCACCACAAGCTGGCCGATCGAAAAGGGAAGAAATGCATCGATGGCGATGGCGGCCACGTGCACGGTCACGAACACGCCTGCCAACAGGCTGGCGAATCGATGGATGTCCACCATCGCGAAGCGCGGCAGCGGTGGGCGGCGGCGGCTGGCCGTCGTCACACCGGCCACCACGACCGCCGTCAGCAGGATGTAGGCGACGATCCCTGCGGCTCGGGTGACATACCAATCGAGCGGGCTCGAGGTGATGTGCAACATGGCGTCGCCTGCCTAGGATCCGCCGCTCGCCACAATCGGAGGCGCCTGCGACGGGGCAAGGGCGCTTTGCTCGAAGCCTCCTTGCGCGACGGCCTCGACCATCGCCGCCGGTGGCGTCAGCGGATGCGTTGGACGAGGATGGCTTTGGCTGGTTCCCTGCACCAGCGGTATCGCACCCAGGAACATCACGGCGGAACCGATCGCAACCGTCGTTTTGGCCGATTTCGCACGGCGTTTGCCAAGCTCCACGATCGGAGACGCTTGACGAGGTTGCGCCGGCTGCCCGATGTCAACCGGCGGGCGGCGGGACGCCATCAGACTCCCGTCACCCGTGTGCGTGCAGTCCTCGCGGATGGCGCGACCTGATGGACGGCGCCCTCGTGCTCGCGCGGTCCGTCCCCGCCGCCCTTGAAATTGTGCGCGAGGGGAACGGCAAGTGCGCCGCCGCCAACGCTCAACACTGCGACGACCGCGCCGACGAGCACAGGTCGCAGTCGGCGGCGCCGGCCGGCAGGAACCGCATCGTTCACGCGGGTCTCACGCCGGGTCCGCAACAGACGGGGAAGTTCCAGCAGGTGTCCCAACACGTGGAGGCCGGTCAGGACGACCCAGATGATTGCGCTCGCCTGATGAAGTTGCCGCACCATGTGACTTTGCGAGCCGATGGTGATGAGCGCGACCCCGGTGCCGAGGAGTGCAAGGGTTGCCGCGATCACGAGTGGCCCGAGTGCCCGAAGCAACGGCTTTGGCGGACCCGCCTGGACGTAGGCCGGGTCACGCCGGTAGTAGCGGATGAACCGATAACCGGTCGTGCCGAGCTTGGCGAGCACCGGGGCTATCAGTGCGACACCGATGAAGACGTGGACGCTGATGAGCGCGTTCAACGAGATCAAAGTGATGCCCTCGATTGCGAACATGATCAACAGCAACGATCCCACCAGGGCGGTCGCGCGTGAGTTGCGTTCGGGGCTCATCTGCGGCTCCAGTGATCGGTCGGGGGTCGATGGGTTGAACGACCACCGTCGGCGACGTCGCACGTCAGCGCCACCGCGTCGCGGACGCCGCCGAAGATGGGTGTGTTCACCACACATGAATCGTTGCGCGATCGTGCGCCACGCACGTCGGCCCCGGGACGTAGCTTCCGTACTTCGCTGGGAGTATCTGCACCCGCCGAGGGCGTTGGTCAGTCGCCGCCCGGGTCTGCGGCGCCCGCTCGCTCGTCGCGGTCCGCCCACTCGATGAGCGGCGCAAGGGAGTAGGCGACATCATCGATCCCTGCCTGCAGATCGCCGAGCGCGGTATACCGGGCGGGCATCGTCAGCATGGTGAGCTCGCGCGGATCGACGGTTGGCACCTCGTCCCAGCGAAGCGGAGCCGAGACCGTCGCCTGGGGAACGCCCCGCACCGAGTAAGCGCTCGCGATCGTGTGGTCGCGGGCGTTCTGGTTGTAGTCCACGAACACCGCCCGCGGGTCGCGGTCCTTGCGCCACCAGGTCGTTGTGGCACCGCTGTGGCGCCGTTCGACCTCGCGGGCGAACGCGAGTGCTGCGCGGCGTACATCGGTGAAGCCCCAATCCGGTGTGATGCGGACGTAGATGTGAAGGCCGTCGCCGCCCGAGGTTTTCGGCCATCCGATGATGCCGAGCTCGTCGAGCACCTCGTGCGCCACGGCCGCGACCTCACGCACCAGCCGGGGTTCACACTCCGGCATTGGATCCAGGTCGATGCGCCACTCGTCGGGCCGTTCGGTGTCGGCTCGCCGTGAATTCCACGGGTGGAACTCGACGGTCGACATCTGGACCGCCCAGATCACCGCCGCCAGTTCGGTCACGCAGAGTTCGTCGGCCGTGCGGTTGTAGCGCGGAAAGTGGATCTTGACCGTCTCGACCCAGTCCGGAGCCCCTTTGGGCAGGCGCTTCTGGTGGACCTTGTCGCCGGCGAGGCCCTCGGGGAAGCGGTGCATCATGCACGGTCGCTCCCGAAGCGCCCGGACGATGCCGTCACCCACCGAAAGGTAGTAGTTGACCAGGTCCAACTTGGTGGCGCCGGTCTCGGGGAAGTACACCCGATCCGGGTTGGTCACCTTGACCAGACGCTCACCGACAGGGATCTCGACGAATGGGCTGGGCGGGGGTGGTGCCATGGCCGGACGATACCCAGATGGACGCTCCACGACGTGAACCGGCGGCCTCGGCACGAGTGTTGCCAACGATGCACAGCCTCATGACGGTTGAATGACGTCCGTGCGGGGAGTGGACGCGGCCCTGCGGCCGACCGCGGCATCGAGGGGCAACAGCACGGCTGGAACCAGGGCCATCCAGGCGACGGGCGGGTACATGAGCGTCGCCGAAATAAGGCCCCCGACCATGACGACGAGCACCGAAACGATCTCGCTCCGGGTGACCGAGGCGAGATCGTCGGGGCGTGCCATGAGCGCGCTCACGGCAGCCAGGAGCGCTCCGACGACCGACGGCCACAGTTCCGGGAGTTCGGCGGCGGCGACACCGGCCCCGACCGCAGCGCCGGCGATTGGCCAGGCGGCGGCGTACCAGTGCGGGCGTTTGGCGAAGCATGCGACCGTGGTGCGCTTCGTCGGGGATGCGGCCAGATCGGCTTCGCGGTCCGGAATGTGGTGAAGCATCAGCATCGTCATACACGCGAGCACCCAATGCAGCGCCGCGAGCGCCGCGAGCGCCGAGGCGCTCCCGCGCTGTACCGCATCGGCGCCGAACAGGCAGATCCAGCCGCACATCACCGCGATCGCCTCGCCCGCGATCGGCCGATAGGCGCCGCGCAGCGGGGGCAGGGAATAGACGGCGGCGCCGACCAGGCCAACGAGGCCAGGGATCAGCAGCCACCACCCCCGCTGCGAGGCCAGGACGATGCCGATGGCCGTGGCGAGCGTCGCTCCCACGATGCCCATCACACGAAGCTGGGCGGGAGTGAGCAGGCCAAGCCCGAGGACCTTGCTGCCGCCTGACAGGACGCGAGGGCTCGGGTGCGTGTCGGTCCCGGACTCCCAGTCCACGATGTCGTTTGCGGTGTGTGCGATCACGCCGTGAATCAGCATCGCCACTACTGCCGACGCGGCGAGGATCGTCCAGTTCATCGCCCCGTCTCGCGCGGCGAGGGCGCTCCCGAGAACGACACCCGTGAACGACCACTGAACGACGGGAATGAGCCGCAGTTCGAGGATGATCCCCATTGCCTGCCGGGAGCGCATCACGTCGGCAGCCTCGCACCTTTGCGTGCGGGGTGCAGCGGTAACGTGTCCGGTCGTCCTTATGGCGCGCCACGCGTCGTCTGTCGGTGCGGTCCGCCAGGCGCACTCTGGGCGCAGATTGTTCCTGCATGGGCGCGGCAGGACTCGAACCTGCGACCCGGGGATTATGAGTCCCTTGCTCTAACCAACTGAGCTACGCGCCCGCACTGCCAAAGGGTAGACAGTTTCGCGAGCGGCGTTAGGCTTGTCCGATGGACGAAATGGACCGGCGGGCGTTTCTCACACGGGCTGGCGCCGCAGCCGCGGCGACAACCGTGTTCGGCGCCGGGCTGATGACGCGGCCGCGCAGCGCCACTGCACTCGCCGGGCCGCTCGGAGCGCTTGACGCGGTCACGCGCGGCCCGATCCTCATCCCCGGCACCGCCGCGTACAACGTGGCGCAGCCCGGGTTCAATCTGGCGTACTCGGCGAAGAAGCCGATGGCGATCCTGCAACCGGTGAACGCCCTTGACGTTGTGCAGGCCATCAAGTGGTCCGACGCGCGCACCATTCGCATCGCCGCGCGCTCCGGCGGGCACTCGTACGCGGGCTACAGCACGCCGTCCAAGGGACTGCTGGTCGATCTGCGTCGGATGCGGTCCGTCACGCAGCTTTCGAATGGCAACGTGCGGGTCGGCGCCGGCGCCCAGCTGATCGACGTCCACACCTTCCTGACCTCCCGCGGACTTGTTCTGCCGACCGGGTCGTGCCCGTCGGTCGGCGTGTCGGGCCTGACCCTCGGTGGTGGCTACGGCCTCTCCAGCCGTCGCTACGGCCTGTTGTGCGATCGGCTGCGCGCCGTGGAGATCGTGACCGCGGACGGCGTGCGCCGTCGCGTCAGCGCAACGCACGAACCGGACCTGTTCTGGGCGCTGCGCGGCGGAGGGGGCGGCAACTTCGGCATCGCGACGGCCTTCGAGTTCGCACCGGCACACGCCACTCAGGCGGCCTGGTTCATGATGCGGTGGCCGTGGTCGCAAGCAGAGGAGGTACTCGGCGCCTTTCTCAAGTTCGTGCCTGGCGCGGATCGGCGTCTGACGGCACTCTGCACCCTCAGCACGGCCGGTAGCGGCGTCACGGTGCTCGGTCAGTTCTACGGTGGCGAGTCGACTCTGCGCACACTGCTGCTGCCACTTCGCCGGGTGCCCGGGGCGAGTCTCAGCACCGGTACGGCGAGCACGATGGACCTGGTGCGCCGGTGGGCGGGGTGCCTGGACAAGAGCGTCCTCGCATGCCACACGCAAGGCACGCGCACCGGGGGCACCATGCCGCGCGAACGCTTCGCGGCAGCGTCGGGCTACCTTGACGTGGTGCCGGGAGCCACCGGGCTTCGGCGAATCACCAAACTGATCGAACAGCGCCGTGCGCAGGGTGCGGGCGGCGCACTGATCATCGATGCCTACGGCGGGGCGATTCGCGACATCGCGCCGGGCGCAACCGCGTTCGTACACCGTCGTGAGCTTGCGAGCGTGCAGGCCTACACCGGCTACGGTGCGGGCCAGGGCGCACTGGCACAGACGTGGCTGACGAATGTGCGGGCGGTCCTGGGGGCGGTCGGCAGCGGCTTCGCCTACCAGAACTACATCGACCCGAAACAGTCGGGGTGGGCGCACGCCTATTACGGGGCCAACCTCACGCGTCTGCGGCAGGTGCGTCACACATACGATCCGGGCGGGCTGTTCACCTTCGCGCAGGCGATCTCGCAGACGTGACGATCTTCCTCATCATCGTCGGCGTGATCGTCGCCGCGCTCGTCGCCCTCGCGATCTACGACCTCACCCAGACGCGCCACGCGGTGCTTCGCAACTACCCGATCGTGGGGCACCTGCGCTACATGCTTGAGTCCCTGGGGCCGGAGCTTCGTCAGTACATCATCACGGCCAACGATGCGGAACGGCCGTTCAGCCGCGACCAACGCCGGTGGGTGTACGCCTCGGCAAAACAGGAAAACAATCTGTCGGGATTCGGCACGGACAACGACCTGGAGGACACGCCGGGGTACATCTTGATCTCCCATGCCACGTGGGTGGCTGAGGAGCCTGCCCCGATCATCCCGACGCCAGGCGACGCACCCCAGGCCGGGGTGGGGCCGGACTTCGTCGTCCCGGCCGCCTGCGTGATCGGTCGGATGCACGCCCGTGCGGGTGCATTTCGGCCGAACTCGATCGTGAACCTGTCGGCGTTGAGCTACGGGGCACTCGGCACCCCTGCGCTTGAAGCGCTCAACATGGGCGCGCGCGAGGCCGGCTGCTGGCAAAACACCGGCGAAGGCGGGCTGACGGAGTCCCACGCGGGCGGCGCGGACATCGTCTTTCAGATCGGCACCGGGTACTTCGGGTGCCGTGACGCCGACGGCAATTTCAGCATGTCGCACCTGCTCGAGACGATTGCTCGGGCGCCGGTCAAGATGATCGAGGTCAAGCTCAGTCAGGGTGCGAAGCCGGGGCACGGCGGCATCCTTCCCGCGGCGAAGGTGACCCCGGATGTCGCCCGCCATCGTGGCGTCATGCCCGGCGTCGACAGCATCACACCGGCGAGCCACAGTGCGTTCCATGACGTTTCGTCCATGATCGACTTCATCGAGCGCCTGGCGGCCGAGACGGGGCTGCCGGTCGGGATCAAGAGCGCCGTGGGGCAGATGGATTTCTGGGACGACCTGGCTCGCGCCATGTCGGACGATCGCACGATCGGTCCGGACTTCATCACGATCGACGGGGGCGAGGGGGGCACCGGCGCGGCGCCGTTCACGTTCGCCGACCATGTGTCGTTGCCGTTTCGCACCGGCTTCACGCGGGTTCGGGCGGCCTTCGCCGAGTACGGCATCGATCGTGACGTGCCGTTCATCGGTTCGGCCCGGCTGGGTTTTCCTGAACACGCGCTCATGGCGTTCGCCCTCGGATGCGACATGGTCAACGTCGGCCGGGAGGCGATGCTTGCCATCGGCTGCATCCAGGCCCAGCGTTGCCATACCGGCACATGCCCGACGGGTGTCGCCACCACGAATCCACGTCTCACGCGAGGGCTCGTGCCGGCCGACAAAGGCCCGAGGCTGCGTCACTACCTGGTCACGTTGCGGCGCGAGTTGCTGGACTTGGCACACACGGTGGGTGTCGTCCACCCGGCACTTGTTCCGCCACACGTGATCGAACTCGTGGACGAGCGGGCGGGATCACGTCCGCTCACCGAGCTGTACGACGTGGCGCTCGACGACGGCCGTCCCACCGATCGCGACATCGAGGAGATCACGGCCATCATGGCTGGTGCCCCCGTCCGCTGACGGCCGCGAGTGTTACAGGCCCGGTGCGTTGTCCACCGCTACGATCCGTGCGTGGCCGAAATGCGCAGCGTCACCTCTGACGACTTCAAGGCGACACTTGCTCGATGGGCGAGTGGCGTCACCGTGGTGACCGCCGCCGGCCCGGTCGGGATGACGGTGTCCGCCTTCTCGTCCCTGTCGCTCGATCCGCCACTCATCACGGTGGCGTTGGCGACGTCGGCGCATTCCAGTGAGCCGATCATTGCCGCCGAAGGATTTGCGGTCCACATCCTCGGCGACGACCAACGCGAGCTCTCAACCCGCTTCGCCACCCCTGTGGATCGCTTCGCCGACCTGACATGGCACGACGGCCCGTTCGGAGCGCCGCTGCTTCCTGCGTGCCTCGCACGACTCGTCTGTGCACACCATGCCGTTGCCGACGGCGGCGACCATCAGATCCTGATCGGTCGCGTCGTGCAGGTGGACGTGGGCGAAGGCGAGCCGGTGCTCTACTACCGCGGGGCCTACCGAGAGCTTGCCCCGGGTGACGCATGAGGGACCTGGCCGCACATCCGATCGGGGTATTTGACTCCGGGGTCGGCGGTCTGACGGTACTCGAGGAGTGTCTGGTGGCGCTGCCTGCCGAAGACTTCGTGTACTTCGGTGACACCGCATGGTTCCCGTACGGTGAGAAATCCCCCGACCAACTGCGCCACCGCGCGCTGGCGATTGCCCGGTGGCTTGTCGACCAGGACGCCAAGTTGATTGTGGTTGCCTGCAACACGGCGACAGCCGCGGCACTTGAATACCTGCAGACGCACATGGACGTGCCGGTCATGGGGGTGATGGGGCCGGAGGCGCGCGCGGCCGCACAGACAACGCGCAACCGCAACGTGGGTCTCCTGGCCACCGAGGCCACTGTTGCCAGCGGCAGCTACGAGCGCATGATTCACATGAACGATGCCGGCGTGAACGTGACCAGCGTGGCGTGCCCGCTGCTGGCGCCTGCAATCCAAGAGGGCGCGGCCTGGGACGGAGAGTTGCTCGACATGCTGCGCGGCTACACCGATCCGCTCCGTGAGGCCAACGTGGACACCGTGATCCTGGGATGCACCCATTACCCGATGGTCGAGAAGCCGCTTCGCCGCATGCTTCAAGGGGTGGAGATCATCACGGCCGGTGAAGAGCTCGCCCAGGACGTGCGTGACACGCTGATCCGGCGTGGCCAACTGCGTCCGCCAGGGCGCGAGGGCTCATACCGATTCGCCTGCAGTGGCGATCCCAAGCGCTTCCGCGACGTTGGAACCCGATTCCTGCAGATGCCCTTGGGCGATGTCGCCCAAATCGATCTTTCAGAATTCTCCGCGTCGACCGACTGAGGTCTGCCGCTCGGGTGAGACCGGGGAGTGGTGATCGGCAGCCCGACGTCGGGGCGCCGCGTTCTGCAGGTCACGACCAGCGCGTCTGCTTGCCTTGTCGAGTGCAGCGGCCGTGTCGGCCACCTCGACGGCATCGGTGATCGTGTTGCACGGCGGTGCGGCGGCCACGCCCAGCGAGATCGACAGCGGAGGCTCCCGCGTGGGATCCATCGCAGCACGGAGATCGGCCACCATCCGGGTTGCGGCGAGCGGGGTCGCCGGATCGGGGATGAGGACTCCGAATTCATCACCGCCGAGTCGCGCCACGAACGCACCCGGGGGTGCCATTCGGCGAATCAGTGCCGCCGCCTCCCGAATCAGGTCGTCTCCGGCCTGGTGGCCGTACCTGTCGTTTGTGATCTTCAGATGATCCAGGTCCGCCATGACAACGTCGATCTGGCTGACCTTGCCCTCGATGACATCCTGCTCGAGCGCATCGAGCGCCTCTTCCCATCCGCGGCGGTTGGCGATCCCGGTCATCGAGTCGACACGCGCCTGTGTACTGACTTCGACGTACGCGGTGCCGAGCGTGAGCGCCTGCTCAAGATGGGCGGACCGGTCTTGTGCGAGCAGCCGGATCATCCCGAGCGGGGCTGCGAGCAAGATCAGCAGTTCCGGACGAGCTCCGGCCGACAGGACGGCCGTCAAGCCGATCGGTGCGAGCATGAGATCGATGCCGAAGGTCCAGAGCATGGGCGCGGCGAGGGACTGCACCGACGATCCCAGGGCGCGGGTGCGGATGATGGCGACGGCTGCGTCCGTGACGAACTGCGCGCCGATTGCCAGCAGGTAGATCGGCCAGTGTGTGAGCGACGGCGACGGGTTGCCGAACGCCGCCAACACGGCGACCGGACCCATGCAGTGCCATGCTGCGATGGCTTCCAGAGCGATGCGGTATCCCAACCGCGCGCTTGAGGCGTTCAACATCGCGCCGAGCAGAACCCCCGTCAGCAAAAGGACGGGGACCAGGTTCAGTGGCACCGTCAGGAGCATCGCCACCAAGATCGGTTGTGTCGGCACCGCTGACCCGGTTGCCGCGGCGAAGACGGTGTCGTGCGCCAGGGCATAGAGCGCCACAAGACCGACCCACGACCACACATGCGTCGCGTCGGTTGTCGTGATGTTGCCGCCGAACACGGCGAGGCTGATCGCGATTGCGATGAACCCCCATCCCAGCGTCAGCGCGGAGACCCAGTCGGCGCGTCGCAACGTGCCGTCGTCATGTCGCTGCCGGATCGTTGCAATCTCGTGGACGCGGTCGACCGTCTCGCGAAGCTCGGGCGCCTCGCGGGTGAGGTTCTCTCCGGGGGTCTGTCGACTGAAGGTGTTCACGAGTGTGGTGGTGACCGGGTCGAAGCGTGCGTTCGTCGCGCGCAGACACCGGTAGTCGTACATCGGCATCTGTACGCAGAACATGAAGCAAATCGGCCGGCCGCAGAGCGAGGTTCTCGCTCGACGACCGGCCGTCAAATCACGCGCTTTGACACTGCGGGGGCGCCGCGGGGCGGCACCCTGAAGTCAGCTTAGTTTGTCCGCCACGCAGCGGGCTGAACGCCCACGTCGCCCTTCGACGTGGATGAGCTGGTTCCACTTGAAGTGGTCGACGCCTGCGCGCTGCTCGCCATCCCGAAGCCAGCGACCACAACCAGGGCGCACAGGGATCCGACGAGGCGGCGACGTTTCGATGATTTGTCCATTGTACGAATCCATCCTTGGTTCGTTCGAGTTGACTCTTTGAGTATCGCCAGAACATCGGCAAACCTCAATAAACCTGAGGTCAACATTCTGTGAAGTTAGTTGAGAACCGTTGCGGGCGCGTCACTGACCACGAGTGGGTTGACACGGCGCTGGGTGCGCCACGACGTGAGCGACTTGCGACGGTGGACGACCGTGTGGGTCACCCCACCGGTCCTGGAGTTCGCCTGCGTCGCGCGCGGTGATGCGGTCGCGCTGGTGGTGCCGAGGGCGAGCGCGCCGATTGCCGCAGCAACGACGGTCAGCATTCGAGCACGTGGGTATGACGGGGTCATCGGGTTCCTTCGGGAAAAATGCGGTGGTGACAAGTACTCGCAAAGTGTGATGCAAAACGTTGAAAACTTGATCGCGCACAATGAGTGATGTTCCGGTCGGCAAACGCGCATGCGCTCCGCACCGCTCGGTAGGTTCACGATGTGGCCGTTGAACGCGAATTCGTGACACTGACCGCCTCCGACGGCGGCACCTACGATGGGCTCTTCCATCACGATGCGCGCGCGACACGCGTTCGCGAGCGCCGCACCGGTCGGCGAACGGCGCAAATCCATGTGCACGGCATCATGGGAAACTTCCTGGTCGGGACACTTCGGTTCCTTCCGCCTCCGTACGCGCGTGTGGGGATCCCCATGCTCGTCGCCGAGACGCGCATGGGAAACGTCGGACAGCTGTTCGGCGATGCGATCCCCGAGGAAGCACTGCTCGACCTCGATGCGGCGGTCGCATGGCTTCTGGAGGAGGGCTACGACAGCCTCGTTTTGTCCGGATACTCAAGCGGGGCCACGATCGCGGTGCGGTTCGCCGCGACGCGCATGCTTCCTCATCTGCGTGGCGTGGTGCTGTACGGAGCGCCGTGGGGCCTCCCCGAGTCGGCCCAGGTGAGATGCGCCAAATGGGGGTCGGATCCGTCCTACGACGAGATTGCGGCAACCGTCAGCGATGCGATTGCGCAGGACCCCGACGCCCTGCACCCGGACCGCCTCTTCACGATCGCACAAAGTCGCGGACCGTCGCGCCTGCCGAAAGACAGTGAGGTGTACACGTGGCGCACCTGGTGGCATTCGCGCGGTCCCAAGGCCCATCCGGTGATGACCTGGCGGCAGATCGGCAGGGTGTCGGTGCCGATGTTGCTCATTCAAGGCACCGCTGACGAGGTGGTCTTCCCGTATGAGGCGCGTCGCCTTGTCGAGGTCGCACGCGCCGCCGGAAACGAGGACGTGGAGCTGATGAGTGTCGACGGCGGCACCCACTTCTTCACGGGATGTGAGACCACGGTCACGCAACATGTGACCCGTTGGCTGGATCGCATCGCATGAGCCGACTTCGTCACGCCCGTGACTCCCGTCGTCGCCTGGTCATCCGTGACGACACCAACCTGAAACTCGACCCGATCACGATCGACACGCCAGACGGCCAGACCTGGGACGGGTTGGCGCTCATTCCCAAGGGTGGTGACCCCCAGCGTCGCCGTGTGGCCGTGATCGTGGTGCACGGGTCGGTCGGCAACTACATCACCGGTGTCCCGCGACGAGTCGCCCACGGGCTGGCGCTCGCCGGCTTCACCGTTCTGTCGGTCAACACGCGGATGGCCAACTACGGCGTGTTCTTCGGCGGCGGGCTGTTTCATCGCACGCCCATCGACATGGACAGCTGGGTCGATCTGGCCAAGCGCATGGGCCACACCGAGGTCGTGCTGGTGGGGTTCAGCATGGGCGCGTCGATCGTGACGTACTACCAGGCGACCCGGCATCGGCCCGAGGTCGTCGCCGTGGGTGCGCTGGCGCATCCGGCGTCGCTGCCGGACTCGCTGAAGCGTCGATGGGAGCGGTTCGGGTCACAACCGGATTACGAGACCGTTGTGCGCGATGCCTGGCTCATGATCGGCGGGATTTCCGAAAATGACGCGCTCGATGACGAGATCTTCGTCGTCAGACGCGCCACAGGGCCGACCGACGAGCCGGCTCATGCCGAGATCTGGACCTATCGCACCTGGTGGTTTTCTCGTGGCCCGCAGGCGCACGCCGCCATGTCTCGACGCCACATTGGTCGTCTCGGTGTCCCGCTCGCGATGATCCAAGGGGCTGATGATCTGATCGTGCCACCATCAGACGGGGAGGAACTCGCCCGACTGGCGCATGAGGGCGGCGTGCCGGATGTGTTTCACAGTGTCGTACCCGGAGCCAACCATGTCTTTGACGGACGTCTCGGCGAAGCGGTGGAGCGCCTGGTCGACTGGATGGTGCGCGTCGTGATGCCCGGCATCGAGGAACGGCGACGTGCCGCAAAGTCTGCGCCGACTTCCGCGGTGTCCGAGCGTCGCGACCCGGACCAGGAGCGATCGACGGCGGGGTGATCAGGTTGGCGAGGCGTGTCCGTGGCCGCGAAACGATGCGTCGATTTCAGCGCGGTCGTAGCCAAGGGAGAGCAACACGATCAGTTTCATGCGCGCTTTGAACGCATTCAGGAACGACGCGGGGATCGCTCCGGCACGCTCCAGCGTCTTGCCGCCACCGTCGTAGCCGTAGATCGGGATGATCGGGCCAATATCGGCGCGGGTCGAGATCACCACCGGCTTGTCCGTGGCGGCGATGATCGGCACCGTTTGCGGCGGCAGGTTGCCCACGCCGAGCGCGGCGATCACCACACCGTCCGAGCGCGTCAACGCCTCGCTCAGCCCTTCCCCGCGCCAGCCGGCATATGCGGTGACGATTTCGACGCGGGCGAGCGCGCCGGGCGGGTCCAGCGGGCGGCGGATTTCGGGCCGTGCGAAGTAGCGCAACACCGGCGCGCCTTCCAGCGAATCGATCCGTCCGATCGCTCCCGGGTAGCCGCTGAATGCCTCGAGCGCGGTGGTATGCACCTTGGTGACGGTCCGCGCGTCGAAGATGTCGCCGGCGAAGACCACGACGACACCGCGCCCTGCCGACTGTGGATCCATCGCCACGTGGGAGGCCGCCCAGACGTTGAAAGGCCCGTCCCAACTGGGTTCTTTGGAGTGGCGCATGCTTCCCGTCAGGACGACCGGAACCCCAACATTAACCGTCAAGTAGAGGTAGAAGCTTGTCTCTTCGAGGGTGTCCGTGCCGTGTGTCACCACGATTCCGTCGACATCGCTCTCGATCGCCTGGATCAACTCACGCAGCTCATGCATGTGGGCCGGCGTGATGTGGGGACTCGGCAGGGTGAACGGCTGGTACACCCGGGTCGAAAAGTGCGAAAGATCCGAGATTCGGTCGGTGAGCAGGCGTTTGGACGGCCGCAGGTCTCCGTGCTTGTCCGGCTGACTGCCGATCGTGCCACCGGTTTGAATGATGGCGAGCCGGCGGCGCGCCGGAGAGTGCGGATCCATGCCGACAAGGGTACCCGCATGGGGGACCCTCCACCTGATTTGTCGGGTGGCGTCGGCTCAGGCCGAGATGCCGGCCGCCTCTGCGACGTCCTCGGCGCTGATGCCGAGCAGGAACAGGACCGAATCGAGGTAGGGCACACTTACGGCCGTATCGGCTTGGGCCGCCACGACCGGCTTGGCGTTGAACGCGATGCCGAATCCGGCCGTTGCCAGCATTTCCAGATCATTGGCGCCGTCCCCGATGGCGATGGTGCGCTCGAGCGGGAGTCCTTCCGACGCCGCGAACTCGCGCAGGGCGGTGGCCTTTGCCGCACGGTCGATGACGGCACCCAGGACGCGGCCGGTCAGGTGGCCATCGATGATCTCCAGGCGGTTGGCGCGCACGTATTTCGCGCCGATCTCCTCCCCGAGCGGCCCGACGACCTCCATGAACCCACCGGAGACGAGTGCGATCGAAAATCCCAGCTCGGTGAGTGTGCGGCACAGCGTCCGGGCGCCCGGCGTCAGTTGGATCTCGTCACGGACGCGATCGAGGACGCCGGCGTCCAAGCCGGCGAGTGTGGCAACACGTGCATGGAGGCTGTCGGCGAAGTCGATCTCGCCACGCATGGCACGCTCGGTGAGACGCGCCACCTCGTCGTGCGACCCGGCGTGTGCTGCCAACATCTCGATGACCTCGCCGGTGATGAGCGTGGAATCGACATCCATGACCACCAGCCGTTGCCCGCGTCGGGCGAGCCCCGCGGCCGAGACGGCAACGTCGACGCCGTGCTCCGTCGACACCTGGGCGAGCGACTGGGTGAGCTCGCCGGCGGTGGCGCCGGACACGTTCAGTTGAAGGGTCGTCACCGGCCAGTGCGACAGCCGACGGATGCGGTCGATGTTGCCGCCGCCTGCACGGATGGTGGAGGTGACGGCCGCGACCTGGGCCGGATTCAACGGGTGGCCGAGCATGGTCACGATCACTCGACCGACCCGCGGGCTCGGCGTGTCGCCGTGCCCAGGAGTGCACATGACGCGCAACCCCAAGTGCACGCAGACGTTTGCCACGGCATCTTCGATCCGTCGCTCTTCATCCGGATTGTCGAGTCCGACGAGGATCGCCAGGTTCAGCTGACCGCGAAGCACCGCCTGCTCAACGTCCAACACGTCGATGTGGAAGGCGCGCAACGCGTCGAAGATCGACGCGCTGATGCCGGGGCGGTCGGACCCGGTCACACTCACGAGGAGCGTCGGACCCTCGTAATGGGGCGGCACCGTGATGCGACGTGTGCTCACTGAACGGCGGTCAGGCGGTCGATCTCGGCGAGCACGAGCGGCAGGGTCTCACCGGCTTTCGTGTGCAGGCGAACGTGTGCCTTGCGGTCGTAGGGCGTCTCGCTCTCGGTCAAAATCGCGAGCGTGCCGCCATTTTGCAGCACGATGGCCGGGATGTCGGCGACCGGCGAGACGACCAGACTCGACCCGATCACGACGATCAGGTCGGCGCGTTCGGCCTCCTCGAACATTCGCTCCATGGCCTCGGCCGGGAGCATCTCGCCAAAGAGCACGACATGGCTTTTCAGCTGAAAACCGCAGTTGCAGCGCGGGACCCCGTCCTCGGTGGAGTCTGCGCGCATCAGGAGCTCGTCCCGCGACACTCGAAGGTCGCAGCGCAGACAACGTCCGCCGGTGAGCGATCCATGGATTTCGATCGGATCCTCGCTGCCGGCCCGACCATGCAGGCCGTCGATGTTCTGGGTGATGAGCGCCTTGACGATCCCGCGTCGCTGGAGCTCGGCCACCACGTGATGGGCGGCATTCGGCTCCACGGCGGCCACCTGCTCGTACCGCGGCCGGTGGTACTCCCAGAAATACTTCGGGTCGCGAATGAACATATCCAAGGAGCCGGCGACCATCGGGTCGTAGCGCTCCCAGATGCCGCCTTTGGAACGAAAGTCCGGGACGCCGCTCTCGGTGGAGATCCCCGCTCCGGTCAGGATGATCGGATGTTCGGCGTCGACAAGTGCTCTGGCGAGATCCTCAGGCGTGTTGGTCATCCGGGCGAGCCTACTATCCTCGGGGCCATGCGCGCAGACGGACGAACGGTCGACCAGATTCGACCCACAACGATCACCCCGGGCTTTATCGAATCGGCACACGGAAGTGTGCTGATCAGTGTGGGCAACACACGATTGATCTGCACGGCCATGGTCGAGGACAGCGTTCCTCCATGGCTTCGCGGAAAGGGCCGCGGGTGGGTCAGCGCGGAGTACGGCATGCTGCCGGGATCCACTGGTGAGCGCCGGCAGCGCGAATCGTCACGCGGCAAGGTCGACGGGCGAACCCAGGAGATCCAGCGTCTGATCGGACGGTCGCTTCGTGCCGTGACCGACTTGAAAGCCCTCGGCGAGCGCATGGTCTGGGTGGACTGCGACGTGATCCAGGCGGACGGCGGCACACGGTGCGCGGGAATCACGGGCGGCTATGTGGCGCTCCACCTCGCGCTTGCCGGCCTCGTCGATCGTGGCGCGATCAAGGAACTGCCGCTCACCGACTCGGTGGCGGCGGTGAGTGTTGGCATCGTCGCTGAGACCACGCTGCTCGACCTGTGTTACACCGAGGATTCCTCGGCCGAAGTCGACATGAACGTCGTCATGACCGGCTCGGGCAAGATCGTCGAGGTGCAAGCCACGGCGGAAGGGCAGACGTTCAATCGCGCGGAGCTCGACGGCATGCTCGACCTGGCAGAGGGCGGAATCGCCGAGCTGCGTGGACTGCAGGTCAAGGCGCTGATGCCGTGAACGTGATGCTCGCCACGGGCAACGTCGACAAGGTGCGCGAGATCGCCCCGCTGCTTGCCGGCATGGACGTCTTCGGCGCGCCGAATGGCTTCGACGTTGACGAAACCGGCAGCACGCTGATGCAAAACGCGTGGCTGAAGGCGGCGGAGCTTCGGAAGTCGGCGGATGATGACACGCTGGTGATCGCCGACGATTCCGGCTTGTTCGTGCATGCACTCGGCGGCCGGCCGGGCGTGTTCTCATCGCGCTACGCGGGGGCGAACGCCACATACGCGGACAACTGTCGACGCCTGCTCGAGGAGCTCGACACCGTTGATGATCGTCGCGCGTGTTTTGCGACGGTTCTCGTGGGACTCGGGGCGGACGGGACCATCTACGTGGCCGAGGGCAGCTGTCCCGGGGTCATCACGATGGCACCGCGCGGCGATCAAGGATTCGGGTACGACCCCGTGTTCCAACCGATGGAAGATGCCGCGGGGCGCACGATGGCCCAGATGGCTCGCGAGGAGAAGGGCGCGATTTCACACCGCGGTCGGGCGATTCGGCGGCTGGTCGCAATGCTTCGCGAGACCACTGCGGCGGACACAAAGCGCCCCTGACCTGTCAGGATTGATCGTCGTGCCCATGCGCAAGATCTCGACCCCATCGCCACCACCCCAGTCCGTTCCGGCAGATCGCCTGCCTCCGTCGCGCTTGGCCTCGTGGCTGTTCACGTCCGTCATCATCGGGTGGGCGGTTGTCTACAACGTCCTTCGGATCAACGGGCGCTCACCCCATGGTGCGGCCGGCGTTTCGTTTCTGATCGGACTCGGCGTCGGGGCCATCCTGTTCGTCATCGCCGTGATGGTGTGGCGAAAGGTTGTGAGTGGTGCGCGCTATCGCGCGGCCCACATGAACGAGCTTCCGCCGGCGACACGGTTGGATGCGCGCCAACGTGGCGCTCTCGACCTGCTGTGGCCCGCCGTCGCAGTGCTTGCGATCCTGCTACTCGTCACCGGCGGCATGCTCGTGCGCACCTGGCTGGCCACCAGTGGGACGCGCAGCATGGTGCGGGTCGTCATCGGTGGGTGGGACGTCCTCGTCGGCGCATGGCTGGTGTTCGAGGCGGGGATGTTGCGACGCCACGACGGTGAAGCGGTCGAATCGATCGGGACGTCTGCGTTGCTGTCTGCAGTGCTTGGCGGCGTGGCGCTTTCGATGGACATGGTGCGTCCGCTCCAGGGCGCAGTCGTGTTGATCGCGACAGTCACGGCCACGCTCGGGTACTTGGGCGGTTGGCGGTTGCTCGGCAGCCGTGGCATCCCGTTCGCCGCGATCGGAGCGGTGCTCGTCGGTGCCGCGTCGCTCGCGATCCCGCTGTTCGGATAGTGCAGTGAATGTTCGTCTGGTCTGTCCGCTGTGCAGGACGACGGTGACCGACGGCCCCGCCGAACCGACCGCGGGAGTCTGTCCCGGGTGTGCGGCGGTCTACGACGGGGGCGGCGCGTCGCCGATCGAGGCGGTCACTTCGGCGCTTGCGGCCTGGGGGAGTGGCGAGGATCCGGTCGCCTACCTTGACGAGCTGTTTCGTGTCGACCCGGACGATCCCGCAGCTCGTGCGGCCATCGCGTCGGATGAACGTGAGGACTTCTACCGGTGGTGGGTCTTCCGGCGCTAGTCGTCGGCGGTGCCCCGACGGCGCATGGCATACTCGATGGACTGATGCACATCCTCGTCACCAACGACGACGGCATTGACTCGCCCGGGCTGTTCGCGCTGAAGCAGGCGCTCGATCCCGTCGGAGACGTCAGTGTCATCGCTCCCGACAGCAATCGCAGCGCCACGGCGCGAAGCATCACGATCGGCAGGCCCCTGCATATCGAGGAGCGCCGCCTGCCCGACGGCTCGCGTGGATACGCCACCGACGGCACACCGGTCGATTGCGTCAGGTTCGCGGTGCTTGGACTCCTTGACGAACAGATCCCGGACATCGTCGTCAGTGGGATCAACCACGGGCTCAATCTCGGCGACGACGTGACCTACTCCGGCACCGTGGCCGCGGCGTTCGAAGGGGTGTTGCTCGGCTGGCCGGCCATCGCGGTGTCGCAGCAGTCCACAAATCGTGAGCACTGGGATACCGGAACCGCCGAATACGACTTCCGTGCGGTGGCCGCATTCGTGGCAAAGCTGGTGCCGATCGTCGCCGACCCGGCGTTCCCACGGCAGATGATGCTGAACGTGAACGCGCCGGGGGAGGTTCCGCAGAACGTGACCGGCGCACGGGCCACGCGACTCGGACGGCGGATCTACAACGACGAGTTGCAGTTGCAAAGTGACGTCGACGGCCGCCGGCAGTACCTGATCTATGGTGGTCAGCCGGGGCACTACGTCGAAGATGGCACCGACAGTGCCGCGATCGAGGACGGGTTGATCTCCGTGACCCCGCTGCACTTCAACCTGACCGATACGGACGGGATGAGTCGCCTGAGCGGCATCGACCTGGATGTCCTGCTTCAGGGAGACGCGTGATGGCCGGGTTCGATCCGATCCTCTTCGATCTGGACGGCACGGTCATCGACTCGGTTGCGCTGATTCGGGAGTCGCACCGGTACGCCGTCAATGCCGTGCTCGGTGCATCGTTCAGCGACGAGGAACTGGTGGCGAACGTCGGCAGGCCGCTCATCGACCAGATGCGCGCGTTCTCCGAGCCGCACGCCGATGAGCTCTTGCGCGTCTACCGCGAATGGAACCATGCGCACACCGCCCAGCTGCTTGCGGCATACGCCGGCGTGGGCGGACTGCTTGAGCGTCTGCGTGCCGCCGGACGCACGCTCGGTATCGTGACCTCGAAAAGCGGGCCGACCGCACAGCTCGCGTTCGACGTGTTGCCGATTCGCCACTTCTTCGACGTCATCGTCGCCGCGGAGGATTCGGAACGCCACAAGCCCGACCCCATGCCCATCATGGTTGCCCTGGAGCGTTTGGGTGCCTCGCCTGCGGGTGCCTGTTATGTGGGTGATGCTCCGTTCGACATCCAGGCGGGTGCCGGCGCCGGACTGACGACCATCGCCGTCACGTGGGGCTTCTTCACCCGCGCCGCCCTGCAGGACGAGCACCCGGACCACATCGTCGACACCGCCACGCAACTCGAAACGGTGCTGCTCGGCACGTGAGCGATCCGGTCGCACGGGTTGCCGAGCTTCGGGACCTGATCCGTGCCGCGTCGCAGGCGTACCACGTCCGCGACGCCCCGGAGGTTGACGACGCGGTCTATGACGCATGGGTGCGTGAGCTCGACGCTCTTGAGGCCGCCCATCCCGAACTGCGTACCGACGATTCTCCGAGCCGTTCGGTGGGTGCGGCACCGGCGGCAGGGTTCGCCGAGATCCGCCACCGCGAGCAGATGCTGTCGCTCGCGAACGCCCGCGGTGGGGAGGAACTCGTCGCGTGGTTTCGGCGCGCCCGAAACATCCTGGAACAGGAAGGGTTCGCTGACGAACAGGTCGACCTGGTGGTCGAACCGAAGATCGACGGCCTCGCCATCTCGTTGACCTACGAGCATGGCCGGTTCGTGCGCGGCGCCACCCGCGGCGACGGCGTCGTCGGCGAGGATGTGACTCGCAACCTCCTGACCATTGCGGCAATTCCGCGCGAGCTTGCGACCGCCGATCCGCCGGTCGTGGTGGAAGTGCGCGGTGAGGTCTACCTGCCGCTCGCCGCGTTCGCGCAATTCAACGAGGCCCGAGCGGCCGCCGGCCTCGCGACATTTGCGAACCCGCGCAATGCGGCCGCCGGGAGCCTGCGCCAACAGGATCCGGAGGTCACGGCTCAGCGGCCGCTTGCGCTCTTCGCCTATGCGATCGGTGCGCGAGAAGGACTTGAGCTCGAGAGCCAGTGGCAAACGCTCGAATGGCTTCGTGGCGTCGGGTTTCCGGTCAACCCGGCGATTTCTCGTGTGGACTCCATCGATGCCGCCAACCGCGCGTGCGAGGAATGGGAGGAGCGTCGCGGGGACATCGACTACGACATCGACGGAGCCGTGGTCAAGGTCGACTCGCTCGCGTTGCAGCGGCGCCTTGGGGCGGTGGGCCGGGCACCCCGGTGGGCCGTGGCGTACAAGTTCGCTCCCACCACCGCCACGACGGTGCTGCGCGAGATTCGGGTGAACGTCGGGCGCACCGGTGCGCTGATCCCGTTTGCGGTGATGGACCCGGTGTTCGTGGGTGGGGTGACCGTCCGTCAGGCCACGCTGCACAACTACGAGGACATCGCACGCAAAGACCTGCGGGTCGGTGACACGGTCATCGTGCAGCGGGCCGGCGACGTGATCCCACAGGTCGTCACGCCGCTGGTGCAAAACCGCACCGGCAACGAACGGCCGTTCCACCCGCCGACCGAATGCCCGGTCTGTGCCACGCCGATCGTGCAGTCCGAAGGCGAGGTGGTGCTGCGCTGTCCGAACCGCTCATGTCCTGCTCAGACGGCCCAGTCGATCATTCACTTCGCGACTCGCGGGGCGATGGACATCGAGGGACTTGGCGAGAAGACCGTGCTTCGCCTGTTCGAACGTGGCCTGGTGCGTGATGTCGCCGACATCTACGCGCTGCAGGTCGACGACTTGGTCGGGCTCGAGGGCTTCGGCCCGATTGCCGCGCAGAACCTGATCACCGGGATCGCGGCATCAAAGGCGATGCCGTGGCCACGACTGCTGACGGGACTCGGTATTCGCCACGTCGGTGGGATCACCGCAGCGGCGCTTGCGCGGGTCGTACCGTCGCTCGACGCGTTGCTTGACGCGGGTGCCGCCGACTTGGCCGTGGCAGAGGGGGTCGGACCGGTCGTGGCGGCGGCCGTTGCCGAATACCTGGCCGTCGACGAGAACCGGGCGACGCTGGAGCGACTTCGCGCCGCTGGGCTCACAGTCGAGATGGAGGTGATCGATGCACCCGCGGATGGACCGCTCAGCGGCTACACGGTCGTCGTCACCGGCGGACTTGACGGGATGTCCCGAGACGAGGCCAAACGTGCCATCGTGGCGGCCGGCGGAAAGAGTACGGATTCAGTGAGCAGTAAAACCGGCTTGGTGGTGGCGGGGCGTGATCCGGGGAGCAAACTCGAGAAGGCCGAACGGGTCGGGGTGCCGGTACTCGACGAAGCCGGCTTCATCGCGGTGCTGCGTGGAGAGATTCCTCCGCCCACGCGTGCGTGAGATCGGCCACGGTATGCCGATTCACCGCGCATACCGCTGACGATCCGTCAGGAGTTGTCGGCGATGCCCGTGGCGAGCAGCGAGACCAGGCGATCCTGCGTCTGGCGGGCACCCAGGATCGCATTGTCGTTCATGTAGATGGCAAAGGCGTAGCGCACGCCCGCCCTGGAGTCGACGACTCCGGCGATGGTGCTGGTACCCGCGATGTAGCCGGTTTTGGCGTGCACCCGGTTGCGCAGCGACGGTGCGAGGAACCGCCGCTCGAGGGTGCCTTCTCCACCGCGGGCCAAGCTGTTGATCAACGCGGACCCCCAGAGCGGGTTCGCGTTGGCGGCCATCAACACGCGGACCATGGACTTGGGCGTCACCGCGTTTGCGCGGTCGAGGCCGGAGCCGTCGATCAGGGTGTTTCGCGGCCCGACCTGTGCGGCGAGCAACTGGCGGGCGGCCTGGGTCCCGGCGGCCGTCGTCCCACGGCCGAGGACCATGGCGCCGGTGTCCTTTGCCAGTGTTTCGGCGATGTAGTTGTCGCTTTCAGGGAGCATCACGTGGGTGATGGCCTGAAGCTGCGGAGACTGCACGAAACTAACGAGCGCGGCACCTGCCGGGGTGCGACCGGTCATGACCTTGCCCGAGTGCGCGATTCCGGCCCTGGCGAACGCCGCACGCAGCTTGCCGCCCGCAGCGAGCGGTGGTCGCACGACGTACAGCGTCCGCGTGTCGCGGAGGTAGCCCTGGTTGACGTTGACCGCCGACAGGGGACGACACTCGATGACGTACCTGGCCGGCCAGGATGCGATGCGACGTTGGGTGTCGAAGCGGGATTCGTCGACGACGATCGATCCGGTGATCGAGGTGAACCCGGCTGCTCGCAGCGGGGTGGCGAGTCCCGTGATGTTCGTGCCGTGTCCCGACAGGTACGTGGCGATGTACTTGGGTGTGGCGAGCATCGGGTCACCGCCACCTTTCAGGTACAGCGTGGTTCCAAGTCGCGCGCCACCGGTGATGGGGGCGGACGGGGCGTAGAGCTCGGTGGTGAATCGGTGTTGGGGCCCGAATGCCATCAGCGCCGCTGAAGCGGTGATGACCTTCATGGTGGACGCCGGACGCCGGGGGACATCGGCCTTGAAATTCAGGATGGGCGTTGGGCCGTTCGCATCCAACCTGACCACGAAAATGCCGGTGTTCGGATGCGCGGCGGTCCATTGCGTCATGGCACTCGTCAACTGCGACGGCGTTGCGGCGTCGGCCGAACCTGCCGACAGAACCACCGTCGCAACGGTTACGGACGTGAGAAAACGGCTGATGTGGCGGGAATTCACGACGGCCGCGACGATAGCAGGCCGTCGTGAAATCCCAACGATGAACGTGGTCGACGCCGAAGCGTCACCTCATGCGGTCAGACGCTCAGAAGGTCTTCGGCGTGGTCGGGAAGGCGATGACCGGCCGCTTTCATTGAGAACATGAACAGCGTCTTGTCGATGCGTCCGTGCAGGATCGGTACCGACTCCTCTTGGCACATGCGAATCACGTCTTTGCTCGTGATGCCGAGGGCGTCGGACAGCTCGTCGGGGGTCAGGTGGATCGCCACGATTGGATTCCTCCTTACGACTGTGGACACGCAAACGAAAACGACCCGCCAGCAGGGCGCAGGCGGGTCGTCGAAAAGCAGGTGCGGGCGGACATGTTCACGCGGTTTCTCACCGCATCCATGTCCATGACCGATCCATGACGGAATGGTACTCCCGGGGATGGCGGTCAATCAAGACGGCCGTGTGGGAAGTTCCCCGCTCAGAGCGTCAAGCGCGGTTCGTCAGTTGGCGCTGCGCAGTGCCCGACGGGCAGATGCCGAGCGGGTTGCGACCGCCGTGATGGCAAACGCGGTGCAGGTGACCGCGCCACCGGCCAGTGCGTCGAACACGTAGTGGTTCGCAGTGGCGACGATGGTGATGAACACGAGCGCCGGGTACAGCAGCGCGATTGCGCGGACGTACCAGTGCTTGGCCAGATAGGCCACGATGACGCCGACCATCAGCGCGTAGCCCATGTGCATGGAGGGGACCGCTGCAAACGGATTGAACAGGCCGGAGAGGTGTCCGCCGTGCAGGTTGATCCCGCTGAACAAGGACAGCGTGTCGACAAAGCCTTCGTTGTGCATCATCCGCGGCGGCGCGACGGGGAACACCACGAAGACCGCGAGCGCGAGCAAGTTGGCCAGGAAGAACGCGTTGCGCACGAATGTGTACGCCTCACGCCTGCGTCGGTACAGCCAGATGAAGAACGCGCCGGTGATCGGCAGGTGCGCCCAGATGTAGAACAGGTTCATGCCCTTGGTGATGTGCAGATTGTCGATCAGCGCACTCTGCACCCGTGGCTCGAAGAAGAACCCGGTCGCCTTCTCCAAGTGGATGACGCTGAACGCGTTCTTCACGGCTGCGGTGGCATCGCCCACGACGAGCGTCCGTGACAGCTGGTAGATCACCAGCATTCCGGCGAACAGCAGGATCTCCACGCGCCAACGCCCGTCGCTCAGGTCTCCCTGAGAGTCGGTCCCGCTGTGTTGGCGTGGTGACGCGGAATGTCCGGAACGATGCGGCACGTGCGAGCGGAACCTCTCCTACTGGTCAGTACCCCCGACAGAGGATCTAGTTAACCACACTGTGGCGCACGCCTGGCAAAGATCCTGTGAAGCCTGGTGGCGTGATCCTGTCCGCCGTACCGTGATTTCTCGCGCCAATCGACGAAATTGGACCGACTCGGGGCGTTCTGCGGTCCCACAAAGTGGCCGTGATCGGCTACGATGCCGGGACTGCCGTCGGGGTGTGGCGCAGCTTGGTAGCGCGCTCCGTTCGGGTCGGAGAGGTCCCCGGTTCAAATCCGGGCACCCCGATTCTCATCGTTTGGCCACTGGCCGCTCGCTGGGAGACGACGGCGGGAAGGGCGGCCACGGGTCGCCCGTCCGCGTTGGCCCGCGAAGGCAGCGCACGACGCCGACCGCCGCCGGCAACCGGCCGACCACGTCGGTGAGATTCTCTTGGGGCGATACGGCCAGTGAGCAGACCGGACCGGCCGGCGCTAGACCGGGATGACGCCCTCGACCTCGGGCACCCGCTCGCGCAGGGCCGCCTCGATCCCCAGAACCAACGTCGCACTGGACATCGGGCATCCACCACAGGCGCCGAGCATGTTGAGGTGGACGAATCCTTCGTCGTCGAAATCCACGAGTTCCACGTCGCCACCATCCGAATGGAGGGCGGGACGGATTTCTTCAAGGACTTCTTCGATACGGGTGAGGACCGATGTCGACATCTCAGCACGCTCCAGGGCAAGTCGGTTTCACAAGTGTAGCGCCGTCGAGCCGGCAGTCGCCTCTGCGCGGCCGCCACTGGTGGCGCGATAAGCTCAGGGAATGTCGAACGCTCCACGCGCTGTGCGCGTCGCCGTGGTCCAAACCACAAGTTCCGACGATGTGGCGGCCAACATCGCCCAGACGGCGCGGCTGGTGCAGGACGCGGCACGCCAAGGCGCGAGCCTGGTGGTGCTGCCGGAGAAGTGGAACGTCATCGACACCGACGATCGGCAGGCAGGCCGGGCAGAGGCGCTTGATGGACCGTCGCTTCGCGCGGCGTCCGACTGGGCATCCGATCTTGGGATCACTCTGGTCGCCGGCAGCGTCTCGGAGCAGATCTCGGGTGACAACCGCGCCGCCAACACCTGCGTGGTGATCGCGCCGGACGGGCGGCAGGTTGCCACCTACCGCAAGATGCACCTGTTCGACGTCACCGTGGGGGAACACCAGTACCGCGAGTCGGCGGGCACGTTGCCGGGCGACGATGTGGTGACGGTGGATCTGGCAGAGCACCGACTCGGTCTTGCGATCTGTTACGACTTGCGATTCCCGGAGCTCTTTCGTGCCTTGTCCGCGCGGGGAGCCGACATCCTCACGCTGCCGGCCGCCTTCACCGCACCGACCGGCGCGGCACACTGGGAGATTCTCGTGCGTGCCCGTGCGATCGAAAACCAGGCGTTTGTGCTGGCGGCGGGCCAGGTGGGGATGCACGCGACCGGCACGGCGTCATTCGGCCACAGCATGATCGTCGACCCCTGGGGCGACGTACTGGCCGAGGTTCCCGACGGGATCGGTGTGGCGGTGGCTGACTTGGATTTTTCGGCACGGGACGAGCTGATGGCTCGACTCCCGGTACTGCAGCACCGGCAGATCCACGGACCGGGGGATCGGCAGTGACTGGCCGAGGCGCCAGACGGTCCTTGCTGGTGGCGTCGACTGCGCTGATCGCGACGGCGATCTATGAGATGGGGTGGATGACCGTCACGATGGCCGATGGGCTCTCTGGACGCCAACGGTTGCTGGCGCCGCTGCTGGCGAGCCCCGCTGAAGCCGTGCCGGCCATGCTCGGTCTGGTGCTCGCGGCCCTCGCCGGAGGCCGATCGCGCGTCGTCGCGGTTATCGGATTCGCGCTGGCCGCGTGGGTGGCGGCCGGGGCGGCGGCTCCTTGGGCCTGGAACGCGCTGAGCGACGGCACCGACGTCACGCCAACCGGCACGACGGTCAGCACGGTGGTTGTGGCGCTGCTGTCGGGCGCCGCACTTGCGGCGCTGTCGCTCGTCGTGCTGCGCTCGACACCGGCGGTCGGTGGTGCAGACACTGCGGACGAGGCGTCGTGACGCAGGACCGGGCGACCCGCCGTGTCCTCATGGGGTCATCCGTGCTGATGATGGGTGTGTTCGTCGTCGACGTGGTGCGCACCGCCACGTTGTCGAGTTTCATCGAATTCGCCCCACCCCCGGACCTGGATCTGCGCCAATTCCCCGGCGCATGGGAGCGACTTGGGGACGTGGCGGGAGGGTCCGGATTTCTGATGGCGACCCTGGCGATCCTCATCGCGGCCGTTGCGTCGCCGAACGGGGTCCGGTCACGGATGTTCAGTGCACTCGTGGGCGCCGTGGGGCTGCTGATGGTCGTGATGGTGCTTGCGGCGCTCACATCGGGCGCCGGCGGGATCCAGTGGGGGCAGGATGTTCAAGCGGTCGGGCTCCTGATGGCGTACGGGGCGCTTGCAGTGGCAATGAGGCGTGGCATCGGGAGCACCGGTTCCGATGTTCCGCGACGCCGGATACGCTCGAGGCGCGTGTCGACGGGCTTTGGGATTCTGAAGGAGTACGAATGAGTGAAGTGGTTGTCGTTGCCGTGATGCACGCCGCCGAGGGACAGCGTGATGCGATCGAACAGGTCGCCCGTGAGGTCCTGATCCCGGCGACGCACGGGGAGGCCGGATGCATCACCTTTGCGTTGCACCGCGACGCCCGAGATCCGAACTGTCTGGTGCTCATCGAGCGATGGGCGGATGGCACAGCGCTTGCGAGCCACATGGAGACGGCGCATCTGGCGGAGTTTCGTGCGCAGGTGGGGCCGCTTTCGGCGCGGATTCCCGACGTCTACGTGTTGGATGGCGTTGCCGCCGGTGACACCGTCAAGGGTGTGCTCGGCGGGGGCTGATTGGTCGCGAACGATCCGAGCGCACCATACGTGGCGTTCGTTCCATCGATCGCAGTGGTGCACGTCCAACAGCTGCGGCAGATGGGCTGACGGTCAGCCGACGCCCGCCGCGCGAAGGAGTGCGGCGACCACTGCGGCGCCGATCACGACCACCAGAAAGTTGGCACGCATCAGCAACAAGATCACCGCGGCACCGATTCCGGCGACCCTCGCGTCCACGGTCAACGCCCCGCCGCGACCGGCGAAGGTCTGGACGATGGTGAGCGCGGCGAGCAGCGCCACGGGAAGCAGCGCCACGACGTTGGACGTTCGTTGGCCGGACACCCAACGCGAAGGAACGAGATAGCCCGCCAGCTTGACCACATAGCCGAGGGTGCCCGCCAGCAGGACGATCGACCACCGGCTCACGCCGCGCTCCGTGGGAAGCGCGTCGTGGCGACCCCGACCACGAGCGCCGCGACGACTGCGACGAGGACCGGGACGCCAGGGCGTGTGAGCGGTGAGAGACCAAGAGCGATGAGCCCGGCGAGCACACCGGTTGCCGCGGCGTCGCGCGAGCGCAATCGCGGCCACAGCAGCGCGATGAAGGCTGCGGCCGCCGCCGCGTCAAGCCCCCAGCGCGTCGGGTCGCCGAGTGCGTTGCCGATCCCCGCGCCGAGCAACGTCAGGAGATTCCACAGCACGAACACCGCGACGCCCGCAGTCCAAAATCCCAATCGTCGTTCATCCGGCTCCTGCTGGGACATGCCGACGGCCGTCGATTCATCGATCGTCAGGTGCGCGGCGACGAGTCGACGCCATCCCCGGACCCGCAGCATCCGCGACGTCTCCAGGCCGTACAAGCCGTTTCGAACGCCGAGCATCGTGGATGTGGCGATCGCGGAGACCCCTGAGCCGCCGGCGCCGATCACGCTGGCCACGGCGAACTGCGACCCGCCGGTGAACAGCAACAGGGACAGGACCTGCGTCTGGAGGACCGAGAATCCCGCCGCAACCGAAAGCGCACCGAAACTGATGCCGTAGGCGCCCGTGGCCACGCCCACCGACACCCCCTGGCGAATGATCGCCCGGCGCCGATCGGAGGACGCGCTCGGGTCGTCAGACGCCGAAGCTGTCACCACAGCTGCATGTGCTCGTCGCGTTCGGGTTCTTGATGGCGAACCCGCGGCGAAGCAGCGTCGACGTGTAGTCGATGCTGGAACCGGTGACGTAAATGGAACTCTTGAGATCGACGAGCAATCGGACGCCGTTGGACGTCAGGTCCCGCTCACCCTCACGCGGGGTTTCTCCGCGATCGATCAGGTCGATGTGGTACTCCAGCCCGGAGCAGCCGCCGGCGAGGATGCGCAGTCGCACACCCGTGTCTTTGCCTTGCGCTTCGGCCGCCTCGCGAATGTAGTTGGCCGCGGCGTCGGTCACCGCGATCTGTGCGTCACCCGCCTCGCGGGCCGCCTTCGCGGCGCGCGCGCGCTCACGCGCCGCAGCCTTCTTCTCCTCGAGCGTCATGGGTACGGCTGTTTGCTCGCTGGTACTCACATGAATCCCATCACCTTCATCATCAGGCGACCCTCGTCGGTCATCTGGCTCGTGCCCCACGGCGGGTCCCATACCCAGTTGACCTCGACGGTCTCCACGCCATCGAGCGGCAAGAGGACCGCCCGGGAATCTTCGATGATCTTCTCGGTCAGCGGGCAGCCCATCGACGTCAGCGTCATGTCCAGCGTCACATTGCCCGCATCGTCTTGGTTGACGCCATAGAGCAACCCCAGATCCACGACGTTGATCCCAAGCTCGGGATCCTCGACCTGCATCATCGCGTCGCGAATTTCGCCGTCAGTTGCCATCGGTTCTCCCTCCTTCGTGTTCGTCCTGTTCGAGCGCGTCCTTCAAGGCGAT